>Ga0209368_1000227_pt1 | contig 77993 bp, 70 predicted proteins | sample EBPBio242008_DNA_FD_185862 | JGI IMG/M metagenome (GOLD analysis project Ga0209368, IMG submission 185862) | Wastewater treatment Type I Accumulibacter community from EBPR Bioreactor in Madison, WI, USA - Reactor 1_4/24/2008_ DNA (SPAdes)... | ecosystem: Engineered > Bioreactor > EBPR >...
CGCCGAAGCCACCATCGCCTCCGCGACGGCCTTCCTCTACGCAGCCGCCGCCATGGTTCTTATCCGCCGCATCGCGCGAGCGTCATGAGTTCCGGGACGGACTCTCAGGTCGCTGAGATTGCTCGCATCTTGTCAGAATGGATCGATGACGAACGAAAGCGGCGTTTAGGACGTGAACGGCAATCGCGTCTTTGGCGCCGAGCCGATGAAAACCGACAACTGGCGGCTGCTCGCAAAAAGCGAGAAGATGAACGCGACGCCCTCATCGCGGAGATCGTCCTGCTCCAGGCGAAAGCGCGCGACCTCCGGGCTTGGATCGAATGGGCCGCGCCGATCGAGGATCCGGAAACGAAACGTATGCTGGAGTGGGCCCACAAGCGCCTTGCATCCATCGAGCGCGCAGTGGACCCGGCCAGATTCGGCGACTGGTTACGCGAGAAGAAGCTCTTTCCGGAAACCGATCCGTTTACCCCGCTGCCGGATGATCCGGACCTCGAAACCGAGGCGTAGGCGTCGCGAAGGTACCGCCGTCACGTCCCCGTGACGCCCCACACCGGCATACTCGCGTACTCCGATGGCGGCCGCTACGCGTACGCGCATGCGCGCGGAGGGCTGCAGCACGGTTAAGTGACCGCTAGAGTAGTCCCCAGCGCCAGTCCGTTCGGTGGTGCGCTTTCGGTGGGTTAGATCATGACGATGCTGCACGAAGACGTGACGAAGATCCCGACCGACACGCGAGATTTCTGGAGGATGGTGGACGAGAATTTCCTAGCGGCGAAGCAGATTTTCGCATTTCCGCTGCAATCCCGAGAAGAGGCGCTTCAATCAGAGCCCTATGACGCTTTCTTTCCGTCGTTCATTCCCTACCGTGGCGCGTCGTCGGAGAATGATCAACGCGACTATTTTTATAACCTCGGAAATGGCCAAATCGATCGCTTGGAAGTTCTCATTTCGGAGCGGCAACTGACGCCTGAGTTTGCCCAGGCGTGGGGCGTGCTGATGTGCAGCTACGGTCATACCCTGAATTACCTCATGGATGACAGCCGGGTGCTTGTCGCGGAGCGCGGCGCAGCTTCCAGCGCAAACAAGCGCTCTCTGATGGCTCAGCGCGTCTGGCTTGCCCACGTCATGGGGGCGGACGCAAAGGGTTGGAGCAAGCGGGACACTGCCGAAGAACACGCAGTTGCCCTGATCGAGAAGGTCATCGCGCTAGGCGGTATTGGCACGTTCGGCCCGGAGTGGTTTTCCCTGATGCTTTCCCGCAAGAAGGGCGCCGACGGAAAAGCCCAGCTCAAGAGCACATTCCAACAGAACAAGTTCAGTGTGCGCGAGATGGAGTTTGCGCGGGCTAATGGCGTGGAGGACATTCCCCCTATTGACGAAACTTCTCTCCTGAGCGGCAAACGGTGAAGATGCTCGTCGTCGCTTGGGTGCATGTTCGTCTCGCTCGCACCGACCGGTGCCCAGGAGACGAAAGATGGAACAAGTTCGCGACTATCCGCCTGATCGCTTGATCACGTACAGGGAGGCAGCTGAGGCGCTCGGCCTGCCCTATTTCAAGATCCAGCGCGCTGCGGCGCGCGGTGAACTGCCGACCTATTCGCTACTCAATGGCCGAAAATACGTGAAATTGCGCGACATCGAGGCGCGCATCCGCGTCCACAACTAGCCCTCTCTAAAAACCTGCACTCCTTACCGTGGAAGCATTCGCTTCTGCGACCGGGAGACCATGCCTGAAAGGTCATTCTGATGAATCGAGACGAACTCCCCCACCCGCCCGAGGACTTCATGACTGCGGAGGAGCTCATGGCGCTTCCGGGCTATGTCAGACCGATGGATGAAGTGCTGGAAGAGGCGAAGAAACGCGCCGCTTTTTGTTACCCGTGCGGCGGCTTCGCAATAGTTGAGCCGGACAAGCCGGATGGAGACGTGATCATCGTGATCTCCCGGCGCCGCTGAACGACCAACACTTCGCCCCGTTTCACCGGGGCGAAGTGTCGGGGCCGCGAAGTCCGGCCGATATATATTCCCCACAATTCGCCGCCCTTCAACTGACGCTCTTCGAGTGCGCAGGCGGCCTCCTATTGGATTTTTTCGATGGTTATCCGTGAACCCAAGACTTACGGCGAAGCCGAACCGCTCTATCGAAGGAAGAACATGGTCGTTGTTCCCCTCACGGGGAAGGGCCAAAATCTCAAAGGTTGGGCAGATCGTTTCCCCAGCCAAGCAGAAATCGCTAGACGGCACCGCCTGCGTGCCAACTTCGCGTTCGGCCTCCTCTCAGGCACAGGGGCGGGAGACGGTACACAGCTCGGCTTCTTCGATGTCGACCACAATGGTGCCGTCGCGTTCGTCAGAGCAATGATCGGCGCACCCGTCGTCGCGAAGGTCGGCTCCAAAGGCGCGACGCTCTTTATTCGCCTTTCGCAGGAGACCAAGAGCAGCAAGACAAAGCGTCCCGGCGACAACCATCCGGTGTTCGAGGTCATGGCGAATACAGGCATGACCGTGATGCCGGAGTCACCTCATCCGTCCGGCGGCCATTACCGCTGGATCAGCAAATCCCTATTGTCGGTCGACCTGACCGAGCTTCCGTTCATCCCCCAAGGCCTCGTCGATATTATAATGACTGTGCTCCGAAATGAGCACGCTTGGGAGATCATCGACGGCGGCGGGGGCGTCGCGGGACACGAACCGATGCTGGCGCTTACGGCTTCCGGCATCGCCGGTATGACGGACAATCTGCCCCACCTCGCGAACGCGCTCGGCGAGCTCTTTCAGCCCGGCTATTCCGGCGACACCAAGGGCGAGATCTTGGAAATGCTGGAATCCGCTCGAGCGAAACAGCTCGGTCAGACGCTCCCCTCGCCCGTTGATTATGTTCCCGGAGAATTCGGTCCACGCCCGCTAGGTTTCACGCTCGAGGGTGATTATGTGCTGCTCGACCCCACGCGGCAAATCATCGTTGGCGCATCAGCGCAGCAATTGCTGTCGATGCAATGGCAGCTTGGTCTCGCATCGTCCAGCTTCTGGAGCGAGCGTTTTCCGGCGAAGAGAGCAGCTTACAATTCCATGGCGGTTGGCGAGGCTCTGATCGCCGCGGCTCGCAAGAAGGGCCCTTTCAAGGCTGACCGCGTTCGTGGACGCGGCGTCTGGCGCGAAGGCGATGAGATCGTCATCAACTTTGGGCAACCGGTCGCAAGCAAACGGTACCATTACCTCTGCTTTATGCCGATTGACCTGACGGTTGGCGGAGCCTTCGACACGGCACGGTTGCAGCGGCTTTTGGAAGCCTTCAACTGGCGCGACCCGAAAGACCCCATGCTCATGCTCGGTTGGTTGGCCCTGGCGCCGATCTGCGGCGCTCTGAGTTGGCGCACGCATTTGTTCGTTTTCGGACCGGCACGCTCAGGCAAGACCACCTTGCATCATATCGCCGCTGCGCTTTTGGAGCCGGTTGCCGTCAAAGCCGATGGTCAAAGCACCGAGGCCGGCATCCGCCAAGCGCTCGGGCCTGACAGCCTCCCGGTGATGCTCGACGAGTTCGAGAGCGATCACCATGCCCAAAGGCTGCAGGCAGTGCTCCGGCTCGCGCGCAGCGCATCCTCAGCGAACACGCCGGTCCTGCGCGGCACTCCCGAAGGCAAGGCGATGCAGTTCAGCTTGCGGACGACGTTCTTCTTTGCGGCAATCAATCCGCGGGGAATGACGCCGGCAGACCAAAGCCGAATCGTCATGCTTGAGCTGCTCATGCACGACAACAGCTCGGAGAAGGCGCGTTTCATCCTGGAGGAGGAGGCGCACTTCCGCGGCCTGGGAGATGCGTGGTGCGGTTACATGGTGGCTCACGCGGGTGACGCCGTTGCCGCCATCGACAAGTTGGAGCCGCTGATCCCGTCAGGCGATCGCCGCCACCGGCAGAACATGGCGAATCTTCTCGGTGCGGGGTTCGTTGCCCTCTACGGTCGAGTGCCGACCGACCTCGAAGCCATGAGTCTAGCCAACGAGTTCGCCCCCCTCGTCGAACGCCATGCCGAGGAGATTGAGCGCGACGACGCCCAGGAGTGCCTCGACCACCTGTTTGCCCAGGTTCATGAGGCCAACACCTTGGGCATGTGGGTGGCCGAAGCCCGGGCCGATAAGACTGGTAAGCTCGGCCACGGTCATGCCGAACATGTCCTTAATCTCTGTGACATGCGCCTTTACGACAAGGAGGACGGGACCGGTCTTGTCATCCGGCATGGATCGCCGGCCATCGATAGGCTCTTCCGCGGAACCCGTTGGGCCGATGGAGCTTGGCAACGGGCCTTGAAAAAGCTCGAGGGCGCTTTCGTGCCGCACAATCCCGTGCAGTTCCGTTCAGCAAAGGTGAAGGCACGCGGTATCGGCATCCCCGCGCAATATCTACCCGAGCAACTGTCAGACGATAAAACTTAAGGCACCGGACGGACGGACGGTCCCGGGGGTATAGGGGGAGGGATATATATGGTCTGGCGCGGTGCCGTGCAGCCCCCCAGCCTACCCCCTATACCGGTGCCTATGGCGGCGTCCGTCCGTCCGCCAGCCACGATTTCAACCTCGGCGAGGCAATAATGCGAAGTATCGCGAGCCTCGCCGAGACGGAATCTGAGCGTATCTCTGAATTTCGTGGTTACGCTCTTGGTTTCAATTCGAACGCTCTGAAGATATCCGGCGCCCGATGATTAATTGTGCGGGTTCCTTCGCCGTGATTTTCTGAGCGTTTTTCCTTCTCAGAGGTCGTCATGACGTTCCGAACCAATATCACGAAGCGGGTCCGCCGCCGCAAACTCAAGTCCGGCGAGATCGTGAAGCAGCTGCGCTATGTGCTGAACTATCGCGAGCCGATCTCGGGCGACCGGCGCCAGGAGTTCTACGAGACGCTGAAGGCGGCTGAGGCCCGCCGCAACGATCTCACCGCCAAGGTAATGTCGGACTCCTATGCCGATGAGCGCAAGGCGCCGACCGTCGGTCAGGCGGTCGACCATTGGCTTGCCGATCGCGATGGCAAGGTGAAGGCGAACACGCTCGCAGGCTATAAGGTCGTCGTCGAGCATATTCGCGGGCCGTATTTCGACGGCTCGGCCAAGGACAAGCTGGCCTGGAAGGCATCCGGCAAGCTGCCCAAGGGCTGCCGGCTCGTGCCGATGCTGGGCGAGATCAAGACGAGCGAGCTGACCACGGCCCGCATCCGCGCCTGGCATCGCGAGCTGACCGCGCTTTCGGGCCAGTACACCGCCAACCGGGCGAAATCGCACCTGATCTCGATCCTCGCCTTGAACGAGGAGGACTATCGCGTGCGGGCACCGTCGATGCCTCGCGGTCTCGGCCGCAACCGGGTCAAGACGAAGAAGGTCATCCTCACGCCCGCCGAGATCAGGAAGCTGGTCGAAGCCGCTCGCAACGACCCCGAGCATGGCTTGTATTACGCCTTCCCGTTCCTCGCCGGCACGCGGCCGTCCGAGCAGCTCGGGCTGCTTTGGGAGGATGTCGACTTCGACGCGAACGTCATCCGCATCCGTCGCATCCAGGAGCGCGACGGCTCGCTGACCAACATGACGAAGACCGAGGCCGGGACGCGCGACATCCCGATGAGCGCGGTGCTGCGCGCGATGCTGTTGGAATGGCGGGTGCGCTGCCCGCGTCTTGGAAAGACGCTTCACAGGGTCTTCCCCGGCCCCGGCCGGCTCCAGCCCTGGCCGAAGGTCGCCCGGATCGGCGGCGGTGGCCCTCTGCTCTATCAGAACTATCGCAGCCGCTATTGGGAACCGGTGTTCGAGAAGCTGGGTCTGCCCTACGTCACGCCACATTCGGCGCGGCATTCCTTCATCTCGACGCTTCAGGCCGAGGGCATCGAGGTCGGTCTCGTCGCCAAGCTCGCCGGCCATGCCAACGCCACCGTGACGCTAGGTCACTATACCCAAGCTGTTCGCGGCGGTGAGGCAGCCATGGCGGCACTCGACCGAGCTTATGCTGCGGGCAGGTAGAACGAGCGGGGAGGATGGTGAGGAGCCGGCCTCCCCGTCGCCATTGGCGTTGGTTGGCGGCTTTGTTGGCGCCCGCCGCGATCCTGCGCCGGACGCAATATCAGCCTGCTTCCCGGAAAATTATGCTCGGCGTCCCGGCGTGTTTCCATCGTCTTGAGAACACGATGGAGACGACGCCATGGACCATTACCGCCTGATCGATCTGCGCAGCCAGGCGCTGACCATCGTCACGCTAGATCAAGCCGCCGAACTGGCAGAGCTCAACGCCGACGAGATCCTCTGGGCGATCGAGGCCGAGGGCATCTGCGAGACCGACCTACACGTCATCGCCGCCGTGGACGAGCCCGCCACGCTCTGATGCGCGGCGCCCTTCACGATCGCATCGTCGCCCGCCTCGTCGCGGAGCGGCGATTGCGGCGTTTGACACAGGCGCAGCTCGCCCAGCGTCTCGGCCGCTCGACCAGCTTCGTGTTCCGCTACGAGTCCGGCGCCCGTTATCTCGACGTGGCCGAATTCATCACCATCACCCGAGCGCTCGAAATCGACCCGTGCGAGTTGCTGCGGCAGGCCGAGGCGGAAGGCTGACGGGCCGCCCCGGCGCGCGCCCGCTATAGCTATAGCCGACCAGCTGTCCGCCGCCGCACGGATACGTACCCCTGCCCGCCGCGCGGCCAGCCCGGCCGGCAGGGCGCAGCTAGCCGCCACCGTAGAACCTGCCGCCGGCTCTCCGGGGGACATTGCCTCGCAACTCCCCCATCTTCCTATGGTGAGCGTGATTGCCGGAGGGACCCATGTGGCAATCGAAAACCTTCCGAACCTGTACTATGGCACGCCCCTCCAAGGGCTTGGCGCGAGCTCCTCAATCGCGACAGCGGTAAACTTATTCGCTAGAGCTTTGATGCTTGTGAGCGAGGAGATTCGGTCTGACGATGTTGTCTAATCATCGAATGCAGCATCCAGTTGGACAAGGCTTCTTCCATTCAGCAGAAGTCTACGAGGATGAAGAAATACGACATCGCTACGTCTACGACTGCGGCGCAATGGAAAAATACGCCATTTCACGAAAGAAACAGATTAAGACCTATCTATCACAATGCGGACGCGGGACAACACTTCACACGTTGTTTCTGTCACATATTCACGCTGACCATATAAATGGCCTGAATCAATTATTAGACAAGGCCAATGGAATATCTGTCGACACGATAGTGCTCCCTCTAATCGACGTCGCTGATAGGCTGATTGCCTACGCGAGAACTGCGATAGAGGATGGAGCTTCTGCGCAGAACGAGTTTTACCGCACCTTCGTTGTCGACCCCACCGCTGCATTAGCACGTTTCCAGCCGAGGCAGATTGTATTCGTCAAAGCTGGCGACCGCGGCGCCGGCGCACCCGGCGGCGTTGACTACCCGGGCGATCCTGACGATGGCGACCGCGACTTAAAAGGTGCCAGGCAGGGAGAACGAGGGCCAGCTTGGGTTTTAGCCGGTGCTGGTCAAATTCAGCGCGATGATCCGCTGGTGCAGGCGGTGCTGCCGGCAGAGCCAACTCAGGCGCTGGTAATCCCGGATACGATGGCGCTGGTGACACCAGGCAGGCAGAGAGAATGGCTTCTCGCACCCTTCGTGGATCCGACCATCGCTGGACATCGGGCCGCCTTTTTGAAAGCCCTTGCTGCCCAAAGAGGTCTTTCGGTCCCCAAACTCGAGGCTTGGCTCGCCGCTACAGCAAACGTTCAAAAACTTGTGACAGACGATTTGGCGGATTTGGCTGCTTCCTATGCGGCTCTCGGCACCAATCTGAATATAACGTCGATGTGCCTCTATTCTGGACCGCGGCTCGCTCCCACGGGGACAGTAAAATACCAGTCACGTCGCGGACGCTTTTTCACAGATTATGAGGGCAACGGTCACCCGCTCGCTTGGCTCGCGACAGGAGACGCAGCACTCGCGAACACGGCACGCCGAAAAGACTTTCTCAAGCATTATCGAAGGCTGCTTGCTCAAGTCGAAACCATGACCCTTCCCCATCATGGGTCAGACCACAATTTCCACCCCGATTTACTTGATGACGTCAATCCGAGGCTGTGCCTTGCGGCCGCGGATAGTTTTAGCACATGGAAGCATCCAGGACCGCGGACGGTTCAAAACGTCTGCGGCCGCGGTGCGTGGCTTCAGGTCGTAACTTCGGATACGCGTTCGACCACAAGGGAGGTCGCTACTATCTTATAGCAGGTGACGGATTACCCTCATCAGAATGACAGGCAGTTCACGACGCCGTTGTTGTTGGTGCAGCGGGTGAGGCTGGGCGACGATGCCGCCTGACGGCGATTGAACTCGCTGTTGCCCCGCTCTAGCTCGATCGCGAGCCGCGCCTTCGCCTCTGCATCGCTCATTTGGCCGGAGCGGACGCTCTGCGCCAAAAGGTCGCCGACGGCGAGGTAGCGCACGCCGAGATCGTTGTTCATTTGACCGGCGGTTCCGGCCGCGACGCGACCGCGAATGCAATCCCACATGGTCAGGTATGAAGCGGACTGCGCAGAGCATTTCGACTGCGCGTCGACGAGGCCGACGCAGCCGGACAAGGCGATGCCGGAAATCAGCGCAGCGGCGAGGGTGGTGAATTTCATTCGGAAGGCTCCACAGGTAAAAAATCGGCACCGAAACACGCCGAAAATCCGCGCACAATCATGGGCTTGCAGGCGTGACCAGCTGCGCGTGCAGGAACTTCGGGTCGACGGTTTCACGGACGTGATGAGCGGCAGCGGACAGGGCCGCGTGATGTCGCGGCTGGATCGCCAGCATGAACACGACATGTGAGGTCCGGATCGCCCAGATCTCGGCGCCGGCAGCGATGCGATGGACGTCGTCCGCGACATCGCGAATGAAGCTTTCACGCTCCTTGCGCTGGAAGTGCTGATAAACCAGGAGCGAGTGGCCGGCTCTGTAGGTTGCCGCCAGCTCGTCGCGATAGACATATTTCGAGGAATTGCGTCGGCCCTTCGCGACCGATCCGACCTCAATGCCGTTGTCAGGATCGAAGAAGATCAGATCGGTATCGGCCAGCGCCGCGCTCGCCTGCTTGAACCAGAGCTGCCGCTCGAACAGCATCTCGGGCACGATCGTGTTGACGAAGACGGCTTCGGGAAGGGTCTCGCTGTCTTCGATCAGGATTAGCCGGCGCGCGTCAGGTTCGTCCCGAACCCGGCGCAGCAGGGCGAACAGCTCGGGATCGTGGCGTTCCTGCTTCGGCTGATCGAGATAACCAAGCTTGTTGCCGTCGCTACGCCCATCGTTCGGCGTCAGCATCCAGCAGACGCCAAGCTCCAAGCCTGAACGGCCGAGCAGCCTTAGCAGCGCATATTTTCGATAGTCGTTGACGTCGCCAACGTACTGCTCCTTCACGCCCCGCCCCTCGAATCATCCGCTCGGGGCGCAGCATGCGCGAATACTCCATTTTGGGGTATTCGAAATTCGGGTTTCTTTGAACGGCCGGTTTCACCGCTTCAGGCGCCGGCTTTGGCTTCAACCCAACCCGAACTCTACAAGACCCTGCTCCAGGCGCTCATTCAGGCGCGCAAGGACGCCGGTATCACACAGGTCGAACTGGCCGCGCGCATCGGCCGTCGGCAGACCTTCGTGTCGAAATACGAGACCGAGGAACGGCGGCTCGATGTGGCCGAATACATCGCTATTGCGAGGGCTATCGGCGCGGAGCCGTTCGAGCTGATGCGGACAGCAGAACGCCACGAGCTAAACTAACCATAGGGCAGGATCGTGAGACCGGCGCGGCAGGCAATGCCGACGGACATCGAATGGGCAGGACCATTGCGGCGTTGCTACTGCTTCAGAAGCTTTCCGATCGCTCCAATGAGGTGAAGTGGCGGGACGGATTGGCCGTCATCAAATGTTGCGGGCCCAAAGTTCGCATTTAAATCCCGTGTCAAACGCCGCCTTGGCCCGAGCCAATCACCATGACTATCGAAATTGATGTCCTGTCGATGCGACCACCGCAACGGGAACATCATCAAACGCTCGCGACACTCTGGCTCGCTCACTTAGAATCTGTAATCTCCACGAGATCGGCTAAGAAGCTCCCCTGGGAGAAAAAAGATCGATGGGCAGTGCACTGCGGCTTTCGTTGGGGACGTCCTTCGGGAAGAATCCTTTCATTATTTTAGGCGCGACGACGCGCGACAACCGCACCCGCGTTGTCGAGTTGGCCGACGAGGGCTCCCTGATTGCCGACGGCGACGAAGCGCACAAGGCGCAGTCCACACTCCTGAACATCAGGACGCGCCTCGCCGCCGAGATGGGGTGGATGCCGGGAGTAGCCCCTAGCAAGGCGGCGACGGCGGTCGAAGGCCTCGCCGCCACCATATTCAACCCGGACACCGGATCGGATCTGCCTCCGCTTGCCCGCGCGAATCTGCTCAGCGCGGCGGCTCAGGCCATGGAAGGATCACTGACTCGCGCTCAGATCGCATCGCTCTTCTACCGATTAGCGATGGCGGTCGAGGACGTTGATCTGTCGGCCGTGGCTCGCCACATCAACGAGGATCGCTCAATCGCCGGGTTTCCGCCAGTCCGGGACGAGGACCTCATTGTCCAGGAGTTCGAAAGCAGAAAGAGCGAATATCGCTCGGCCATTAATGCTCTGCTGGATTCGCTTCCCAGCCGATCGATCGTCGATGTCATGGAGGAGGTAGTCGAGAAATCGACTAGCGCCGGCAGTGAGCACGCCCCAGCGTTCGTGCAAGAGGTTGTAGCATCCTACGACCTTGCCCTGCAGGGCTTCGTCGAGGCCGAAGCGGCTAACGTAGCAAAGCTCGTGCAACGAGGCTTAGCCTTAGCCACCAAGGGAGAGGCTCAGGTCGTTCCAGTCATCCAGGAGATTGAGAAGGTCGCGACTAACTTCAACAAGATCATGGGCCCGGTTCAGCTCGTCGCTGGAGCCAACGGAATCGACCATGTGGCCACAAGGAGCTTCGCGGCAGAGATCCGCAATCTCGCCATCGATCTGCACAACAACCACAACTTCGTGGACACTCCAGCCCGCATCTCCACGTTCCTCAATGACAATTTCGGCCAGTTGGATGCCATTGCAAATCAGGTTTCCGAGGATCTCTCCTACCTGAAGGAGACGGCCGAGCAGCGTAAGCGCTCGGATGCCGAGTTCCGTGAAATGATCACCTACAACGTGAAGATCGGCATCCTATTCAAGGAAAACGTCTCCATTTCACCCGAAGGCATTACTTATCAGGAGCGCCGTTTCGCGCTCGAAAACATCACCCGCCTGCGATGGTGGAACGCAAACGGCGTGAACAAAATCTTTGTCGGCACCGCCGGATCGTCATTTCAGATCGACACGAGTCGGCAGGATATCTTCCTCAACCTGATCGACCGCATCTGGAAAGCTGCAGGCGTTCGTTTGCTCGTTGAAATGGTGCGCAAGCTGCGCGACGGCGAGGAATTCGCATTCGGTTCCGCTGTCATCAGAAATGACAGCGTCGTCCTGACACGCCACAAGACCTTCAGCGCGAATGAGCAGGTCAGGCTCAGCTGGCGCAACGTGAACGTTACGACGGAATACGGAAAGCTCGTCATTAAATCACGGAACCAGGGAAACGTGTATTCAGCCATCCCCTTCCAGGAATGCAATAACCTCCCGGTCGTCGATATGCTCTTAAGCAAATTCCTCCAGTCGGGAAAAGAAACGATTTCCGAGATGTTCGACTGACTAGCGCCAAGTCTGGACGATATCAGTCGCCTGCAATTGCAGGCCCGAGCGCATCGGCTCAACCTCGGCTGTGGCTGTCACCATATCAGTCTTTCGATAGCGATAGGATGAGCAACGAGAATTGAAATCGTCGACCCGCGCGTTGAAGTTCTGGACGTGCGTCTGGATCCTGGTGTTTGCGACTTTTTCCATCGTGTCGAGGCGGATCTTCTCGGCGAGACAATATTTCAGTTCTCCAACCGAAAACACGACCTCTGCCTGATTGGCGGGCGGAACTTTCATGTCGACCGGCCTAGGGGCTGGACTAGGCGCCGGGTTGGGAGCCGGCGCGGGCGCCGGGGCCGGCCTTGGAACTGGGGCCGGGGCCGGGCTCGGAGCATGGTCACGGCTCGGCGGCGGTGCGTAGGTCTTTGGCGCCGGACGATTGGATGTCCGATCTTCCATTGAAGCATAAATGATAACTGCCACTACTCCGATCACGATGGCCCATGCCTGTCGCGCCCCTGTCCAGAAGCGCGGGACCTCGGGTGGAGCCTCCACGGGTCGTTCAGAGGACGTCGGCGGCCGAGGCGCCTCGGCGGCGAGCGGACGGCTTTGTTGGACGATCGGCTCCGCAGAAATCGTCGAAGCCAGAGAAGCCAGTCCCGCAAAGCCCTGCGGCGGATCTTGCGTCACGTCACTCACGCGCGTCTCCTAGACGAAACCCGGGCGGCGCTTCTTTACCGCTCCAGTTGTCAGCGCATGCAGGGCCTTTGCGAACGACTTATCGTCAACGAAGTCCAGACGAGCCCGGGCCGCCAGCCGCGAAGCTTCCCGAACAAGATATGCGGTGTCGGACAGCGGACGCCCCGCCAAGGTCTCGGCGTATCGACCAAGCGAGACGCTCTCTGCCAACGGCACGTCCTCGGTCAAGGTTCGCAGGAAGTCCAACATTTCCGCTTCGCCTGCGTGCCCAACCGAAACGATCTGATCAAAGCGGCCGCGGCGAAGAATGGCCGGGTCGATAGCGTCGAGGCGGTTCGTCATCCCAACGATGAGCACGCCGGCCTTGATGGCCTCCGGAATGATCCGCAGGAATTCTGCTATCTCCTCAACCCTGTGCTGACCTCCGCCTGCATCCCGCTCGGAGAGGAAAGCATCCATTTCATCAATGACGACAACAGACGGTGCGGCATCGATGGCTGCCCGGAAGAGCTGCGCCACTTTGCGGCTCGTCTCGTGAATGTAAGGGCTAGCGACACTGCTGGCATCGACCGCAAAGTGGGGCCAGCCGAGGTGGGCGATCAAGCGCTCGACGGCCACCGTTTTTCCGCACCCCGTCGGGCCTTCAAGGATGATGCCGGCAGGATTCCCGATACCCAGCGCCGCATATCGATCCTTGTTCTGAACGATATCGATGACGTGATCGTTGAAGAACTCCTCGAGCGCCGCGCGGCCCGGCAGCCGCAAGCGCCCCCCAGCCGCCTTCGCACCACCCGTTGCCCTATCTAAGGCCTTGATCTGCTCCGTGCCTCCATCGAGGACCACACCCGCAGGCTCAAGGCCTGCAGCGCGAATAACGTCGACGAGATGCTCGACGGGCATCCAGGACAACAGGTTCCTGATGTTCGACACTGGCACTATCGAAACCCGCAGTCCGCCCGTCAACCAGGAGCCAAGGACGAGCTCGTCATCTGCCGTTGCCTCCCCCGTTGGAAGGAGGCGAGAGAGCTTTTCGACGTAGATTGCGTCTTCGAAAGACCCCTTCCGTCGACGGGCTCGCGACTGCTTAAGGGAGGTTGCGAAAGAGAGCGCCTCCAATCGATCGCGGGGCGAATTGCACTTCTTCAGCGGCGCGAGCGTGAACTTCCCTTCACTGAAGACCACGCCCAATCGAACGTCGCCGAAATCGATGAGGCGGACTTCACGCTCTTCAAGCAAGCCCTCCTCGCGCCAGAACCTTGCCGCTTTCCCTTGCATCAGCAAAGCGCGCCCTTGGCTGTGCACATCAATGATCTGCCAATCGTCTCCCGAATACAGGACCCGGCCGGCCTTCACACCGGACTCAAGCTCAAATCCGACGGGAAGCCAAGGGTCCACTGTCATGTCAGGCCTTGACGATGTTGGTCTTCGCGATGAGGTCGTCCGCATCCGCCGAGATGATCCGGATCTGCTCCAGATTGTTCATAGCTTCTCGCAGTGCTTCGACGTCTCCCACCTGAATCGCGCGCTCACCCTCGACAACGAGGCGTTCGAACTCATTGGCGTCAGTGAACAGATGCGGCGTGGAAGCTAGGTATTTGAAGCGGTCGACAGCGAACCAATCTTGCCGACGCAAGATGACACCGATCTTCCCTCGCAGCTCCTGGAGACTGGCATCAAAGGCAAGTCCAGGAGTTCCGATGAGCCTCTCGGTGGCGGCCTGTAGAGCTTCGAACGAGGCGATCTCGTTCTGCTTAGCCATAGAGCGGAGTGCCTGAAAAAACTCGATAACATGGTCGAGTTCCATCCGGCGGATCACCCGGAAATTTGCCTTCTTGGCGGAGGCGAGAAGGATCTTTGCCTGCTGCACCTGGTCCCTGGCTTGTTTGGCGACCTCCGGGTCACTTTCTCCCTCATCGATCGCCGAGGCGCGCTCGAGCTTTTCCCGAGCCTCAATCAGGATCGGATCTTCCACCTTGGCGGAAATTTCCGCGAGTTGGTTCGTAACCGCGGTCGCATCGTCCAGTATCCGCTTCGCCGCCTTGCTGTAGTCGATCATCCCTGAAGAGCGGGAGTAGAAATTCTTGTCGCTTCGGAACGAGCCGCCTATCGAAGGCACTTCCACCTGGATGTCGACATTTCCACCGTCCCCAATCTCGTAGGTGAGAATTAGATCGCTGCCCGCCGGTATCACCCCTTCGTCAAAGTCAGCTCCCTTGATCTCGAGCAAGCCCACGAACGTATTGTCCTCGACGGGGTGGTCGATGTCGCCTTCCCAGATTTTGAAGTTCAGTGACCCTGGAGCTCCAGCGCGCAGCGACTCCGCGGCCTTGAAAACCTCGTGACCTTTCGCGGGAAGCTGGTCCCCTGCCCTAACCAGATAAAACAGCTTCCCGAGGTTGCTGATGGCGTCCCGAACCTCGACGCCGATGGAGTGTGACGCAGGGATCGCATCAACGGTAGCGGCCGTCCTGCTGATGACGATGCGGTCGTTCTCCAGCGTCAGCGGACCGCCTGACGGATCAAACACGAAGATCTTGAAGACATTCTCGCCCTGTCTGGACAGGGGGACCTCGATGATCGCTCCGCTCTTGATCTCGGCTCGTCCAGATGACCATCCGGTGTCCAAGCTATCGACCTGGAAAGCAGAGCCTGCAACCGCTTGCGCTCCGAGCTTGAGCGCAATCTTGGCCTTCGGGTCCGGCGTTCTGGCGGTATAGTTCACCGTGAGATCAATGGCTGAACCAACACCGACGGTGCCGCGCGCGTTCTTTCTGCCCCTGCTATGGCTGCTCCAGTCGATCGCCTCAGCGAAGATCGCCGCGCCCGTGGCCACCGCCGTCATGGGATTGACGTCGGTCGAAGGGGCAATGCCAAGTTCGAACGCAACCTTCTCCCGTAACGGCCTGTACTGCGTCGGCCCGCCGACGAACACGATCCGTTCGATATCATGCGGCGTCAGCCCTGCATGCTCGATCGTGCGGCGAGCAGCTTGGACCGACTCGTTGATCTTCTCGTCGATCAGATTGCCAAGCTGATTACGAGTGATGTTGATGTCGAGGTAGATGTCCGTGCCAGATAGGTCTTTGCTCGCGCACTCACTCTCCTCGGCGCTAATCACTCCCTCCTCCCGGCTGGACAGGAGGATCTTCGCATTCTCGACGGCCCGTCCGGCGACCCGGCGAAGCTGTTGATACTCCGACTTGGCAGAGAAGCCCTCGGGAAGGTTGAAGGTTTTATCGAGCCACGGGACAACGAGGTTGTCGAGAATTAGGCGGTCGAAATCGCGCCCCCCGCACATCTCGATGCCACCTTGCCCGAGAAGACTGACACGACCACCGATACTCTGGGCAATCGCGATGTCCAGAGTGCCGCCGCCGAGATCATAGATCAGGAAGATGCCGTCGCCCTGCCGGCTGCGCATGACACTCATCACGGCCGCGACCGGCTCTTGCATGAGGGCGACTTTGCCAAGACCGGCAGCGCGGGCGGCCTCAATGGTCGCGTCCTTCTGCATTTGGTTGAAAGCGGCCGGAACTGTGATAACCGTCGCGACGTCCTCGTTATTTCGAATCTGCTCGGGCAGGTAGCCAAACAGGGTGCGCAGGATCTCTGACGAGCAATCCTCGGGGGTCATAGTGATGCCGACAGCTGGAAGGTTTATCGGGGTGGACGATCCGATATGCCTCTTAAACAGCATCGCGGTGCTACCGAAATTTCTCGGCGCGTTCTCATAGGCCCGCTGACCAACGTAGCGATTTCCGCGGCGGTCGATGGATATGGCGGATGGTGTGACGTCGTTCTGTTCGGGGCTCTTGTAGAGGTGGACCGTCTGACCGTCGTAGGAGCAGATCGCGCTATTAGTGGTTCCCAGGTCGATGCCGACATAGTGGCTCATCACTGCACCTTCTTCACCGTGACCCTGCCCATTCGAAGCAGGCCGGAGGAATTCATCACTGTTGGATCGATCGTCTCGGCAACGACCAGCACGTCATCAGGGCCGAACTCTTCGAGATTGATCGCCGTCGCCGCTGTGCCTGTTTCGTATGGCTGGCCTTCCAAGTTTACGAAGCGCATTCCCGAGCTTTCCAGGCAATTTTCGACCTTGGAAAGGAAGAATCGGTGCTGGTTGGTGAAACGCGCCGCTTCTAACGGGTCCAGCTTCGATAGCGCTCTGCCGAAGAGACGCTGGAACCGCCAGCTTTCGAGAGCGAGCTCAAGAAGAGCGTCCTCGGCCTTGTTACCCGAAACGATTGGGTCCATCAGCGCTCCATAGGAAAGACAAATCTCCGACCAGGTAACTGCCGGGATTTTAAGCAGCAATCCCACGCCGGCAATGCCTCGTGCAATTTATCGCTTACGGCAACCTTGCTCTTCAGACCTTCCACGTCATTCTCCGCGTGATCTGCGTTTTTCAACGAACTCAGGTGAAGTCAGCGTCTCAAAAACCCTTATTCTTGATTGCTCGACCATGGTTCAGGGCACAGTCGATCCACCGGGGGGAAAGATGAGGATTTCACGGAACGACAGGTTGCGACCTTGTTCAGTCCCGCTGGAATCAACCTGCACGCCCATCCCGACCTTCACTGAGACCTGGCGGCCGATGAGACCGCGAGGGATCTGGGTAGCCCTGTTCCAGGGGGCACAAGCCGGCGCGACGCACAGGCCGTCATGCTTCTTGCCGAAGGCGTCGACGATGGTGAGGTAGCAGTTATCGCCGCAAATGAACTCAGCGATACGGCCATTCAGGGTGTCGCCTGCATTGGCCAGCACCGGCGGCTTGGGCTGCGGCGCAGGCGTTGATGCTGTGCGATCAGCAAGCTCAGGGAGCCAGCGCGCACCAAACTGCGTTTTGAAATCATCGGACGTCAGGACAGACCCAAGATAGCGGAACTGATGACCATCGAGCCTGAAGTAATGGGACCCGAGCGGGCCCCGTTCGTTTATTTGGCCAGAGAGGACCAATAGCGAACTTCCTAAACGGTACTCAGCCGCTTTGAACTTCTCATCGACTAAGCCCCATCCCGAGGCAGAGCCTGGAAAGAAGACGACCTCGCCCAGTTGTAAGTCGACAACCGCACCGGTCATGCAAGAGCTGCCGCATCCCCATTCGGCAACAGAGAAGCGACCGTTGAAGTTGGCAGCTCTATTCGCGGCGGCTCGGAGGCGGGTTCGGTATGCCCATTTACCAGGCGTGTCGAGGTTTGGTGCCCGGGTTCCAACTGCAGGCCCAGCAGCGGGATACTCTGCAAACGTCCCTGGCGGCGAGCGAACAGGTCGGCCGTCCGGCATCGTAGTGGAATAGTTCGGCGCGGGAGTACTACTGGGAGCCGGCGCAGCCCATGGCGAAGGTGAGGGCAATGGCGCAGGCGTTGGGGCAGCGGTGCTCGGCGGAGCCGATGACGCAGTCTCAGGCGGCTTCTCTGGCGCCCCGGTGGGATCGAATTTTCTAGTTTCGATCCCGTAATTCTGTGCGTCGACGAGGCTAAGCCAGCGCATACCCTCAGGAGGCGCAGACGTGATGTAAATGACGGCAGCCGTCGACAGGTTGAGCTGGTTCACATAGGCGCCGACCAAAGCGTTTCCAGTCGCTGCCGGCATGCGCTGGCCGTTCGATTCCAGGTAGGCTGCATGAAAGCCGATGCGGCCGGCTGGCGCCAGCATGCGTGGCGCTCCGGCGAGCCATGCGAGGGCGCAAGCGGAAGCGCATTCGAAGCCTTCAGGGACAAGTGTGGTGAAGCCTTTGAGGCGAATGGCTTTGCCGATCTCGAGACCTGGAAGAAGCAGGCCTCCCTTGCTGTCGAGCAGCACGACGGCTGAGGAATACGCGAGCGCGATGTTGGCGAAGACCTTGTCGTCACCGGCTGCTAGGTCGCCACGGATCAGGATGACGGCGCGACCGCCATCCTTGCCCGGTATTGCGGAGATCTCCGCGGCACCAGCCGAAGTCGCAAAACCGCAGAGCGCAAAAACCAGGCTGAATCGCCACACCCACACCCACAACACACGCATGAAACCCCGCCCACAGTTCGGTTGGCCCGAAACTCCTCGCAGTCTTCGCAGAGAATCCGCCAGAGGCAAAGGCAACTTGGTCTTCTGCTTAAGGCTGGTGACAGCCGGGGCTCATGGGGCGTAGCTTGGCTAGCAGCCCCGCTCGCAACATGCTGCTACGCCAATTCGGCCCTGATCTCGGCCTAGCGCTGGACGGGGATTGCTAGGTCGGCTGCAGCACGAGGCTGACAGCAAGATTAGTCTCGCCCGAGACGTCTGCTTAAGGTCGGGTTCTACCACGCCTCGGCTGCGTTCAGAGCGTCCGATTTCGGGAGGAAAGCTAGAGCCTGTCTGCGGCACATCGGCGAAGAATTAACTTGAACAGTCAACCTTTGCTCAGCTTCTCACATCGACGAGATTTGAGCACGCATGGTTTTCGACGTTTCCATCCATCGTCAAGATTCGACTTACGACGACAGCCCAGCTGAGCGGTATCAGGTCCCGCACGAAATCTCGGCGGCGTGTTCATCAACCGGACAGGTCGAGCACTACCGCCGCCGCGACCCCACGACCGCCCGCATCCGCATTTCCTGCGGTGGCACCGGGAGAATTGCTTCAAGCAGTGAGGGTTGGCGGGAGCTTACCTGAAAGGCCTGCCCGGCTTCGGGCTGACCTTGTAACCGCGAGGTAACCACGGCGCTTCGGCGCCCTCTGGAAATGGCCCCGCATCTTCCAAGCCCAAAAAGCAAAAAGCGCCGGAAGATCCGACGCTTGCATGCTTCTCAAGTCCTGAGATTGTCTGGAGCGGGCGAAGGGATTCGAACCCTCGACCCCAACCTTGGCAAGGTTGTGCTCTACCCCTGAGCTACACCCGCATCCGAGACAGTCGCGCCGTGTTGGCGGCGCGGTCGGGTTATTGCCCCAAAGCACCGCGAAGCGCAAGCACCCTAGCGAAAGTTTTTTGCCGCCTTCCACAAAAGCCCGGAATCGCTCTACCCATCTTGCTGCCGACGCCACGCGAGGCTAGGCATCCTCGGGCCCGCTCCTGCCGTTCCGGCAGGCGGTTTCATCGACGTCCCGAAACCTGTTCGCCCCTGCCGATCGCTCCACCATGACCGCGCCCGTCACGTCCGACCAGCTCTGTGCCTATCTCACCGAGAAGGGCATCACCTTCCATCGCACCGACCATCCGGCCGTGTTCACCGTCGCCGAGACGGCGCCGCATCGCGACGAGATGGTCGGCCACCACACCAAGAACCTGTTCCTGAAGGACAAGAAGGGGCGGATTTTCCTGGTCTCGGCCGAAGCTCACGCGCGAATCGACCTGAAGCGCCTGCACGAGCGCATCGGCGCCAGCGGCCGGCTCTCCTTCGGCTCGGCCGAGCTCTTGATGGAGAAGCTCGGCGTCACGCCGGGCTCCGTCACCGCCTTCGCCGTGATCAACGATCGCGCGGGCGACGTCACCATGGTGCTGGATGCCACGCTGGCGAGCGGCGAGGACGTCAATTTTCACCCGCTGATCAACACGGCGACGCTGCGGGTCAGCCGCGACGATCTGCTGGCCTTCTTCCGGAACACCGGGCATGAGCCGCTGATCGTCGATTTGCCGGTCCCGCCCGATGGACAGAACGGCTGAAGCACCCCATCTATGGCGCAACTGCGCGGGCGGCCATAAGGGCACGCCTTCGCCTCCAGAGCCTATCACGAAGGACGACCCATGTTGGTCAATGGCGAGGCGGCCGGACAACCCGACCTGATCAAGGACACCACGACCCAGGGCTTCCGCGAGGACGTCATCGCGGAATCGATGAAGCAGCCGGTGCTGATCGATTTCTGGGCGCCCTGGTGCGGCCCCTGCAAGCAGCTCACGCCCGTCATCGAGAAGGTGGTCAAGGCGGCCGGCGGCAAGGTCAAGCTCGTCAAGATGAATATCGACGAGCACCCGCAGATCCCCGGCCAGCTCGGCATCCAGTCGATTCCCGCCGTCATCGCCTTCAAGCAGGGCCAGCCGATCGACGGCTTCATGGGTGCCCAGCCCGAGAGCCAGATCAAGGTCTTCATCGAGCGCCTGGTCGGGCCGATGGGCCCGGGCGAAACCGCAGAGCTGATCGAGGCCGCCGCGGCCGCAATCGCAGCCGGCGACCCCGCCGGGGCGAGCGAGCTCTATGCCGGCGTGCTCGAGATCGAGCCCGACAACCTCGCGGCGATCGCGGGCTTGGCACGGCTGCATCTCGACAATGGCGATATCGAGGGTGCCAAGGGCATTCTCGGCATGGCGCCGCAGGACAAGGCCGGCGATCCGGCGATCACCGCCGTGCGCGCCGCGATCGAGCTGGCCGAGCAGGCCGCCTCGCTCGGTGACACCGCCGAGCTGGAAGCCAGGGTCGCGGCCGATCCGAAGGACCACCAGGCCCGCTTCGATCTGGCGCTGGCGCTCAACGCCCGCGACAGGCGCGAGGAAGCGGTCGACCATCTCGTCGCCATCATCAAGGCCGATAGGAAGTGGAACGACGACGGCGCACGCAAGCAGCTGCTGCAGTTCTTCGAGGCCTGGGGCCCGATGGACGAGGCGAGCGTCAGCGGGCGCCGCAAGCTCTCGACCCTGCTGTTCTCCTGACCGGCGATAAGGATTAGGCGCGCATGGGCATGAACGCCGTCTACGAGGGAGCCAAGGATTGCCCGGAGGCGATTCCGCTCTTTCCGCTCGGCGGCGCGCTGCTCCTGCCGCGCGGCCAGATGCCGCTCAATATCTTCGAGCCGCGCTATCTCGCCATGATCGACGACGCGCTCAAGGGTGAACGCGTCATCGGCATCATCCAGCCCGAGCCGGAAACCGGACGGCAGCCGGAGATCCCGCCGCTGCTCAAGGTTGGCTGCCTCGGCCGCATCACCCAGTTCTCCGAGACCGGCGACGGCCGCTACATCATCACGCTGACCGGGATCAGCCGCTTCCGCCTGCTCGACGAATTGGCGGTGACCACGCCCTATCGCCAGGGCCGCGTCGGCTATGACTCATTCACCGCCGATTTCGCCGCCCGCACCGGCGAGGACGAGGTCGACCGCAAGGGCCTGCTCAAGGCGCTCCGCGACTTCGCCAAGGCCAACGACCTCAAGATCGACTGGAAGGGCGTCAACGAGGCGCCGAACGAGGCACTGGTCAACGCGCTCTCGATGATGTGCCCGTTCGGGCCGCGCGAGAAGCAGGCGCTGCTGGAAGCGCCGACGCTGAAGGACAGGGCCGAGGTCCTGGTCGCGATCACCGAGATCGAGCTGGCGCGCGGCGGCGGCGATCCGGACACGACCCTGCAGTGACGCCAGCGACGCTGCCTGTCGAAGCGCCGCCCACCGTCTGGCCACCACGCCGCGCGGTCACCGCCTGGCTGTTCTTCGACTGGTCGGCCCAGCCCTTCTTCACGCTGGTCACGACCTTCGTCTTCGCGCCCTTCTTCGCCTCGGCGCTGGCCAAGGACGCCGCCGACGGCCAGGCGCTCTGGGGCTATGCGACAGGCTTCGCCGGTCTCTGCATCGCCCTGCTCTCACCCCTGCTCGGCGGCATCGCTGACAGGACAGGACCGCGCAAGCCCTGGATCGCCGCCTTCGGCGCGCTCCTTGTCATCGGCTCCGCGATGCTCTGGTTCGCGGTGCCCGGCTCGGCCGCTGCGGTGCCGATCGCACTCGCCGGTTTCGTCATCGCGACTGTTGGAGCCGAATTCGCCACGACCTTCAACAACGCGATGATGACCCGCCTCGTGCCACCGGAGCGCCTCGGCTGGCTTTCCGGCACCGGCTGGGCCATCGGCTATCTCGGCGGGTTGCTCTCGCTCGCGATCACGCTTGGGTTGCTCGCCGCCGATCCGCAGACCGGCAAGACGCTCATCGGTATCGCGCCGATCCTCGGGCTCGATGCCGCCGCGCGCGAGGGCGACCGCTTCTCGGGACCACTGACCGCGCTCTGGTTCATCATCTTCGTCACGCCGATGTTCCTGCTGACACCGGATTCCGGCAGGACGGGCCTCAGCCTTGCCGAAGCGGCCAAGGGCGGTGTCGGGCGCTTGAAGGATACGTTGGCCGAATTGCCGAAGCTGCCGTCGCTCGGCCGCTTCCTCATCGCCAACATGATCTATCAGGATGCACTGGTCGCGCTCTTCGCCTTCGGCGGCATCTATGCAGCCGGCGTCTTCGGCTGGCAGACGATCGAGCTCGGCATCTTCGGCATCCTGCTCACCGTTACCGGCACGCTGGGCGCCTGGGCTGGCGGCAAACTCGACGACCGGATCGGCGGCAAGCCTGTGGTGCTGGGCTCCATCGCCTGCCTGCTCTTCGCCTGCCTCGGTATCCTCTCGCTCAGTGCCGACCACATCCTGTTCGTGATCCCGGCCGCCCCGCCCGTCGCCGGCGACGGCCTGTTCGCGTCGTTGCCGGAGCGTGTCTATCTCGGCCTGGGCCTGCTGATCGGCCTCGTTGCCGGGCCGATGCAGGCGGCCTCGCGCAGCCTGATGGCGCGATTGGCACCCGAGGGACGCATCGGCGAGTTCTTCGGGCTGTTTGCGCTGTCGGGGAAGGTCACGTCCTTCCTGGGACCGACGCTGGTCGCGCTGGCGACGACCATCTTCGCCAGCCAGCGGGCCGGCCTGGCTGTGCTGATCGTGTTCTTCCTGGCGGGCGCAGCGCTGCTGGCCGGCGTGAACGTCACCCGCAAGTCATAGGGTGTCATCCCGTGCGCGCTGCGGCACGCAGTGCTGCTGCGCAGATGCGGGACCGCACGACGAGAAGGCGCCCTTACCGGAAAACGGTCCCGTGTCTGCGCAGCGGCATTCACATGCCGCAGCGCGCACGGGATGACCCCCTTCAGATAACGGCCTTCACCGAACCAGGATGTTCTTGAACTGCCAGGGATCGCTGGTGTCGATATCCTCCGGGAACAGCCCCGGCCGGCCATCGAGCGGCGTCCAGTCGGTGTAATAACCCTTCACCGGCCCGAGATAGGGCCGCTGGATCTCGAGGCAGCGGTTGAAGTCGAGCTCCTCGACCTCGACGATCCCCGCACGCGGATTCTCCAGCGCCCAGACCATGCCCGCCAGCACGGACGAGGTCACCTGCAAACCGGTCGCGGTCTGGTAGGGCGCAAGCGAACGCGCCTCCTCGGTCGAGAGCTGCGAGCCGAACCAGTAGGCGCCCTTCTCGTGGCCGTAGAGCAGCACGCCGAGCTCGTCGATGCCGTCGACGACCTCCTTCTCCTCCAGGATATGGTGCTCTTCCTGCGGACGGCCGGCATTGCCGAACATCTCGTGCAGCGAGAGCACGGCATCGTTCGCCGGATGATAGGCGTAGTGGCAGGTCGGCCGGAACACGGCCTTGCCGGCCTCGTCGCGCACGGTGAAATAGTCCGCGATCGAGATCGACTCGTTATGCGTGACCAGGAAGCCGTATTGCGCGCCCGGCGTCGGGCACCAGCTCCGGACCTTGGTCTCGGCACCAGCCTGCATCAGGTAGATCGCCGCCTGCGAACCGGTCTCGTGGCCATGAGCGTTCGCCGGCATCCATTTCTCATGCGTGCCCCAACCGAGCTCGGCCGGCTGCACGGCTTCGGCGATGAAGCCTTCGACCGACCAGGTGTTCACGAAGACGCCCGGCGGCTTGGGGTTCTTCGAGCGCTGCGTGTCGCGCTCGGCGATGTGGATGCCCTTGACGCCGACGCGCTGCATCAACGCCGCCCATTCCTCGCGGGTGTTCGGCTGCGTCGCGTTGAGACGCATATCGGCCGCGAGGTTGGTCAGCGCCCGCTTCACCAGCGAGGAGACCATGCCGGGATTGGCGCCGCAGCAGGAAACGGCCGTCGGCGTGCCGGCCGGGCGCGCCCGCTTGGCCGCCAGCGTCATCTCGCGCAGCGCGTAGTTCGAGCGCTCGGCCGGGCCCTTGCTCTCGTCGAAATAGAAGCCGAGCCAGGGCTCGTTGACCGTGTCGATATAGAGCGCGCCGAGGCTGGAGCAGAACTCCATGATGTCGCGCGAGCCGGTGTCGCAGGAGAGATTGACGCAAAAACCCTGCCCGCCGCCGGCGGTCAGCAGCGGCTCCAGCATCGTCTTGTAGTTCTCGATGGTGACGGCTTCCTGGATGAAGCGGATGCCGCGCTCGTCAAGTAGGTGGCGGTTGGAATCGTCGGGAGCAATGACAACGAAGCGGCTCTTGTCGAACTTGAAGTGCCGTTCGAGCAGCGGCAGCGTACCGCGGCCGATCGAACCGAAGCCGATCATCACGATCGGGCCGGTGATCTCGCCGTAGACGGGCCAATTCGTCATTCTCTCAAACTCCTGGGTTTCTGGGACAAAAAAGGTCAAAAGGGTCGTATGAGCGCAAAATCGCGCCGTCAATCGCCGCGACGCTTTCCATACGGCCTGCGCATGGAAAGCGCCGGGCAATGACGGCGCTATGACGATAGGTCTGAAGCGTCAGGCGGCCTGGGCCACCGCCTCCGCCTCGAAAGTCGCTGTCGAGGCGGCGCCGCTGGCAACGAGCACGCCGCTGGCGCCGTCGAGCGCGCCGTCGCGCAGTTCGATCGCAAGGAAGCGCTCGCGCTCGACCGGGCCGGGCATGGCAAGCTCGCGCGTCAGCGCCGGATCGAAGCCGAAGCGGGCATAGTAGGGCGCGTCGCCGACGAGGATGACGGCACCATGCCCACGGCAGGCCGCGCGCCACAGCGCTTCGCGCATCATCGCCTTGCCGAGCCCCTCGCCCTGCAGCTCCGGCTTCACCGCGAGCGGGCCGAGCAGCAGCGCCGGCACGCCATTGGCTTCCACATGCCAGAGGCGAACGGTCGCGAGCACTTCGCCGTCACGCTCGGCGGTGAGCGCGAGGCCATCAGCCGGCAGGCGACCCTCGCGCAGGCGCTCGCTCGACTTGGCGGTGCGGCGCTCGCCCAGGCAACGGTCGAGCAGCACCTCGCGGGCGGGAATGTCGTTGGCGATCTCGTCGCGGATCGTGATCATGACGCACCTCCTGCCGGAGCGCCTGCATTCACGCAGACCTTCCCGGCGCCGCGCGGACGCGGCCACAAGCGGATGGGTTGTGTGGAAGAGGGGTCCGGCGGGAGCCACGCTCCGCACCTCCGTTCTGGAGATGCGAGCGCTCCACCCGACTTAGCGTCGGACAGCCTGCCTTGCGGCAGGGCGCTTCGCCGGACCCGATGGGATCAGGAAGGAGCTTACGCTCCTTCCGACGTCAGATGACGTACTGCTTCAGCGGCGGGAAGCCGTTGAAGGCGACGGCCGAATAGGTCGTCGTATAGGCACCCGTGCCCTCGATCAGCACCTTGTCGCCGATCTCCAGCGAGAAGGGCAGCATGTACGGGGTCTTCTCGTACATGACGTCGACCGAGTCGCAGGTCGGGCCGGCGAGCACGCACGGGACGGTCTCATCGCCATCGCGCACGGTGCGGATGGGATAGCGGATCGCCTCGTCCATGGTCTCGGCGAGACCGTTGAACTTGCCGATATCGAGATAGACCCAGCGGACCTCGTCCGTTTCGGCCTTCTTCGAGATCAGCACGACCTCGGCCTCGATCAGGCCGGCCTCACCGACCATACCGCGGCCCGGCTCGATGATCGTCTCGGGCAGCTGGTTGCCGAAATGCTTCGACAGCGCCCGGAAGATCGCGTCGCCATAGGACGGCACGCCCGGAATCGGCTTCAGGTAGCGCGCCGGGAAGCCGCCGCCGAGGTTGACCATCGACAGCGAGATGCCGCGGGTGGCGCATTCCTTGAAGATCGCCGAGGCCGAGGCCAGGGCCGAATCCCAGGCGTTCACATTGGCCTGCTGCGAGCCGACATGGAACGAGATGCCATAGGCCAGCAGGCCCATGCGATGGCCGTGCTCGAGCACGTCCGCGGCCATTTCGGGCACGCAGCCGAACTTGCGCGAGAGCGGCCAGTCGGCGCCGGCACCGTCGCAGAGGATGCGGCAGAAGATGCGCGCATCGGTCGTGCCGGTCTTCTCGGCGGAACGGGCGACCTTCTCGACCTCGGCCGTGCAGTCGACGGCGAACAGGCGCACGCCGAGCTCCATGGCGCGGACGACGTCGCGCTCCTTCTTGATGGTGTTGCCGAAGGAGATGCGATCGGCCGTGGCGCCGGCCGCGAGCGCGAGCTCGATCTCGACGACCGAGGCGCAGTCGAAGCAGGAGCCGAGCTTGGCCAGCAGCGCAAGCACTTCCGTCGCCGGGTTGGCCTTCACCGCGTAGAAGACGCGGGTGTCGGGCAACGCACGGGCGAAGGCATGATAGTTCGCGCGCACGACTTCGGTGTCGATGACGACGCAGGGCCCGTCTTCACGTCGGGTACGAAGAAACTCACGGATGCGCTCGGTCATGAGACGCGGCTCCCCTACGACGCAAGCGGCGTCGATGCGATGTATCGCCGGAGTGAATCGACGCTGTCGCGCGGCGCTGTGGAGACGCCTGCTACAACGGACGATCCGTCCGGACCCGAAACACCGTTCGATTGGGGAAGACCCCGCACGGCCGGCAATGAAGGACAAGCCTCTTCGGTGCCGGCCTGTGGAAAGCCGGCGAGACCAAAAAAGCCCGCTCCGTCGTTGCTTTAAGCTGCGTCCCCCGTGGAGATTCGGGGTTCGCCGGTTTTGCCTCCGGCTGCCGGTCTGTGTCGGGGAACGGCGTCCTTGCGGAAACCGGGAGGCGTGATTTGAGGGATGTCCATCCCCTCCATCCGTCCTCCAACCCCTGGCGGCTGTCCGGCCTCTTGTCCGGATGCCCACCGACCAGCACGCGGCCACAGGCACGTGCGAATTGGGTGAACGCGATATACGGATGCTCGCCCCGGACCACAAGTGTTTTGTGCACCCGAAGCCGCATTTTTTTGCAACGCCGATCCGCGTCCTTTCGGAGCCGCACAAATGCCGGAAAGCGATTTGCCGGCTATGACTTAGCCGAGCCTCCCGCAGAGGCGGGGAAAGGTTGCGATATGTTCATCTGCCGTCAATGCCGGATGCCCTAGACCGGCCCCATTCGATGGCCTTAACTCTCGGTGCCGCCCATCTTGAAAGCCGGGGCGACGGGGAAGACGGAACACGCATGATCACGACAGACCGCCGCCGCGTCCTGGGCGGACTTTCAGCCGCGCTTTGCCTCTCGGCTGCGCCCTCCGTCCTGCTCGCGCAACAGCCGCGCCCCCAGCCACAGCCGCAGGGCCAGCCGCAGACGCCGCCCCCCCAGAATGCCGCCCCGCAGCCGCGCTTCGGCTTCGAGGACGTGCAGCGCCGCGCCCGCGAGATCTCCGCCGTGCCCTACGAGCCGATCGCGCCCCTGCCGGAGGCGCTGGCCAAGCTCGACTACGATTCCTGGCGCGACATCCGCTTCCGCCCCGATCGGGCCTTGCTGCAGCAGAACGGCTCGCCCTTCCGCATGCAGATGTTCCATCCGGGCTTCCTCTTCACCCGGCCGGTCACGGTGAACGTCGTGCGTGACGGCGTGCCCATGCCGGTGCCCTATGCCGCGAACCTGTTCGACTACGGCCGGGTCAAGTTCGACAAACCGCTCCCGGTCAATCTCGGCTTCGCCGGCTTCCGCCTGCACTATCCGCTGAACGATCCCCGCGTTTACGACGAGCTGATCTCCTTCATCGGCGCCAGCTATTTCCGGGTGCTCGGCCGCGGCCAGCGCTACGGCCTTTCGGCCCGCGGCCTGTCCATCGGCGCCGGCACGACGGCCGAGGAGTTCCCGGTCTTCCGCGAATTCTGGATCGAGGCGCCCACGGCCAACACCGAGCGGATCGTCATCCACACCCTGCTCGATTCGCCCGCCGTGACCGGCGCCTATCGCTTCACCATCTATCCCGATCTCGACACCGTCATGGAGGTCGCAGCGACGCTTTATCCGCGCGCGCCCATCGAGAAGCTCGGCCTGGCGCCGCTGACCTCGATGTTCTTCACCGGCGAGAACGACCGCCGCTTCTTCGACGATTTCCGCAGCGAGCTGCACGATTCGGATGGGCTGATGATCCATTCCGGCAGCGGCGAATGGATCTGGCGCCCGCTGCGCAACCCGAAGCAGCAAGCCGTCTCCTCATTCGTCGAACGCAGCATCCGTGGTTTCGGGCTGATGCAGCGCGACCGGACCTTCGAGCACTATCAGGATCTCGATCTCAACTACGAGCTGCGCCCCTCCTACTGGATCGAGCCGCAGGGCGACTGGGGAGAGGGCGTCGTCGAGTTGATCGAGATGCCGACGACCGACGAGACCAATGACAACATCGTCGCTCTCTGGGCGCCGAAGACGCCGCTGGAGCCGGGCAAGGAGTTTTCCTTCGGCTACAAGCTGATCTCGATGCTCGATTCGGGCGACCTGCATCCGGGCGGGCGCGTGGTCAACACCTACCAGGCCAAGCCCAAGGCGCTGGGCTCGGGCGAGCCGGTCACCGAGGGCTCGCGTCGCTTCATCATCGACTTCGCCGGCGGCGATCTCGACTACCACCTGAAGCAGCCCGAGAAGGTCGAGATCGTGCCTTCGATCACCCATGGCCGGATCGACCGCGCCTTCATCGTGCCCAACCGCAAGACCGAGGGCTTCCGCGCCTTCGTCGATGTCGTGGTCGAGCCCGGCCAGATCGCGGAGATGCGCGCCTTCCTCCGCAGCGGCGGCAAGACGCTGACCGAAACCTGGAGCTACCCCTGGCGCGCCGAAGCGCAGGGATAATCTGAACAAGATCGGCCTGAAGGAGCCCACGCCATGGGCGTCGTCGAGAACGTCGAACAGAACCGCTTCGAACTCACACTCGACGGCGGCACCGCACTCGTCGCCTATCGCCGCGACGGCGAGCGGCTGGTGCTGGTCCATACCGAAGTGCCCTCCCAGTTTGCGGGGCAGGGCATCGGATCGAAACTGGCGAAGGGCGTCTTCGAGCTGCTCCGGGCGAGCGGGCGCAAGGCCGTGGTACGCTGCGAGTTCCTCAAGGGCTGGGTCGCCAAGCACCCCGAATACGACGACGTCGTCGACGGCTGAGGCCGACCTCAGGACGCTTTGCGGCTGCCTCGGCGCGCCGGCTGCTTCTTGCGGCCGTAGAGTTCGAGGCGATGGCGGACGAGCTCATAGCCGAGTTCCGCCGCGATCCGCCGCTGCAATTCCTCGATCGCATCCGAGGAGAATTCGATCACCTCGCCCGAATCGACGTCGATCAGGTGGTCGTGATGCTCCTGGTCGGCATGCTCGTAGCGCGAGATGCCGTCTTCGAAGGCGTGTCGCTCGATCGCACCCTGCGATTCCAGCACCTTCATCGTGCGGTAGACGGTCGAGAGCGACAGTGTCGGATCATGCGCGAAGGCGCGCGTGAAGATGCCCTTCGCGTCGGGATGGTCGTCGGCTTCCGCCAGAACGCGCAGGATCAATCGCCGCTGCTGCGTCATACGCAGCCCGGCCCCCTTCAACTGGCTCTCGAAAACGGCAATGCGCCGGTCGGTCTCGGTCATGCCTTGCCATAGCAATGCCGGCTGCCAATTGCAAAAAAGGCCTAAAAGAAAATCATTATCATTTGCAATATTAATGCAAATGATTTTCAATCTTATTAAAGCCGCGATGACGCTGCTCGGCCGCTGGCGGCTACCCGCCCTCGTCAGAGCGAAGCCTTATCGCCCGAGTTCGCTCGCGATGCCGGCCACAAGTTCGAACGAGCGCTTGCGCTTGTCATGGTCGAAGATCGGCGCGGTGATCATGATCTCGTCCGCGCCGGTCTCGCGCACGAAGGCGCCGAGCGTGCGCTTCAGCGTTTCCGGCGAGCCAATGAAGGCATAGCGCAGCATCCCCGAGACATGCGCCTTCTCGGCCGGTGACCAGTACTGCTCGATATCGTCGATCGGCGGCTGCAGCTTGCCGCGCGCGCCCCTAACCATGCCGACGAAGCGTTGCTGCAGCGAGGTCGCGAGATGGCGCGCCTCCTCATCCGTATCCGCCGCCACGACATTGATGCCCGGCATCGCATGCGGGGTTGCGAGCTGCTCGGACGGCTTGAAGCGTTCGCGATAGACCGCGAGCGCCTGCATCAGCGCATCCGGCGCGAAATGCGAGGCGAAGCTGTAGGGCAGCCCAAGCTCAGCCGCGAGTTGCGCGCCGAACAGGCTCGATCCGAGAATCCAGAGCGGGACGTTCAGCCCCTCGCCCGGCACCGCACGGATCGCCTGGTTCGGCCCGGCCGGCGCGAACAGCGCCTGCAATTCGAGCACATCCTGCGGGAAGCTGTCCGATGACATCGGGCTGCGGCGCAGCGCCCGGAGCGTGAGCTGGTCGGTGCCGGGCGCGCGGCCGAGACCGAGATCGATCCGGCCCGGAAACAGCGCCTCGAGCGTGCCGAACTGCTCGGCGATGACGAGCGGCGCATGGTTCGGCAGCATGATGCCGCCGGCTCCGACGCGAATCCTGCTCGTCGTCGCAGCGAGCTGGCCGATCACCACCGAGGTCGCGGCGCTGGCGATGCCGACCATGTTGTGATGTTCCGCCACCCAGTAGCGGGTGTAGCCGAGCGCCTCGGCATGGCGGACCAGGTCGGTGGATTTCAGCAGCGCTTCGCGTGGCCCCTCCCCTTCGACGACGGGAACGAGATCGAGGACGGAGATCGCGACCATGACAGCCCCTGCAAGCTGGTACCGGAGGAGATCCGGCGGGAAGGCTAGGCTTCACCAGATGGGAAGGCTGCGCGCTCCGATCCAGAGGCCGGCGTGCTTCGTCATGGCTCGCCTGCGCTGGCGTTCTGGCGGAACGGGCCGGGCCTTGCCGCGTTTCCAACCGGAGACACCCATGCCGAAGGGAGCGCAACCATGACCGCCACCGCCAACCCCGCCAGGGAAAGCCTGCGCAAGGAGCAGAAGGAGCAGCGCAAGGCCGCGCGCGAGCACGGCAAGGATGCCGAGCTCGACCGGGCCCTGAAGGACACCTTCCCCGCCAGCGACCCCGTCGCGAGGCAGGAGCCGACCAAGCCCGGCTCCAAGGACAGGGGCTGAACGGACCCGATGAGGGTCGCCTCTAGTCGCGCTGATAGAGCAGCCGGGCGCGGATCGTGCCGTCGAGCGCGCGGATTTCCTTGAGGATGTCGCGCGCCTCGGCGCTGGAGACGCCGTCCGCCTCCATCACGACATAGCCGACCTCGCCGTCGGTCTGGTAGTTCTGAGCGGCGATATTGACCTGCCGGTTGGCGAAGACGTCGTTCAAACGCCGCAGCATGCCCGGCACGTTGCGCTGGACATGGATGAAGCGGGTGCCGATCGGGCGTGCCGGCAATTGCACCTGCGGGAAATTCACCGCGCCCACCGTCGAGCCGACATCGGAATAATCGACGAGCTTGCGCGCGACCTCGGCGCCGATGCGCTCCTGCGCCTCCTCGGTCGAGCCGCCGATATGCGGCGTCAGGATGACGTTGGAGAGCCCCTGCAGCGGCGTGACGAAGCGCTCGGCATTGGAGGCCGGCTCGACCGGGAAGACATCGACCGCCGCGCCCGCCAGATGGCCGCTTCTCAGCGCCGCCGCCACCGCATCGAGATCGACGACCGTGCCGCGCGAATTGTTGATGAGGTAAGCGCCCTTCTTCATCTTGGCGACCTGCGCCGCGCCGATCATGCCGGCGGTCTGCGGGGTCTCCGGCACATGCAGCGAGACGATGTCGGCGGCGCCGAGCAGGGCGTTCAGGCTCTTCGTCGGCTCGGTGTTGCCGTGCCGCAGCCGGTCGGTGTGATCGAAATAGATCACGCGCATGCCCATCGCCTCGGCCAGTGTCGAGAGCTGGCTGCCGATATTGCCGTAGCCGACGATGCCGAGCGTCTTGCCACGCACCTCGAAGGAGCCGTTGGCCGACTTGTCCCAGCCGCCCTGATGCGCGTCGCGCGAGCGGTCCGGAATGCGCCGGAGCAGCATCACGATCTCGCCGATGGTGAGCTCGGCGACGCTGCGGGTGTTGGAGAACGGCGCGTTGAAGACCGGGACGCCGCGCAGCCGCGCCGCCTCCAGGTCGACCTGATTGGTGCCGACCGAGAAGCAGCCGACGGCGAAGAGCCGGTCGGCCCCGGCGAAGATTTCCGGCGTGAGCTGGGTGCGCGAGCGGATGCCGAGCACATGCACGCCCTGGATCGCCTTGAGCAGGGCCTCGCGATCGAGCGCCTTCGGCAGCCTTTCGAGATTGCTGTAGCCGGCCTGCTCCAGCAGCTCGACGGCGGAATCGTTGATACCTTCCAGCAGCAGGACCTTGATGCGGTCCTTCGGAAGGGAAAGGCGTTCGCTGGGGCTGGTCATGACGGTGCGCTCGTGAAGGAGCGGTTGCTATAGTCCCCGCAACGCGGGAGGCCAACGCCCTGAACGCAATGCTGCTACGAAAAACCGCGCAGCGGATGCAAAAAGCTCATGGCAAGCTTCAGGCCTTCTCGACGACCAGTGTCGAGCCTTCGACCCTGACGACCTTGACCTCGGTTCCGGCCAGCAGCTCCGGCCCGACGATCCGCCAGGAGGAATCGCCGACGCGCACACGACCCTCGCCGCCCGCCATCGTCGTCTCCAGCCGGAAGACCCGGCCGATGAGTTGGCGGCCGCGATCGTTGAGGCCGGTCGCGGCATCCGGCTCCTCGCCCTTGCGGCGCGTGAGCAGGCGCCCGGCAGCGACGCATGCGATGGCGAGAACCGCAAAGACGATGCAGGCGGCCTGCCAGCCGAGCCCGAAGATGCCGACCATGGCGCCGGTAATGAGCGCCGCCAGCCCGAGCCAGATCAGGAAGACGCCGGGCGCCAGCATCTCGCCGCCGATCAGCACGAGCCCGAGAATGGCCCAGCTCCAGCCGCCCAGATTCGCGAACCAGTCGAACACGGCAGCCTCCGCTCAGGCGCCCGGGCGGCCGGAGGTCGGCACCGAGCCGGCCCCGTTGCGGCGTTGCGCCGTCGCGTCCTCGCCGAACACGGCCTTCGTCAGCTGCGCGATGCCGCCGACAGTGCCGGCGAGCGAAGCGGCCTCGATCGGCACGATCACGACCTTGCTGTTATGGCTGGAGGCGATTGCCTTCAGCGCATCCGTATAGCGCTCCGCGATCAGGAAGTTGGCCGCCTGGATGTCGCCCTTGCCGATCGCCTCCGAAACCATGGCCGTCGCCGCCGCTTCGGCCTGCGCCAGCCTCTCGCGCGCTTCCGCGTCACGCAGCGCTGCTTCCTTGCGGCCCTCGGCGGCGAGAATCTGCGACTGCTTGGCGCCTTCAGCCTTCAGGATCTCCGCCTGCCGCAGGCCTTCGGCTTCGAGCACGGCGGCGCGCTTCTCGCGCTCGGCCTTCATCTGCCGGTTCATCGCGCCGGCGATATCGGCCGGCGGCAGGATGTCCCGGATCTCGATGCGGGTGACCTTGACGCCCCAGGGCGAGGCGGCGGCGTCCATCACCCGCAGCAGCCGCTCATTGATCTCGTCGCGATGCGACAGGAGCTGATCGAGGTCCATCGAGCCGACGACGGTGCGGATATTGGTCATGGTCAGAACCATCAGCGCGTCGTGGAGCGAGGCGACCTCGTAGCAGGCCTTGGCGGCGTCGAGCACCTGGAAGAAGGCGGCGGCATCGATGCGCACGCCGGCATTGTCCTTGGTGATCGCCTCCTGCGAGGGAATGTCGAGCACCTGCTCCATGACATTCACCTTGTGCCCGATGCGATCGATATAGGGCACGATCAGGCCGAGTCCGGCGCTCAGCGTGCGCGAATAGCGGCCGAAGCGCTCGACGGTATAGTTGAAGCCTTGGGGAACGGTGCGGACGCCCCGCGCGATCGTCAGGATGACCAGCGCCACGATGACGATCACGGCGATGTTGAAGCCCGACAAATCCATCTCGTCCCCCCAGCGGCGCCGGCGCGCCGTCATGCCCATCCGGCCCTCAAACTGGCGTTTGCGAGAGCCGTATGCAAGCGCGGGTCATGCAGGGCGAGCCATCCTCGATGACGGCTCGCCCCGAAATCCGTATCAGCTCTGCGTTGCGCTGGTATTGCAGCGCGCCAGCATGCGCGACGCCGCGGTCACGCCAGCAAGCGAGAACTGATAGGTGGTGACGTTGCCGCGCAGCGAGCGCGCTTCGAGCGTCATGGTGCGTCCGCCGCGCATCGCCTTGAGCAGCGCTGGCTCCCGCTCCAACCGTTCGAGCCAGGCATTGCTGCCTTCGGTCAGCATGCGGAAACTGTCATCGCCGATCGTGACGGTGACGACGGAGTCCTGAGCAAAATCATAGCCCGTCTGGAAGCTCGATTCCGTGTCGGAGGCTTTATTACCCGTTTGAACGAAGAAGAAGACTTCGCCATGACGCAAATTCGACGGTTCCTCCGACGAAGGTTTGCTCATGATGAAGCAACGTGACAGGTCACCCTTTGCGTAAGTGGCAGCATTCCAGTCGCCGAACTGGCCCAATGATTGCGGGCCCGCCGCCTGTACGCCCGTACCCGCCAGAATGGTGAGGCAGGCGGCCGAAAGCGCTGTCTTGAACATGGTCTCATCTCCTTTCATCGCGGCCCACTTGAGAAGGAGAGTGTTACCGAGGCGTAAATAGGGCCCGGATAATTGATGCGTCGATCCGGCGCAGGACGGGCTGGGCGGTCGCGAGGGCGAGACACTCGCGGTCAGAACCACCCTTGTCATTCCGGGGCTTCGCGTAGCGAAGAACCCGGAAACCACGACCGGGTGAAACACTCAATGCCGCGCTGCAAGCCTCCCACCCAGTCGTGGATTCCGGGTTCACGCCTCCGGCGCGCCCCGGAATGACAAAGGTGGTCCGCCCCAAAACGACGATGCCCGGCACAGGGCCGGGCATCGAATGGAATCAGGAAGGCAATGCCTCAGGCGAACTGGCCGTGGCAGTGCTTGAACTTCTTGCCGGAGCCGCAAGGGCACGGCTCGTTGCGACCGACCTTGCCCCAGCTCTCCGGGTCTTCAGGGTTGCGGTCCAGCACCGTCGTTTCGGCATCCGTGGCGGCGAACTGCACGCCGGTCGCGCCATAATCGCCGAAGCCCGAGCCCACGCCGTCCTGCGCCTGCATCGGCGCCTGGTCCTCGGGCTGGTCGAAGCGCACCTCGATGCGCGAGAGATGGCCCGTGACCTGCTGGCGCAGATGGCCGATCAGCCCATCGAACAGCTCGAAGGCCTCCTGCTTGTATTCCTGCAGCGGGTCGCGCTGGGCGAGGCCGCGCCAGCCGATGACCTGGCGGAGATGGTCGAGCGTGACCAGATGCTCGCGCCAGAGATGGTCGAGCGACTGCAGCAGCACCTGCTTCTCGACATAGGTCATGACCTCGTCGGTGTTGCGCTCGATGCGGCCGGCATAATCCTCGTCGGCGAGCTTGCGGATGCGCTCGCGGATCTCGCTGTCGGCGATGCCCTCTTCCTTGGCCCAGTCCTCGATCGGAAGATCGAGGTTGAGATGCTGGATCACCTCCTGCTTGAGGCCGGCGGTATCCCACTGCTCGGGATAGGCCTCTTCCGGGATGTGGCGGGCGACGACATCCTCGACCACGCCATGGCGCATGTCGTCGATGGTCTCGCGCACGCTCGCTTGCTTCATGAAATCGCGGCGCTGCTCGAACACGACCTTGCGCTGGTCGTTCATGACGTCGTCGTATTTCAGGATGTTCTTGCGGATGTCGAAATTGCGCGCCTCGACCTTGCCCTGCGCCTTCTCGACGGCCTTGTTGATCCAGGGATGGACGATCGCCTCGTCCTCTTTCAGGCCGAGTTTGGTCAGCATCCCGTCCATCCGGTCGGAACCGAATATGCGCATCAGGTCGTCCTGCAGCGACAGGAAGAACTTCGAGCGGCCGGGATCGCCTTGGCGGCCGGCACGGCCACGCAGCTGGTTGTCGATGCGCCGGCTCTCATGGCGCTCGGTGCCGACGATGTAGAGGCCGCCGGACTTGAGCACGCGCTGCTTGAACTCGGCCACCTCGGCGCGGATGGCGGCGGCCTTGGCGTCGCGCTCCGGACCCGGCTCCACGCCGGCAAGCTCATGGTTTATCCGCATCTCGGCATTGCCGCCGAGCTGGATGTCGGTGCCGCGGCCAGCCATGTTGGTGGCGATGGTGATCGCGCCGGGCACGCCGGCCTGTGCGACGATATAGGCTTCCTGCTCGTGGAAGCGGGCGTTCAGCACGGCGAAGGCCTTGGTGATCCTGCCCTCGCGCGCGGCCTGATAGACCGGCTCCAGCGCCTTGGGATCGGTGAAGTCGAGAAGCTTGTAGCCCGCCTTCTCCAGCATCTCGGCGATGAGCTCAGAGCGCTCGATCGAGGTGGTGCCGACCAGCAACGGCTGGCCGTTGGCCTGCGCGGCTTGAATCTCGCGGATCACGCCGCGCACCTTCTCCTCGAAGGTGCGGTAGACCTCGTCGTCCTCGTCCTTGCGGGCGATCGGGACGTTGGTCGGGATCTCGACGACCTCGAGCTTGTAGATCTGGAAGAACTCGTCGGCCTCGGTCGCCGCCGTGCCGGTCATGCCGGCGAGCTTGGCGTAGAGGCGAAAATAGTTCTGGAAGGTGATCGAGGCCAGCGTCGCGTTCTCGGGCTGGACGGTGACGCTCTCCTTGGCTTCCAGTGCCTGGTGCAGGCCTTCCGAATAGCGCCGGCCCGGCATCATGCGGCCGGTGAACTCGTCGATGATCACGACCTCGTCGCCGCGGACGATATAGTCCTTGTCGCGGGTGAACAGCGAATGCGCCCGCAGCGCCTGATTGACGTGGTGGACCAGCGTGACGTTGTGGGCGTCGTAGAGGTCGCCCTCTTTCAGGATCCCGGCCTCGCGCAGCAGCTCCTCGATATGGTCGTTGCCGGCCTCGGTCAGCGCGACCGTGCGCTGCTTCTCGTCGACCTCGTAATCGGCCGGGACGAGGCCGGGCAGCACCTTGTCGATCGAGACATAGAGCTCGGACTTGTCGTCGAGCGGGCCGGAGATGATCAGCGGCGTGCGGGCTTCGTCGACCAGGATCGAGTCGACCTCGTCGACGATCGCGAAATGGTGGCCGCGCTGGCTCATCTGCGCGGTGTCGTACTTCATGTTGTCGCGCAGATAGTCGAAGCCGAACTCGTTGTTCGTGCCGTAGGTGATGTCGCAGGCATAGGCGCGCTGGCGCTCCTCGTCGTCGAGCCCGTGCACGATGATGCCGACGGTCAGGCCGAGGAAATTATAGAGCTTCGCCATCCACTCGGCGTCGCGCCGGGCGAGGTAGTCGTTGACGGTGACGACATGGACGCCCTTGCCTTCGAGCGCATTCAGATAGGTCGGCAGGGTCGCGACCAGCGTCTTGCCTTCGCCGGTCTTCATCTCGGCGATGGCGCCCTCGTGCAGCACCATGCCGCCGACGAGCTGGACGTCGTAGGGCCGCTGGCCGAGCACGCGCTTGGCCGCCTCGCGCACCGTGGCGAAGGCCGGGACCAAGAGGTCGTCGAGCTTCTTGCCCTCGGCGATCTGCTTCTTGAACTCTTCGGTGCGCGCCTTGAGGGCCTCGTCGCTCAGCGCGGCGATCTCTTTCTCCAGCGCGTTGATCGCGGCGACGCGGGGCTGGTAGCCCTTGACGCGGCGGTCATTCGACGAGCCGAAGAGTTTCTTTGCGAGCGCGCCAAGCATGTTGGGCCTTTCAGGTGATGCGTTGAGCCCCCAGTCGGCGCGGAATCGTTTGTCGCGCGCGAACCGGAGGTTCGGTATTCTCGAATGCGACCGCGTGTTTAGACGCGAGCGCGGGCAGGGTCCAGCGTGCGTTTCGACCAATAGGCAGTGAAACGGCAAGTGAATTCGGCTCCCGATGTGGGGTTTTTCCGCCCCGCTTCCAAGAGCGGCGCGCAAGATCGTCGGACGCTGCGGCATCCAGGCCGGTGCAAAGCTGCGTGATCGGCCGTCGTGATCGCCTGAACCGCCTTGCCTTTGCCGCGTTCATCGGGCAGTGCAGCCGCCAAACCGCCTCGGTTCCGACGAAAGGCCGTCATTCATGAGCTCAGCCCGTTTCATCGCCGTCCTCGGCTTCGCGCTGCTGGCGGGCCCGGCCTTCGCCCAGGCCGACAAGGTCGTCGCCAAGGTCGACGGCATCGCCATCACCGAGAAGGACATCCAGCTCGCCTCCGAGGATCTCGGCGAGCGCCTCGCCCAGCTCCCCGAGGAGCGCAAGCGCGACGAAGTCATCAACTATCTCGTCGATCTCAAGCTCGGCGCCAAGGCCGCGGCCGAGGCCAAGATCGGCGATACGCCCGATTTCGCCGCCCGCCTCGCCTATTACCGCGAGAAGGTGCTGCTCGACGAATTCCTGACCCGCGAGGGCAAGAAGGCCGTCACGGCTGAAGCCGCCAAGAAGCTCTTCGACGACACCACCAAGGCCATGACGCCTGAGGAAGAGGCCCATGCCCGCCACATCCTCGTCGAGGACGAGGCGCAGGCCAAGGCTGCGGTCGAGCGGCTGAAGAAGGGCGAGGACTTCGCCAAGGTCGCGGCCGAGCTCTCCAAGGACCCGGGCTCCGGCAAGGAAGGTGGCGATCTCGGCTGGTTCACCAAGGACCGCATGGTGCCTGAATTCGCTGAAGCCGCCTTCAAGCTGAAGAAGGGCGAGGTTTCCGAGCCGGTGAAGAGCCAGTTCGGTTGGCACGTCATCAAGCTCGAGGACAAGCGCTCCAAGCCGCTGCCGGATTTCGCCGCCGTGAAGCCGCAGATCGACCAGTATCTCGAGCGCAAGGCCCAGCAGGACCTCGTCCTCGCCATGCGCGAGAAGGCCAAGGTCGAGCGCCTCGACAAGCCGGCTGCGGACGCCGCCAAGCCGGCCGAGCCGAAGAAGAACTGAGCGCTTCGCTCGATACCACGCAATTTTGAAGGGCGGCCCTTGTGGCCGCCCTTCTTGTTTTCGTCATCGGCCTGCGGCAGAGGGGCTTTCGAACGAGACGCGCTGCCCGGCGAACGCACGATTCGCCGGTGTTCCAGCAGCGCTCCGCAGGAGGAAGTCGCGATGGCCGGCAAGGATGTCCCCGTTTCCCCGCTCGCGCCGAAGCGCCAGCCCAAGGTTCCGCCGATCCCGGGCGTGCGCTTCGCCACCGCCGAGGCCGGCATCCGATACAAGGGCCGCCAGGACGTCTGGTTCGCCCTGCTCGATGAGGGCACGCAGGTCGCAGGCGTCTTCACCCGCTCGAAATGCCCCTCCGCCCCGGTCGACTGGTGCCGCGAGAACCTGGGCCAAGGCTCCGCACGCGCCGTCGTCGTGAATTCTGGCAATGCCAACGCCTTCACCGGCCTCAAGGGGCGTGACGCGGTCAAGCTTACCGCCAAGATCGCCGCCAAGGCCGCCGGCTGCAAGCCTCAGGAGGTCTTCATCGCCTCGACCGGCGTGATCGGCGAGCCGCTCGACGCCACCAAGTTCAAGGGCGTGCTCGACGAGTGCGCCAAACGCGCTGCCGACGGTCCCTGGATCGACGCCGCCCGCGCGATCATGACCACCGACACCTTCCCGAAGGCGCTGACCCGCAAGGCCAAGATCGACGGCAAGGAAGTCGTCATCGCCGGCATCGCCAAGGGCGCCGGCATGATCGCCCCGGACATGGCGACGATGCTGTCCTTCGTCTTCACCGATGCCCCGATCGCCGCTCCCGTGCTCCAGGCCCTGCTCTCCAAGGGCGTGAAGGGCTCGTTCAACGCGGTCACCGTCGACAGCGACACCTCGACCTCGGACACGCTGATGCTGTTCGCGACGGGCAAGGCGGCGGCGCGCGGCGTCCCCGCCATCACCGAGATCAACGATGCCCGCCTGTCCGGCTTCAAGCGCGCGCTGAACTCGATCCTGCTGGAGCTCGCCCATCTCGTCTGCAAGGACGGCGAAGGCGCCCGCAAGTTCGTCGAGGTGCGCGTCTCCGGCGCGGCTTCCGCCCGTTCGGCCAAGCGCGTCGCACTCTCGATCGCCAATTCGCCGCTGGTCAAGACCGCCATCGCCGGCGAGGACGCCAATTGGGGCCGCGTCGTCATGGCCGTCGGCAAGGCCGGCGAACCGGCCGATCGCGACAGGCTCGATATCGGCTTCGGCGATATCGTCGTGGCCAAGCAGGGCGCGCGCGCGCCGTCCTACGACGAGGTCGCGGTCTCCGACTACATGAAGGGCGACAATATCGTCATCACCGCCGATCTCGGGCTGGGACGCGGCAAGGCCACGGTCTGGACCTGCGACCTGACCAAGGCCTATGTCGAGATCAATGGCGACTACCGCTCCTGAGGCTCCGGCCTCGCTGGAGCCGAGCCGCAGCTTCATTGCCGCCCACCTGCTCGTCACCGCGATTTTCTGGGGGTCGAGCTTCCTGTTCATCAAGCTGATGAGCGGACAGGTCTCGCCCTTCGCCATCGCGGCGGGGCGCGGCCTGCTCGGCGCGGTCTCGCTCGCGCTCTGGCTGCGCTGGCTCGGGCAGAGCCCTTTGCCCCGTCGCCACGAAATCCGCCACTGGCTGGTCCTCGGTGCCACCAATGGCTGGATCCCGAATATCCTGACGGCCTACGCCCTGATCCAGCTTGCCAGCGGTCCGGCGGCGATGATCCAGGCGGCCGGGCCGCTCGTCACGGCGATCGTCGCGCATCTGATCTTCGCCGAGGAGCGCTTGAGCAGACGACGCCTCGGCGGCATCCTGATCGGGCTTGCCGGCGTCGCTCTGCTGATCGGTCCCCGGCTGTTCGAAGGCGGCGCCACCAGCCTCAGCGTCCTCGCGATGGTCGCGACCATGCTGAGCTATGCGGCCGGCAATATCTATGTCCGGGCGGTGCCGGCCCCGGCCGGCGATCCGATGCGCCTCGCACTCGGCCAGCAGGTCGTCTCCGGGCTCAGCGCCTCGCTCCTGGCTCTGCTCTTCGCCGGGCCGGCGGCCTTTCTGCCCCTGCGCGACCATTGGGCTGCCATGCTCGCCCTCGGGGTCGTCTGCACGGCAATCCCGATGACGGTGTTCATGCGCCTGATCCGGGCGGCCGGTCCGACGCGCGCGGCGATGACCGGTTATCTCGTACCCACGGTCGCCGCGGTCATGGGCATGCTCGTTCTCGGCGAAACGCTGGAGTTGCGGCAGATCGCCGCCGGCTGCATCATCCTGATCGGCGTCTTCCTGGTGACGATGGCGCCGCGTCGGGTGGGGGCTGCATGAGGATCGGAATTGTCGCGGCGACCGCTCTGGTCGGCGCCATCGTGACGGGCTGCGTCGACCGCAAGCCGGCAACCGTGGCCTTCTCCACCGAGGAGGCCGCCTTCATCAAGAAGACCGGCACGGGCGTGATCGTCGGCCATGCCTTCCGCACCAAGCCGAGCGGCGTGGTGGTCAATGCCGCCGGGCAGGTCGTGCGCCTGATCCCATCGACCGCCTTCGCCCGCGAACGCTTCGCCAATTTCTACGGCAAGGGCAAATACGTGCCCCACAGCGCCTATCCGCGCGACGACGCTCTCGACCCCGCCTATTCCGACTACACCCGCACGACCAAGGCCGAGGCCAATGGCCGCTTCGCCTTCGACAAGGTCGCGCCCGGCAGCTATTTCCTGACCACGCAGGTGATCTGGGGCGAAGAGACGGCCTTCACCCGCGAGGGCGGCTCGGTCTATGACAGCGTCACGCTGACGGGTAAGGAGACCGAGCCCGTCCAGGTCATCCTCTCCGGCAACTGAGTTCCCCTGTGAAGCTGCTTCTCGTCGTCGCCTGCGCCCTGATCGATGCCGACAACCGCGTCCTCGTCACGCAACGCCCGGAAGGCAAGGCCTTGGCAGGCCTCTGGGAGTTCCCCGGCGGCAAGCTCGAAGCGGGCGAGCGGCCGGAACCCGCGCTGATCCGCGAGCTTTCGGAAGAACTCGGCATCACCGTCAAGGAGGACTGCCTGGCGCCGCTGACCTTCGCGAGCTACGCCTATCCCGAATTCCACCTGCTGATGCCGCTCTATATCTGCCGGCGCTGGCAGGGCACGGCCATGTCGCGTGAGGGCCAGGCGCTGAAATGGGTCCGCCCCGGCAAGCTGCGCGATCTCGCCATGCCTCCAGCCGACGAGCCGCTCATTCCGCCGCTGATCGACCTTCTGGGAGCGTAATCGGCTGCTCCGGCGCGAGGGGCACAGCCTGCCCTTCGTCGAGCCCGAGCTGGAAGCGCTCGAAGCGCTGCAATTCCTCCTCGATCGCCGCCTTCAATGCCGGCGTCTCGCAACCGTCAAGCCAGGTCCATTGCTGCATCAGGAGCTTGCCGGCCGCCCGGTCGGTCTTGAGGTCGAGCACCGCCACGACGCGCTCGCCGGCCAGCACCGGCAGGCCGAAATAGCCGTAGATCCGCTTCTCCTTCGGCAGATAGGCCTCGAAGACATGGGCATAGTCGAGGAAGAGCTTCGCCCGCTTGCGCTGGATCATCAGCGGGTCGAAGGGCGAGAGGATATGGATAAGCGTTTCGTCCGGCGCGGACAGCGGTTCCAGCACGGCTGGATTGGCCCAGTGCTGCGTCTTGCCGGCCCCCTCCACGGCGACGGGCACGAGGACCCGGCGCTTGACGCGGGCGGCGATCAGCTCGGCCACCGCCTTCTTCGAGGGCGCGTCGAGATGGCAGATCGAATCCAGGCTGACCAGCCCCTGCGCCGTCAGCGCCCTGTCGAGAAGATAGGCGGTGATCTGCCGCTCGCTCGCCGGTGTCGGCTTCTTCTCCCACTGGAAGTGCCGGTCGAACAATTCATAGGTCTTGACCATGCCGGCGCGCGCCGAGATCGCGAGCTCGCCATCGTAGAAGGCCCGTTCCAGCAGACCCTTGGATGGCTTCTTGCTGGCCCAGAGATGCGCCTTCTCGATCAGCTCCTCCTCGATGTCGCGGATCGACAGCGCCCCGTCCCTGCGGATGCGGCGTAGAAGCTTGCGCGTCTCCTCGCGGGCGCCGACCGCCGACCAGCGCCTCGGCTCCTCGCGATGCGCCTTCATCCCCGGCAGGAAATAACGGATGTCGCGGGTGGGCACATAGGCCAGCGCATGCGTCCAGTATTCGAAGACGCTCTTCGAGGCCGATTGCAGATGGGCGAGATCGGCCCGGCGATAGGCGGGAATGCGGGCATAGAGGATATGGTGGTGGCAGCGCTCGATCACGTTGATCGTGTCGATCTGGACATAGCCGAGATGCTCGATCGCGGCCCGTGCCGCCTCCGGCCCGGTGCCAAAGGGATCACGTCGGTCGAGCTGCTGGGCGCGAAGCCAGATGCGGCGGGCCTGCTCGGCAGGAAGGGAGATCGGCTTGCGCGGGGGCATGGGCGCAAGCTAGCCTCACCGGTCGCATCCGGTAAGGGGCTGAAGGCGCCGCCGCTGACAGGATCTGGCGGGAGTGTCGCGCAGCCCCTCAGAACTCGCCGCTCAAGCCCATCCGCGCGCCGCCGAAACTGTTGCCGGTCAGGCTGACGCCGGCATTGATCGCAACGGGAATGGCCACGTCGAGCCGATGCGCCACGGCGAAGCCCGCCGCCCGACTGGGCGCTGGCCGCTCCCGGCAGAGCGAAGGCCGCGAATAGGGCAAGCGCAAGCGGACGGCGTGACATCGGCGCTCCTCCGGAATGATCCCGAAGCAGGAACGATCGGACAGAGCGCAAGAATAGGCTGCATATGGTTGCGCAACCGGAAATTCACAACCAACGGCTGCGATAGTGACGGTGACAACCATCAGCCCTTCGCCGACTGGATGGCTCTTGCCAGACGTTGTCGGTTACGGCGCGACGATCAGTGCCCAGTAGACCTGATATTTCGAGCCGGGTGCATAGGCCGTGGCGATGCCCATGCGCTTGGCCTTCGCATCCTTCATGACGCGATCATGCTGGGGCGAATCCCGCCAGCCCGAAAAGGCTTCGGCGAGACGGCGATAGCCGGCCGAGAGATTGGCCTCTCCCCCCGGCTGACCCTCGCGGGCGAGGCGCGCCTTGACCGCATCCGCCTGAGCGGGCTTGTCCGAGCCGGCCATGGCCGTGGCTTCGCGCTGCGCCGCAGCGACCAGCGCGGGATCCAGCACGAGGGGCCCGAGCCCGGCATTGAGCCGGTAGGCCGAGATCATCGCCCGCGCCTGCTCCGTATCGACCTGAGCCGAGGCCGAGCCGAGATCGCGATAGAAGGCCGGCTGGCCCTGCCGTTGCGGCTCAACGCAGCCGGCAACGCCGAGGATCGCAAGGGCGCCGGCAAGCGCGGCCGGACAGGTCATCGTGCGCGAAGCTGCGGCGCGGCGGAAAAGGCTGGGCATCCGATCATTCCTTGCTGTCATCCTTGGCCGGCTCGGGCGCCGGGGCGGGAGCGGGCTTGCTGGCCTCTGCCTCCTCCTCCTCGGGCTCCTCCACCGCAACCGGCTTGCGCGAACGGCGCGCCGGAGCGGCTGCCGCAGGCTTCGGCGCTTCGCGCTTCACGCGGCTGCGCGCGCCCTCTCGCTGTCCAACCGCCTCGGCGATGCTGCCGAGCGAGTGTTCGACGCCTTCCAGCCCACGCACCATCAGCTCGGGCACTGCGGCGGCCGGCTCCATCTCGGCGAGGCGCTTGTGGATCGCGAAATTCAGGTCGCTGTTGACGCGTCCGGTGATCTCGACGTCGCCGACCACGCAGACGAGCTCGAAATCCATCGTCGTGGTGCCGAGCTTCTTGAACATCACCGCCGGCGGCGGCTTCTGCATGACATCGCCATGGTTCGAGGCCACTTCGGACAACATCGCCCGCACCTCGCCGGCATCCAGCGTCCGCGGCACGGTGAGCGCGATCAGCACGCGGCCCGTGCGGTCGTTGCGGACGCGGTTGCGGACAATACCGGAGATCAGGTTCGAGTTCGGGACGATCACGGTCGCCCGGTCGAAGGTCGCGATCTCCGTGGACCTGACATTGATGCGCTTGACGATGCCCTCGACGTCGCCGACCAGCACCTGGTCGCCGACCCGAATCGGCCGCTCCCAGAGCAGGATCAGGCCCGAGACGAAGTTCGACACCACCGATTGCAAGCCGAAACCGATACCGACCGACAGTGCCGAAGCCACCAGCGTCAGGCGCTCCAGGCTCAGGCCCACAGCCGAGACCGTGATCGCCGCCGCAGCGATATAGCCGACATAGCCGGCAGCCGTCGTGATCGAGTTGCGCAGGCCGGGATCGAGCGTCGTCGTCGGCAGGAACTGGTTCTCGAGCCAGCGCTGCATCGCCCGCGTCGCGCCGATGCCCATCGCAAAGACGATCGCGCCGACGACGATGGTCGAGAGCGAGACCGTGACCCCACCGACCTGGAAGCCGAAGAAGGCCGCGCGCAACGAAACCAGGAAATCGCTGGATTCAAGCCCCCAGGGCGCCAGGATGAGCAGCAGCGTCACCGCGATCAGCAGGAGCTTCAGCACGCCGACGCCGATGACCGAGATCTTGTCGAGCGTGGCCGCGCGCAGGCCCATGCCCGCCTTCAGCGTCAGGGCGAAGCGCCCCTTGCCGCCGAAGAGCCGGGGAATGCCGAGATCGATGAACAGGAAGACCAGCAGGAACAGGCAGGCGACGATGCCGACCCAGAGTGTCTGCTCGGCCAGGAAGGCAGCGAAGATGACATAGCCGGTGAATGTGGCGGCGATGATGCCGAAGCCGATGATCCAGCCGATAACGCGGACCGGCCCGAGGCTTGCGCCATCCACCGGGACATAGGGGCCGAGACAGGCCTCCTGCTCGACCTCTTCGTCGTCGCGGATTTGGTAGAGCCCGGCGATCAGGGCGAGCGCGAACAGGATGGCAAAGAACGCCTTCACGATGATCGAGACGGCAAGGCCGGCAGCGATGGCTTGCAGCCAGGCCTCGAAGACCTTGCCGACCGACATCACCGCCGCGAGCGAGCTCGCGATCCAGACGACGCTGCGCGCCGTCGAATCCATCACCTTGACGAGCCGCCTTTGCGGGCTCGACGGCGCGAACAGCGCGTCGGCGAGCGCCTGCACGAAGGCGAAAAAGGCGAGACCGACAACGACGGCCCAGATCACCGGCTGGATGCGCGGCGGCAGGAGCCCCGTGGTGTTCAGGGCCTTGTAGATCAGCCAACTCGCCAGCACCGGCGGTGCCGCACCCGCGACGATATGGGCGAGCGCGATATAGAGGCAATGCAGGTTGTCGGTGTCTTGCGTGTTGCTGAAGCGGGCCTTGAAGCGCGGCAGGTAGCGAGCCCGCGCCAGGTAGAGCAGGAGCGCCCCGATCAGGGCCAGCGCGACCACCGCACCGCGCATGCCGGAGAAGGCTTCGCTGACGCCCTCCAGCCAGCCGCCGAAGATATAACCGGAGGCGCGAAGGTCTTCTGGCGCGGTCGCGATCGCGTTGCTCCAGACCTCCGGATTCACCACGGAGGGACCGGGGGCGAACAGTTGCTTGGCGAAAATTTCGCGGCGCTTGTCACCGATATTGCTCTGCAATTGCTCGGCCTGGAGCAACGAGGCCTTGGCGAGTTTCAGCGTCTCGTCGGCATCGGCGAAGGCCTTGGCCCGCGCTTCACGGTCGCGGACGATCTCGGCGCTTTCCGCAGGTGCGCTCGCTTCAGGCTTCGGGCCAAGCTGGTCGAGCCGGAGTTTGGCCTGCTCGACGCGCGGCGTCTGCTCGTCGATGATCAGGCGCAATTGATCGAGCGAGGGCTGCAGGCGCAGGCGCAGGCGCTGCAATTCGGCATCGCTCGGATTGGGCGAGGCCAGCGTCGTCTCGATCTGGGCGAGGTCGGCGCGGACATTGTCCAGCCGGGCGCGCAGGCTGCCCGGATCGGGCGCCGTCTGGGCCAGGGCCGAGCCGGACACCGCGCAGGCCATGGCAACGAGGAGCAGGCAGGCCGCCAGAAAGCTTCGCAGGCTCGAAAACGACGCTTGCGTCCTGCGCGCTGCCATGGCGATGCGGCCCTGTCCGTCCAGTTGATTCGGCTCCGGCTCGACCCTCGGCACAGCCATGCGCGCAAGGCAAGATGAAGAGCGGAATTCGACCGGCACGAAGGGCTCCAGGGCTCGCGGATTCGGAAAGGGCGGGGAGACAGGCCCCGCCGCCTCATCCCTGTAAAACGCGACCTGAAGATGGCAGAGGCGCCGCTTTCGACGGCATGCCGCTCAATCGCGCCCCGTGCTCCCGGGCTTGGCGCGGTTGCGATAGCTCGCATTGCCGAGGCCGGTGCCGATCGTCAGCACCGCCCAGTTCTCGACATCCTGCATCGCCGGCATCTCGCTCAACCCTTGGATCACGGCATCGTTGTGCATCACGATCTCGGTCTCGTGCTCTCCGATCTCCGGTACGAGCGCACGGATGCTGTCGACGAGGTTGAAGCGGCTGCTTTCCCAGTTGCCGGGCAGGTTCTGGGCGCCGCGATCGATCGCGCCGTCGGGCTGGATCAATCCGGGGCAACCGACACCGATAAAGGGCGCCACCCGCAAGCCCTCCTTCTCAGCGTTACCGATCTGCTCGCGCAGCATCTTGCCCAGCCGCTCGATCGCCTCGTCCCGGCCCGGTTTCTCATCGGCATGGCGCCAGAGCTCGGATTGCCAGACCCGCGCCTTGCTCAGGTCCGGCGCCTTCTTCTGGCGGAGCTCGACGATGCCGGCGCGGATGTTCGAGCCGCCGATATCGACGGCCACGAGGCTGTCATAGGCCTCGAATATCCATTTCGGCGCGAGATGCGTACTGCCGACGAGCCCCGCCTCATCGGGATGGTGGCTGATCGGCACAAGATCGAGATCGCGCCCCTCTGTCCGCAGGATGATGGCGGCGCGCGCGATGGCGAGCTCGCCGACCCGGCTCTCGCGAAAGCCGCCGCCGACCACGATCCGCTCGATCTCGGCCCAGCTCTTCAAGCGGGTAAAGCGGCGGATGACGAAGGCGAGCGATTGCGCGAAGCCCTCGATGGCGCTGAGCACCAACGCCGCTTCTCTCGCGTCCCCATCCTGCAACAGCGCGTCGAGTTCCTTCTTGCCGATCTCGTCGGTCTTGCCCTCCAGCGGGTCGTCGCCATTGCGCTTGAGATGGCGGCGCAGCGCGTCGAGATGCTCGATGAAGGCGCCGCGACTCGCCTTGTCGCCGACGAAACCGTCATCGTCCCGGACCTCCAGATTGTAGCTGGTGACCACCACGGAGGGCAGCTCGGCAGCGCCATGCGGCCCTGTCGCGGCCTTGGCCGCATTGCGTGACGTCTCGGCGGTCGCCGTGGCCATGATCTTCCCCCTCGCTCGATGCGGATCAGCGGAGGCAACCCGCCGGCAGAGGCAGCGGTTCCCGGACGGGGCGTGCGCCGCATGCAGCCCGCCCACGCCTCATCCGCTCGCCGCAGCGGTTGACCGCCATCGCGATCGCCGCTCCAACAGGGGGAAGCTGCATCGATGCGGCCTTGGGGGATGGAACGTGTCGGATCTGATCTTGCGGATGGTCGTCATCGGCGTCGGCGCGACCGCACTCACCGATATCTGGGCCCAGTTCCTGCGCCTTTTCGGCTTCCCCAAGCCGAACTGGGCGATGCCCGGCCGCTGGTTCGCCCATCTGCCGCGCGGCCGCGTCTGGCATCAGGACATCGCCAAATCCGAACCCGTCTCCGGTGAGCTCGCGATCGGGTGGATCTGCCATTACCTCGTCGGCATCGCCTTCGCGGGGATCGTGCTGGCGATCGCCGGCGCCGGCTGGGTCCGGAACCCCACCTTCCTGCCGGCGCTCATCGTCGGCTGGGCAACGATCGGCTGCGGCTGGTTCATCCTGCAGCCCGGCATGGGCATGGGCATCGCGGCCTCGAAGAAGCCGAACGCGAACCAGATCCGCATGCTCAATTTCGTCAGCCACACCCTCTTCGCCATCGGCCTCTATGGGACGGCGCTGCTGACGCGCTGAGCGCTTTCGCCGTCAGTCGAGGATGCGCGTCTCGTAGGCATAGAGCTGCCAGAAGCCGAGACTGCCATAGAGGTTGATCGCGACCGCATTGCTCTGCTCGACCTGCAGATAGGCGCTGTGGCTGCCCATCGCCGCAGCCCAACCCATCAGTCCCCGCACGATCTTGCGGCCATAACCGTGGCCGCGATGATCGGGATGGACGCAGATCAGGCCGATCTCAGCCATGCCGCGCTCGGCGACGCTCATGCCGAACGCCACCGCCTCGCCCTCGACCACCCAGGTCGCGAAAGCGGCCGGCAACCGAACCTTCTCGATGATGGCCGCGAGATTGGCGACATGGGTCTTGTTGCCGCTCTGGAGCGCGGCGGCGCCGGCCGTCCATTCCAGGCTCGGCCGCGCCTCGATCTGCAGTTCCGCCTCTTCGGAAGCCGCAAAACCGGCGAGCAGCGCAATCTGGCCGAAGGACCTGTCCTTGACCCGGTAGCCGCGCTCCAGCACCGCCGCACGCGTCGCCTCCGCCACCAGTGGCGTCAGCCGGATCGCGGGAGTAAGCCCGTCGGCGCGATAGAGCTCCTCGATCAGGTCGAGCATCGTGGTGTCGAGTTCGGCGCCATAGCTCAACGGCGTCGCCGAGTTGGCCCGGCCGGAATAACCATTGGCGAAGCGCAGCACCCAATCGCCGACGACGAGCGTCGAGAGCGCCGGCCAAGCATTGATGATGCGTCGCTCGCAGCCGAGCACGAGTTCGCTGTTGTCCGCCTTCGTCAGCATCCTATCCCCCGGACGGCCTGCGTGGCGTCGGCCGCCAACCCGGCGGCGCCATCTCGAAGCCCTTGAATTCGAAACCCGGCGCAACCGTGCAGCCGACCAGCGTCCAGGCACCGAGCGAGGTCGCGCTCTGCCACCAGCCGGCCGGCACCACGAATTGCGGCCTCTGGCCGGCCGCAAGCTCTATGCCCAGATGATGGGCAGAGGCATCGTGCCCGTTCGGCGAGACCGTGATGACCAGCGGTGCGCCCGCGTAATGGTGCCAGATCTCGGCGGCATCGACGCGATGCCATTCCGAGGTCTCGCCGGTATCGAGCAGATAATAGATCGCGGTCGAGAAACCCCGCCCCTCCGGCCCGGCTCCATCGCGAAAAGTCTCGCGATAATGGCCGCCCTCCGGATGGGGCTTGAGATCGAGCAGGCGGATGACCTCCGCCGCCGTCAGCCCGTCGAGCTGCATCGCCATGCTCAGAACCGGTTCTTGGCTTCACGCAGGGCGGCGAAGACCGCGTCCGGCGCAGCGCCTGCCAGCCCGACCGCCTTCGCCAGCGCGGGCTCTGCTGCCCGGAAGAACGGATTGGTCGCCTTTTCCTCGGCCACCGTGGTCAGCGCCCAGAACCGGCCCTCGGCCTTGGCCGTCTCGGCCTCCGCGAAGCGCGCCTTGAGCGCCTCATTTGCGGAATCGACCGAGCGGGCGAAGCGGGCATTGGAGAGGGTATAGTCATGGCCGCCGAGCAGGCGGGTATCACCTGGCAGCGCCATCAGGCGCGACAGCGAGGTCCACATCCGCTCCATCTGGCCGGGCTGGACCCGCCCGCAGCCCATCACGAAGACGACGTCGCCGACCAGCGCGAGCTTGGCGCCGCGACCGATGAAACTCAGATGCCCGTCGGAATGGCCGGGCGTATGCCAGATCTCGAAGCTTTCGCCGCCGAACGTAACGGCATCACCTTCGCCAAGGACGCGGTCAAGCGGCGCGCTCGTCCGTGCGTCGGCCGGGCCGACGACGTTCGCGCCCGTTGCCTGCTTCACCTCGGCGACGCCCTGCGTGTGGTCGTGATGGGCGTGGGTGATGAAGATGTCGCTGATCGTCCAGCCCTTGGCCCTGGCGGCGGCAAGCGTCTCGCCGGCATCGGGCACGTCGACAGCCGCGCAGGCGCCGCTGGCAGGGTCGTGGAGCAGCGCGCCCGCATTGTCGTTGAGCGTGCGGAAAACGTGAAGGTCGAGCGGCATGGCTTCCTCCGGCAGGGTCGGCCCACCGGAACGGCGAGCGATCACGCGCCCTGCATGGGCCATGCCCGTCCGCCGATCAACCCGGCTTCACCGCAGGGCAGCTCTTGCGTTCGGGCCGCGCGCGTTCCATTTCAAGCGCCATGCCTCTCGACGTCGTCGACCTGCGCGTCTTCTATGCGAGCCCGCTCGGCCATGTCGCCCGGCGCGTCATCGGCCGCGCGATGCTGCGGTTCTGGCCGGATTGCGCGCGCCAGCGCCTGCTCGGCCTCGGCTATTCGACGCCGTATCTTTCCGTGCTCGGCATGCAGGCCGAGCGGACCATCGCCTTCATGCCGGCAGCGCAGGGCGTGGTGAACTGGCCCTCGCCCGGTCTCTCCGCCTCCGCCCTGGTCGAGCCGACGCTCCTGCCGCTCCCGACAGCCTCGATCGACCGGGTCGTGCTCGTCCATGCGCTTGAGGAGACCGAAAGCCCCGACGATCTCCTGGAGGAGGTTTCGCGCGTGCTCAATCCCGGCGGCCGCATGATCCTCGTCGTGCCGAACCGGCGCGGGCTCTGGGCCCGGATGGACGGCACGCCCTTCGGCCAGGGCCGCCCCTTCAGCCGCCGGCAGCTCTCCGCCCTGATGCGTGGCGCCGAATTCTCGCCCGAGCACTGGACCGAAGCTCTCTATGTCCCGCCCCTGCAAAAACGGCTGCTGATGCGCTCGGCGCTGGCCTGGGAGCAGATCGGTGCCGGCCTCTCGCTCCCCTTCGCCGGCGTCCATATCATCGACGCTACCAAGCAGTTCTACCGGCGCGCGCCCTTGCGCGCGACACGGCGCAGTTTTGCGCTGAGGCCCGTCCTTCTGCCACAACCCGCACCGACGCCGCGTGCGGCAAACCCGCCTGTGAAGCCACGAACGGGTTGACAATTTCGCCTGGGCGCGACCAAGGTCCGCCGCTTTTCAAGCCCGGTTTCACTGTAAACCGCCGCTCCGCCCGCTCATGGCGCGGAATCTGAACTGGATCACGATGCGTAGCTATCTGGATTTCGAGAAACCGGTCGCCGAGCTGGAGGCGAAGGCGGATGAACTGCGGGCCCTCGAGGCACGCGGCGACGGCATCTCCCTGTCGGAGGAGATCGGCAAGCTCGACGCCCGCGCCAGCCAGGCGCTGAAGGAGCTCTATGCCGCGCTGACGCCCTGGCAGAAGACGCTGGTGGCGCGCCATCCGCAGCGCCCGCATTTCAAGGATTACTGCGCCGGGCTGATCACCGAGTTCACCCCGCTCGCCGGCGACCGCGCCTTCGGCGAGGACGAGGCCATCGTCGGCGGCTTCGGCCGCTTCCGCGGCGAACCGGTCTGCGTCATCGGCCAGGAAAAGGGCGACTCGACCGAGACCCGCATCCGGCACAATTTCGGCATGCCCAAGCCCGAGGGCTATCGCAAAGCCGTGCGCCTGGCCGAGCTCGCCGACCGCTTCGGCCTGCCCGTGCTGAGCTTCGTCGATACCGCCGGCGCCTATCCCGGCATCGAGGCGGAGGAGCGCGGCCAGGCCGAGGCCATCGCCCGCTCGACCGAGGCTTGGCTCGGCCTGCGCACGCCAAGCGTCGCGCTCGTCATCGGCGAGGGCGGTTCGGGCGGGGCGATCGCGATCGCCGCCGCCAGCCGCGTCATGATGCTGGAACACGCGATCTATTCGGTCATCTCGCCGGAAGGCGCGGCCTCGATTCTCTGGCGCGACACGGCCCGCGCGCAGGACGCCGCGACCGGCATGAAGATCACGGCGCAGGATCTGCTGAAATTCGGCATCATCGACCGGATCGTGCAGGAGCCGACGGGCGGCGCCCATCGCGACGGCCAGGCCGCGATCAACCGCGCGGGCGATGCGATCTCCGCCGCGCTCGCCGATCTGGCCGGTCTCAGCGCCGATGACATCGTCAACAAGCGCGCGGACAAGTTCCTAGCGATCGGCCGCAATCTCTGAGCAATCCGGGGCTGCGAGATATCTCGCACCCGCGAAGGCAAGGTTTCTTTACCCGGCGTTGACCATGTGGCCAGACCCGGGAAGCCTATGGTAAGGAACCGTCAAGCCTAACGCATCTAATACGAGTCGACGGGCACAATTTGGCCGTCTTGCGAAGTCACAGGTCGCGCCCCGGCCTGCCGTTCGATGGGATTGACGACGTGGCAATCAAGCAACTCGCGCTCGTGGCTTTTGTTGCATTGACGCTGGCTGCCTGCGAGGAAGACCGTTATCGCGGCTCTGCCCGCCACAACATCCCGATTCCGAACGCGACCTACGCGCTCATGTCCGAGAAGGGCATGAGCAAGGACCAGCCGATCATCATCCGCTCCTTCAAGAAGGAATCGGAGCTCGAGGTCTGGAAACGCAAGGCCGACGGGCAATACGCGCTGCTGAAGACCTATCCGATGTGCCGCTGGTCCGGCCAGCTCGGCCCGAAGGTTCGCGAGGGCGATCGCATGGCGCCGGAAGGCTTCTATGCCATCGCGCCGCAGCAGATGAACCCGAACTCGTCCTATTACGTCTCTTTCAACATGGGCTATCCCAACGCCTATGACCGCTCCTATGGCCGCACCGGCGCGCATCTGATGGTGCATGGCGCCTGCTCCTCGGCCGGCTGCTATTCGATGACGGACGACCAGATCGGCGAGATCTACGCCCTGGTGCGCGAGGCCCAGAATGCCGGCCAGCGCGCCGTGCAGATGCAGGCCTATCCCTTCCGGATGACCGCGCAGAACCTCGCCAAGCACCGCCTCGACCCGAACATCGCCTTCTGGAAGAACCTGAAGGAAGGCTCCGACTATTTCGAAGTCACCAAGGACGAGCCGGCCGTCTCCGTCGCCGGCGGCCGCTATGTCTTCAACGGCGGCCAAGCTCCCGCCGCCGTCGCCGAGAAGCGCCGCGAGGACGAGGTCCAGGTCGCATCGCTCGTCGCCAAGGGCACGCCCGCGATCAAGCTGATCTATGACGACGGCGACCAGCACACCTCCTTCAAGCGCGCGCTCGCCTCCAATGGAGCCGACGCCTTGAACCGCTCCGCCTCCTGGGCGTCGCGGGATGTCGGCATTAGCCGCCAGGACGCGCTCGCCATTGGCCCGCGCGTCGTCGTGCTCGACAATGCCGGCAAGGCCAAGGCGACCGTGCGCGCCGCCTCCGCCGACAATGACGCCGTTCTCGCCGCCGTCGCCGCAGCGCCGGTCGAGGAGCCCGCCAAGCCGGTGGAAGCCAAGCCCGCCCTGGTGGCACCGCGCCCGGCTGCGGCGCCTGCCGCCACGCAGCTCGCCAAGGTCACCCCGGGCAACGCCCAGCAGGCGCCGGTGCTGGCGAGCGCCTCCTCGACCCCGGTCGTCCCGGCTGCCCCGGTCGAGGACAAGCCGTTCCTGCAGCGCGCGCTCAGCTTCATGCCGACCTTCGGCGGCACGGCCGATCAGGGCATGACCACCGCTTCAGCCCCTGTGGTCTCGGTCGTTCCGGCTCAACCGACCAGCACCAGCGCTCCGCTGCCACCGCGTCGTGCCACCGGCCTCAGAACCTCCAGCCTCGACCAGTCGACGGCGGCCTATGCGAGCCAGCCGGTCCAGCGCTGAACGGACCGGCTGATGGCTTCTCGACCGTGACGAAATTGTCACGCATTACCGGATAATCCCGACTGCCTTTTTCGCAGGCGCGAAGGCCCTCGTTTCGGGGGCCTTTGCTTTTTGCGTGGGCGATCAGCCCAAAAGCTCGCCTTGCCGGAAATCCGGCCTCACCCGCTTGATGGCGTGACAGCGCGATCACTGCGCGGCGAGGGGTTTTTGCAGATGCCTGATCTCTTCCGTTCCTCGATTCTGGGCTTGGCCCTGGCGGCGGGCGTCAGCGGCGCCCAGGCCTCCGACCTGCCGAGCAAGAAGGGCGCGCCGCCGGTCCCGGTCGTCCCGGCGATCACCTGGTTCGACATCGCCGTCAACGTGAAGGCCCAGACCGACTACAATTTCCGTGGAATCTCGCAAACTGACCGCAAGCCCGGCATCGGCGGCGGCGCCGAGCTGCAGGTCTACAACAACCTGTTCTATGTCGGCGTCTACGGCGCCAGCGTCGACCTCGCCACGCGGCCCGATGCCGAGATCGATTTCTACGGCGGCATCCGGCCGAAATTCGGCGATCTCGCCTTCGATTTCGGCGTGATGCAGTACTATTACCCCAGCGAGAAGCAGCTCATCGACGCCACCGGCGTGTTCTGGACCCCGAAGAACACCGACTTCACCGAAGTCTACGGCAAGGTCTCCTATACCTTCGCGGAGAGCCTGACGCTTGGCGCCAATGCCTATTACGCTTGGGACTGGCTCGGCACCGGCGCGAGCGGCACCTATGCCTCGGTGACCGCCAAGTACAACCTGCCTTTCCTCGAAGGCCTCTCGGTCTCCGGCGAGCTCGGACATTACTGGCTCGGCACCACCAATCTCGCGATCTGGTCGACGGTGCCGGCAACCAACCTGCCGGACTACACCTACTGGAATGCCGGCGTGTCCTATAACTGGAAGAACCTCACCGCCGATCTCCGCTATCACGACACCACCCTGTCGAAGACGGAGTGCTTCCTGCTGACGGCCGATCCACGTGGCATCACCACGGCCAGCGGGCGCTCGAAATGGTGCGGCGCGGCTGTGGTCGCCACGCTCTCCTTCGACATCACCGCAAGCAGCGTCGGCATCTTCGCGCCGAAGTGAGGCTCCTGCCCTTCGCAGACGGAAAAGGCCGCCCAAGGGCGGTCTTTTCTTTGCGAGACGATGCCAGCGGTCAGACGATCTCGGAGACCAGCTTGGCGATCAGGCTGTTTGAGAGGATGACCGGCAGGCCGGCTTCCGCCGCCTCACGGCGATGCCGCTCGACGAAGCCCATGCAGTCCATCAGCAGGATCTCGGCTCCGCGCCCGGCAAGATCGCGGGCCGCGTCCGCGACCGAAGCCCCACCACCGCCATAGGGCGAGGCAGCCGCATAGAGCGGCGCTCGGCCAAGCGGCGCCCATTTCCCGGCCTCGGACGCGATCTGCTCGACCAGCGGCACGATGATGCCGAGTTGCCCCCCTTGCACCAATGCCGCCACGGTCGGCGGCAGGATGCGATCGGGCTCGATCAATCGCGCCGTCTCCGTCCTGAGGCTCTCGAAATGCCCGGTGCAGAGCATCAGGATCGTCGTGCAGCCCTCGGCCTCCAACATCGCGAGCTTGACTTGCGCCGCCGCCTCGGTGCGCGCCCGGTCGATGACGACCGCGCTGCCATCGAGCAATTTGGTGATCAGCACCGGCTTGCCGGCCTCGGCCGCGAAACCTCGTTCGATCTCGGCGCGGCTCAGGCCATCCAGCACCCCGGCATGGCGGCGCGGCAGACGCGTATCCAGCACGCCGTCGAGGATCGGCGTGATGTCGGCGCGCGGCGCCTGGCCGATGGTCAGCGTGCCCAGCTTGCTCATGGCAACCCCTCTTCCGAAATGAAGGGGCCCCGGGGCGGTCGCTCCGGGGCCTGTCTCGTTCAGCGCTTCCAGAAATTCTTCGAGACGGAGTCGAAGAAGGAGAAGATCGCATCGCCCGCGATCACGCCGGCCGCGAAGACCTCCATGTCGCCCTCGCCGCTCGCGCCGCGCAGCTTCTCCCAGATGATCCGGCAGAGGATACCGGCCAGAACCGCCCAGCCCGCCATCGGGAAATTGATCAGCAGGCCGGTGGCGAAGAGCACACCGATCTGCCGCTTCGGCCCGCCGATGAACTGCAGGATCGCGCCGGGGATCGCCCAGAGGAAGAGCTGCCACGCCACGCCCGGCGCGACGCCGGCCTTGATCGTCGCGGCATAGACCTTGTTCACGGGGGCGACGAGGTTCTGGTCGAAGAAGGACTGGTAGGAGACCAGCACCACCGCGCCCGCGACGACGAAGGCGAACATCGCGGCGAAAAGCTGCTGGCGGCGGCCCTCGAGTTCGAAGGCGGGGTCGGCGCCGTTGCCACGCAGCAGATAGCCAGCCTTCAGGTCATAGCCCATGTCGGCGAAGGCCGGGCCGGTCGCGGCCGAGAAGCCGACGAGCAGCGCCAGGGCCGGCATCGGGAAGCCGATGAGCATGCCGATGATCAGCGTGATCAACGCCACCGCGAAGGCCGGGAACCAGCCGGAATGCATCGCGGCGAGGCCAACGATCAATTCATGCACATAGGCCGCGAAGGCGGCGTAGAGCACGAACAGGATCAGCATGCCCATGGGCATGTCGCTCATCAGCCCGCCAACCACGGCGATGAACACCGCGATCGCGAGATAGCCGACCGTGCCGAGCCCGAGCGCCCGCTTCACCTCGACATCCGAGACGCCCGCGGTCGCCTCGCCCGCCTTGGCCTCGCTGCGGCGGAACAGCAGCATCGCCACCTGAAGCAGCGCCACGAGCCCGGCGCCGATCATGAAGCCGTGCGGGATGTACGCGGCCATCAGGTCGCCCTTGGGAATGAGGTTGGCAAAGGTCGGGCCACTGAAGAGCTGGCCGGAATAGCCACGCAGCAACAGGCCGATGCCAAACATCGCGAGCGCCCAGATATTGCCGATGAAGGCGACGCCGAAGGCCGACATCGGAATGCCGGAGACGGCGGTCGAGCCGGCGAAGCCGATCCAGGCCAGCGGAATCTTGACGAAGGAGGCGGCGATGCCGGTGCCGAAGCCGATGCCCATCAGCACCGCCTTGCGGCCGCCTTCGTCGCCGGCCTTGATCGCCTCGGCGGCGGCGACGCCCGGAGGCCAGGCGCCCGTCGCCGGAAAGACGCGGGAATCGAACATCCGGTAGAGCAGATAGGCATCGAGCAGCATCGCGAAGAAGGCGCCGGCCAGCATCGGCAGCACCAGGTCCGGCCGGCCGAGCAGCCAGGGAATTCCGACCGGCAGGAGCAGGCTGTTCGCCGCGCCGAACGTGGCCGAGGAGATCGCGCTCTGGGCCAGGTTCTGGACGTGGATCGAGCGGTAGCGGGAGAAGATCGCGAGCGGCACGCGCGCCAGCGCCATAGCGGCGAGCGCGCCGATCAGCGAGGTGTTGGCGGTGATGCCGAGCGACACCAGAAGCTGCATGCCGATGATCGCGCCGAAGACGCAGAGCACGGCGATGAGCAGCAGCGTCGCCGGCTCGAACAGGCTGGGGTGCCGCCGAGGCACCCCCTTCGTTGGATTGGTCATGCCTCAGTCCCCTTATTGGCCCCTGTCGGGCGTGTGCGTTGTGATCCCTGTCGCTCAGGCAACCAGGATGCCGGCCTTGGCTTCGCCGACATCCTGCGTGGCATGCGTGCCCTGCACGCCGTAATCGCGCTTGGCGGCATCCGGAGAAACCAGCCCGAGCGCGATGTCGCGGGCGATCGCCTCGCGCGAGCGCTCGGAAGCAGGGCCGTAGCCGGCGCCACCGGCGAGCACGAGCTCGACGATCTCGTGCGGCTGCGTGACCTGGACGAGCTCGCCGGTGCCGACGTCCCTGAGGACATGGCCCTGCTCGTCGATGACCCGGCCGGAGGCACCACCGCCGGCCTTGCCGCCGAACAGGCCCGGGATCGGGTTGTTGACCCCTTCCGGATAGAGCGAGACCAGCGTTGGCAGCCCGTCATCGGCGAGCTTGCGCAGCCGCACGCGCTGGCCGAGGCCGCCGCGATGCTGGCCGGCGCCGCCGGAATCGGTGAGGTAGGTCTTCTCGACCACCAGCACCGGCACCCGCGATTCGAAGGTCTCGATCGAGGTGTTCGCCGCCGAGGTCGGATAGAGCAGACCCGACTTGCCATCGCCCTGGGCCGAGCCGCCCTGACCGCCGCCACAGAAGAGCATGTCCGAATACGTGTCGCCGATTGCGTCGCGGCCATAGACGCTCGCCGCCACCGGCAGGCCGGTGAAGGCCTGAACCTGCTTCGGCGCCGCCTTGGACAGCGCACGGAAGATATTCGGCGCGAGATACCAGCCCGTCCGCGTCCGCAGATTCACCGCCAGCGGCTTGTCGCAGTTCAGGATCGAGCCCTTCGGGGCCTCGACCGAGAAGGCGCGGTAACAGCCGGCATTGCCGCGCACGGAGGGCGTCAGCATGCATTTCAGCGGATAGGTCGCATGCGCCATCGTGTAGTTGAGCGTGCAGTTCAACCCGCCCTGCGGGAGCTGCGGCGGGGCTCCGGCGAAGTCGAGATGGATCGTGTCGTCCTTGACCGTCAGCGCCAGCGGATAGGTCATCGGCGTGCCCAGCGGGTTGTTCGAGACCGTGCCGTGATAGGTGCCATCAGGCAGCGCGCGGATCGCCTCGCGCATCGCCTTCTCCGAGCGGCTCTGCACGACATGGGCGAGCGCCCGGAGGTCCTGCATGCCGTAGTCGGTGAGGAAGGACTGCAACCGCTCGGCACCGATCGCATTGGCCGCGACGAAGGAGTGGAGATCGCCGAGCACCTGCTCGGAATTGCGCACGTTCTCACCGAGCAGGCGCACCAGCGTCTCGTTGATCCGGCCGGCCTCGTAGAGCTTCATCGGCGGGATCTGGAAGCCCTCCTCGTAGATCTCGCGAGCCCGGAGCGAATCCTTGGTGCCGCCAATATCCGAGACATGGCCGACCGTACCCATCAGCCCGACGACGTGGTCGCCGAGGAAGACCGGCGTGACGATCGCGATGTCGAAGAGATGGCCGGCGCAGAGCCAGGGATCGTTGGTGATCAGCACGTCGCCGGGCTTCAGCGTCTCGGCCGGATAGCGCTCCAGCAGCGCCTTGACCGCACGCGGCAGCGTCAGGTTGAACACCGGCATCGCGCGAGGCGAATGCGCCAGCGTCTCGCCTTCGGGGTCGAGCAGTTCGCAGGCGAAGTCCTGCGCTTCCGAAATCACCAGCGAGAAGGCGGTGCGGCAGACCGTCAGCCACATCTCCTCGACGACGTTGATCATCCGGCTCCACATGATCTCCAGCGAGATTGGATCAGCCTCGATCCGGCGCGCGGCCTCGGCCAGAGGCATGTCGGCGGTGATGGTGGTCTCGGCCGCACTGGCCTGGCCGACATGGATGATGAGGTTCAGGACATCGTCGATGGCGACGCTGTCGCCGGGCGGCACGATCGTGGTCGCCTCGCGCTCCTCGATGATCGCCGGGCCCTTGACGGTGTCGCCGGAACGCAGGGCATAGCGGTCATAGACCGTGGCCTCGCTCCAGCCGCCCTCGAACCAGGCCTTGCGCGTGCCCTTGATCTTGGCCGCTGCATCGCCACCGCCGGCCGCGCCGGAGAGCGAGAGGGTCGGAACCGGGCCGGCGCAGCGGACGCGGAAATTGATCGCTTCCAGCCGGGCGCCTTCATAGACCGAGGTGTAGCGGGCGGAATAGGCCTTGCTGAAGGCGGCACGGATCGCTTCGAGGCTCGCCGCATCGATGGTCCCGGCCGGCAGCGGCACGGAGATGTCGTGCATCTGGCCGACGAGGCGCATATCGGCCGTACGCTCGACCGTGACGTCGGCGGGCTTCACCCCGGCCTCGATCAGGTGCTTGCGCCCTTCCGCCTCGAGCTGGCCGAGCATGGCATTGACGGAGGCCGCATCGAAGCCCTCGGAGAATTCGACCGGCAGCGAACGCACCATGTCGAAGGAAAGCGGCGCAGCGAGGAAGCCGAGCGCGGAAGCCGCGCCCGAGGCCGGCGGGATGATGACCTGCTTGACGCCGAGCACGCGGGCGACATCGACGGCATGAGCCGGACCGGCGCCGCCGAAGCCGACCATGGCGTAATGGCGCGGGTCCTTGCCCTTCTCGACGAGATGGACGCGAGCGGCGGCGCCCATGCTTTCGACCACGACCTTGTGGATGCCCCAGGCGGCTTCCTCGATCGAGAGGCCGAGCGGCGCAGCAACCGTCGAGACGGCCTTGCGGGCCGCCTCCAGGTCGAGCGCCATGCGCCCGCCCAGGAAGAAGCCGGGATCGTAATAGCCGAGCACGAGATTGGCGTCGGTCACGGTCGGCTTGGTGCCGCCCATGCCGTAGCAGGCCGGGCCGGGATCGGAGCCGGCCGAATGCGGGCCGACCTTGAGCAGGCCGACCTCGTCGATCGCCGCGATCGAGCCGCCGCCGGCGCCGATCTCGATCATGTCGATGACGGGCGCCTTGATCGGCAGGCCGGAGCCCTTGGCGAAGCGGTTGACGCGGCCGGCCTCGAGCATCGGCGCGATCTCGGCGCGGCCGTCCTCGATCATGCAGGCCTTGGCGGTGGTGCCGCCCATGTCGAATGAGATCACGTCCTTGTGGCCGGCGAGCTCGCCGAACAGCGCCGTGGCGAGGCCGCCGCCGGCCGGGCCGCTCTCGAGCAGGCGGATCGGGAAGGTGCGCGCCGTCTCGGGCGAAACGAGGCCACCGGCCGAATGCATCAGCGTCAGCGATCCCGTGAAGGCGCGGGCCGCAAGCTCGCGCTCAAGCCGCTGCAGGTAGCGCCGCATCAGAGGCTGGACATAGGCATTCGCCGCGGTGGTGACGAAGCGCTGGTATTCCCAGATCTCGGCAACGACCTCGCTCGACAGCGAAACGGTCAGCTCCGGGCAGGTCTCGCGGATGATGCGGCCGGCTTCCTGCTCATGCGCGGGGTTGCGGTAGCTGTTGAGGAAGCAGACCGCGATCGCCTCGCAGCCGGCGGCTTCCAGCTCGCGGGCGGCCTTGCGCACCGCATCCGCATCGAGCGCGGTGACCACATTGCCATCGCGGTCGATACGCTCGGCCACTTCGAGGCGGTGTTCCCGCGAGACCAGCGGGTCGGGGAAGGTCAGGAACAGGTCGTAGATGTCGTAGCGCTGCTCGGTCCCCATTTCGAGGATGTCGCGGAAGCCGCGCGTGGTGATGAGGCCGAGCTTCGAGCCCTTGCGCTCGATCACCGCATTGGTGACGAGCGTCGTGCCGTGGACGATATCGCCGACATCGGCCAGCGTAATCCCGGCCATCTCGGTCAGTTCACCAAGACCGATCAGCGCGGCTTCGGACGGGTCATGCGGCGTGGTCAGGCGCTTGTGCAGCCGGACCGAACGCTCCTGCGAGTCGTAGAGGATGAAATCGGTGAAGGTGCCGCCGATGTCGAAGCCGATACGCCAACGATTGCTCATGGAGCGGTCTCCGCGATTGAGAGGTTCAAGGGGTGGAAGCGCTTGTCATGGGTCAGGGCCGCGATCTCGGCGGCACCCTCCCCGAGCGAACGGATGATGGCGATGCGTTCGGCCGGCTCGACCGTGGCGGCCGGGAAGGACAGGCAGAGCGCGACCTCGTCGCCGGTTGCGGGATCGCCGACAGCGACCGAGAGGGCGCGCACGCCGCGCACAGCTTCGTCGCGGGATTCGGCGAAACCCTCGTCGCGAACGCGCGCCAGGCGAGCTAGCAGGTCGTCCATGTCGCGCGGCGCCGTCTCGGACGGCGCGCTGAAACCCGCCGGATAAAGCGCACGAACCTCGTCATCCGGCAGACGCGCGAGCAGGGCGCGGCCGGTGCTGGAGGCAAACGCCGGAATGCGGTCGCCGATCGAGGTGACGACCCTGAGCGCATGGCGGCCGGGATGGGCGGTGACCGCGACGATATCGGTGCCACGACGGACACTGACATAGCCGGTATGGCCGATCCGGTCGGAGATGTTGCCGACCACCGCGTCGGCACGGTCGATCAGCGAAGCGGCGAAGCGATAGAGATGGCCGACCTGATTGAGCAGCAGCGAGGGCCGGTAGCGCTTGCTCTCGCCGACCGTCTCCAGCAGCCCTTCGTCGCGCATCGCCCGCAGCAGACGCGAGGCATTGCTCTTCGGCATGCCCAACAAAGTGACGAGGTCCGTCACCGTCACGTCATGGCGTGTGCTGGAAAAACAGCGAAGCACATCCACGGCCGATGACAGGATGGACATCGCGGCTTCACCCTTAAAGTTCCATTAAATGGAACTTGAGTTGCAATAAAAGGAAAAATACGCGAGTTAAGGAAGATGTCAATCCTGTGACCGCGTTTTCGCTTCCGCTCGGGAACCCGGCAGGCGCCTCGACGCCGGTCCGGCTTGGCTGTATCCCGGCCTCCTTGCCGCCTCGGGCCTCGCCTGCCTGCGGTCATGGAGATCACCGGATGAGCGACAGCCTGCTGTATCTTTCGCGCGACGATGTCCGGGCGCTGGCGATCTCGCCCGACGAGGCGCGCGAGGCCGTGCTGCAGGGCTTTCGCGACCATGCCGCAGGCTTAAACCTGAGCATTCCGAAGACGGCGCTGACGCTCGGGCCAGGCCATGGCTTCCAGGCGATGACGGCCGCCTCCTCCGCCCAGCAGATCGCCACGGTAAAATGGGTGGCGATGGCGCCGGTCGCGGCGGGCTCAGCCCTGCCCGCCGTCAGCGCGCTGATCTGCGTGAACGACTACGCGACGGGCATGCCGCGCGCGATCCTCGACGGCGACGAGATCACCCTGATCCGTACCGCCGCGATCACCGCCGCCGCGGCCTCCCGTCTGGCGCCACCCGCGCCGCACACCATCGGCTTCGTCGGCTGCGGATTGCAGGCCCATGCCCATCTCGCCGCCTTCCGCGCGCTCTATCCGGGCCTGACGACGGCACTGGCCATGAGCCGCAGCCGCGCCTCGGCCGAGCGCCTCGCCGAGGCCGCGCGCTCGACCGGCCTCGCAGCGCAGGTGGTCGATGATTCCGATGCGCTCCTGGGCGAGAGCGATATCGTCATCTCGACGGTACCGGGCGGCCCCGGCATGGCGCCCTTCCTCAATGCGCAGCGCTTAAAGCCCGTCGCCTTCGCCGCTGCAGTCGATACCGGCCGGAGCTGGTTGCCGGAGACCCTGCCTGCCTTCGACGTGCTCGCCACCGACAGCCTCGAACAGTCGCGTGCGCCTTATGACGCCGCCGGCAATCCGGTCACGACCGTCGCCTTCGGCCATGACATGTCGGAGCTCGCGGGAGCCCCGCACCCGACAGCACCGGCCGGCCGCTCCTTCTTCTGCTTCCGCGGCGTGGCGCTGGCCGATCTCGCGCTCGCCCATCTCGCCGTCGAAAAAGCCCGCGCACAGGGGCTCGGCACGAGCCTGCCGCGCTGACCCGGCCTAACTTTATCGGACCACGCCATGACCCAGCGCCTTCGCGACTTCGGCCTCATCTGCGGCATCCTGCAGACCGGCCCATTCAACGCGATCTCCGACGTGCCCGGCGTCAAGCTCGGCCATTACACCTTGAACGAGGGCGATCTGCGGACCGGCTTCACGGCGCTTCTGCCGCATGACGGCAACCTGTTTCGCCGGAAGGTCCGCGCCGCGGTCGATGTCATCAACGGCTTCGGCAAAAGCGCCGGGCTGATGCAGCTCGCCGAGCTCGGTCAGATCGAGACCCCCCTGCTGCTCGGCAATACCCTGAGCGTCGGCACCGGTTTCGATGCACTGGTGACGCGCGCGCTCGCTGATAATCCCGACATCGGTCGGCAGACCGGGACGGTCAATCCAGTCGTGCTCGAATGCAATGACGGCTATCTCTCCGATATCCGCGCTCGCGCGCTGACTGAGGCCCACGCCTTCGCCGCGCTCGATGCCGCCGCTTCCGGGCCTGTCGCTGAAGGTGCCGTCGGCGCCGGCACCGGCATGAGCGCCTTCGGCTTCAAGGGCGGCATCGGCACGTCCTCGCGCCGCTTCACGCTCGACGGCGCCGATCACACGCTCGGCGTGCTCGCGCTCGCCAACTTCGGCAATGCCGGCGATCTCGTCCTGCCCGATGGCCGCCGCCCCGCTCCGCCCGAGGCGAAGCCCCAAAGCGAGCGCGGCTCCGTCATCCTCGTCATCGCGACCGACGTGCCGCTGGAATCGCGGCAGCTTCACCGTGTCGCGCGCCGCGGCGGCGCCGGCCTCGCCCGGCTTGGCGCCTTCTGGGGCAATGGCAGCGGCGACATCGCCGTCGCCTTCACCACGGCGGATCCGATCGACCACGATCAGCCTGATGATCTCGTGCTACTGCGCGCCCTCAACGAGAACCGCATCGACACACTCTTCCGCGCCGCCGCCGAGGCGACGCAGGAGGCCGTGCTCAACGCGATGGTCGCCGCGCCCGCCACGACCGGGCGCGACGGACATCACCGCCCATCGCTGGGGGATTGGCTCCGGGCGAACGCGGGCTGAAAAGGAAACGCATCGTCATGCTCGCCCTTGTGGCGAGCATCCACGTCTTGAAGATCGCACGGCATCGGTGAAGACGTGGATGGTCGGGACAAGCCCGACCCTGACGGAGTTGCCGGCAGCCTCTGTCGTTCAGGCCCACTCGCCCTTGCGGAACACCGGCACGCGGCGCCCGTCTTCATGGACGCCGTCGATATCGACCTCGCCGGAGCCGATCATCCAGTCGATATGGATCAGGCTCTTGTTGCCGCCCTGCGCCGCGATCTGGTCCGGCGTCAGGTTGGCGCCGTCGACGAAGCATTTCGAATAACACTGTCCGAGCGCGATATGGCAGGACGCGTTCTCGTCGAAGAGCGTGTTGTAGAACAGGATGCCGCTCTTCGAGATCGGCGAGGAATTCGGCACCAGCGCGACCTCGCCGAGCCGGCGCGCGCCCTCGTCGGTATCCAGCACCTTGTTCAGCACCGCCTCGCCGCGCGACGCCTTGGCCTCGACGATCCGCCCGCCCTCGAAGCGCACCTGGATCTCGTCGATCAGCGAGCCCTGATAGGAGAGCGGCTTGGTGCTGGAGACATGGCCTTCGACCCGGCGCGCATGCGGCGTGGTGAAAACCTCCTCGGTCGGGATGTTCGGGTTGCAGACGATGCCGTTCTTGGCCGGCGAGGCGCCGCCCTGCCAGTCATGGCCATCGGCAAGTCCGACCGTCAGATCGGTGCCGGGCCCGGTGAAATGCAGCGAGGCGAAGCGCTGGCCGTTCAGCCAGTCGCGCCGTGCCCGCAGCGCCGCATTATGCGCAGACCAGGCCGCGACCAGATCGGCCTGGTCGATCCGCGAGGCCGAGAAGATCGCCTCCGCCAGCTTGCCGACCGCGACCTCCTCGGCATCGTCCGGGAAGACCTGCTTCGCCCAGGCCGCGCTCGGATAGGCCAGGATGTTCCAGTTGATGTCGAAGCCGGCGATCTTCTCCAGCGCCGGCTGATAGGCCAGGGAGTTCGCCTTGCTGGCGCGGCCGACCTTGGCCGGGTCCTCGTTCGCCAGCAGCATGGGGTTGTCGCCGACGATGGCGAGCCGGGCGGTATTGGCGGAAAAGGCTTCGGCGACGCCCTTGTAGAGCCAGGCCGGCGCCTTGTCGAAGCTCGCATCCGGCGCATAACGATAGCGCGCGAGTGTCACCTCCTCGTCGGCCAGCATCGGCGTCACGATGCCGGCGCCGGCCTTGTAGGCATGCGCGGCGATCAGCCGGACCAGCGGCAGTGCCGCGACCGGCGCGGTCAGGAACAGGTCCTGCCCCGGCTGGAGATTGAGGCCGACGCGGATGGCGACCTCGGCCAACTTGTCGAGCTTGGCGGGATCGATGGCTTGCGGGCGCTGGTGAACAGTCATGACACTCGACCTGTCGGATTCGGGATAGCGGCCATTGCTGGCCCAAATCGCCGCCGGGTCAACCACCGCGACGGCAGGACAGCCATCCGATGACCGGCCGTCGGCCCTTCAGCCGCCCGCCTTCTCCACCTTGGTTGTCCGCCTGAGCTTGCTCGCCCGCAGCAGATGGCTGCGCATCAGCGCCGAGGCGACCTCGTTCTCGCCCGCCTCCAGATGGTCGAGCATGGCCATATGCTCGGCGCAGTTCACCCGCACGCGCTCCATGCCCTGGTCCCAGTCGTAGTTCGACAGGCGCCGGAGCTGGTTCTGGCGGCGCATCGCCGAATGGAAGAAGCGGTTGCCGGTAGCGGCGGCCAGCCCTTCGTGGAAATCGGCATTCATCTCGTAGAAGGCGATGCTCGACGCTTCCCGCCAGGGCCGCCCCAGCGCCTCGACATGTCGCGACCGCATCTCGGCGATCCAGCCGGGATCAAGCTGGAAGCCGGGCTCGAGCATCGCCATCGGCTCGATCAGCAGGCGGAACCGATAGCTCTCGTCGCGCAGGCGCTGATCGCGCGGCTCGTGCAGGAAGCGCCAACCATAACCCGGCTTGCGCTCGACCATGTCGAGATCGGCCAGCCGCGCGAGCAGCTTCTGCGCCTCGGGCCGGCCGAGCTCGTAGCGCCGCATCACCTCGAGCTCCGACACTTCGTCCGGCAGCAGGCCGTTCTCGCGCTCGCGCGCCAGCCTCACCATGGCGAGGTCCAATGTCTCCGGCGGGCGGGCACTCTCGTTCGCCGCCGGGAGCTGGATCAGCTCGATGCCCTTGTTGAGATGCCGGCGCACCACGCCCTGCTCGGCAAGATGATCCAGCGCGGCACGCACGGGTGTGCGCGACACGCCGAGCCGCTTCGCCGTGGCGTTCTCGTTGAGCCAGGCACCGGCCGCCAGTGCGTCGTCGCGCACGAGCTGCAGGATGCGTTCGGCGATCTCCTGTTGCAGCCGGGTCGGCGCCGCCATCGGGAAAGGCCCTTGATTGTTTTAGTTGATGATGAAATACACTACAGCACGATCTCCTGTCAGCATACCGGAAAGATATGCGCCATGGTCCAGCCCTGCCCCTTCGTCGATGTATCCGGCACCCCTTATGAGCGTGGCCGCCAGCACGGCGCGGCCGTGCCGCAGCGCGTCAAGCGCTCGATCGAGCTCTATGGCGGCCAGCTCGGCGAGCTCGGCTACGACGCCAAGGCCAAGTCGGCACTGATCGCCGAATTCGCGAAGGAGATCGAGGCTTTCGGCGCGCATTACATCGAGGAGATGCACGGCATCGCCGACGGCGCCGGCGTCGCACTCGAAGACATCGTCATGGTCAATGCCCGCACCGAGGTCATCGCCAAGGCACGCCTCGTCAAGAACAAGCCGATCGAGGCCCAGGAGGAGCTCGACGACGGCTGCACCGGCGCGATCATCCTGCCGGAGCGCAGCGCCTCAGGCGAACTGATCCACGGCCAGAACTGGGACTGGAAGGCCGAATGCGCGGAGACCGCGATCGTGCTGCGCGTGCGCCGCACCGACGGCCCTGATTTCCTCACCTTCGTCGAGGCCGGCGGCCTCGCCCGCTGCGGCATGAACGCGGCCGGCATCTCGATCACCGCCAACTATCTCGAATCCGAGCGTGATTTCACGCAGGCCGGCGTGCCGCTCGCCCTGATCCGCCGCAAGGTGCTGGAGCAGGAGCATCTCGCCTTCGCGATCAAGGCCGTGGCGACGACGCCGAAGGCCTGCTCGAACAACATGATGCTCTCCACCGTGAAGGGTTTTGGCATCGACTTCGAATGCGCCCCGGACGAGGCCTTCCCGCTCTATCCGCAGGACGGCATGATCGTGCATGCCAACCACTGGGTCGGGCAGATCGCCCTGACCAAGATCAAGGACACCGGCATCCCGCGCGTGCCGGAGAGCTTCTATCGCGACTGGCGCGTCCGCAAGCTGCTCGACGAGGCCGGCCGCAAGCTGACCGTCGACGACCTCAAGCAGGCTTTCTTCGACGATTTCCTCTCGCCCTATTCGGTCTGCCGCCCGGCCCGCCCGAACGAGCAGGGCAACCTCTCGGCCACGGTCGCCATGGTGATCATGCAGCCGGCGAAGGGGATCATGGAAGTCGCGCCGCTGCCGGCCCAGAACCGCGTCTTCACCCGCTACAGCCTGACCGAGGAGCCCGTGCTGCTCGCCGAAGCGGCCGAATAATCCGGTCACACCGCGTCACAACCGAAAAAACAACAGGGGAACATGATGCGCCGAACCACCACCACTGCCCTTGCCGCCGCACTGCTGTGCGGCGGCCTCGTCCAGACCGCGGCAGCGAGCACGCTCAAGATCCAGCTGCGCGCCGACATCCGCTCGATCAATCCGGGTGTCAACCGCGACGCCAATACCGACGGCGTCGTCGTTCAGATCGTCGAGGGCCTCGTCGCCTATGGCGAGGACGCGCTGCCGAAGCCGCTGCTGGCCGAGAAGATCGACATCTCCCCGGACGGCAAGAGCTACACCTTCACGCTCCGCCAGGGCGTGAAGTTCCATAACGGAGCGACCCTGACCTCGGCCGACGTCATGTGGAGCTGGAACCGCTACATGGACCCGAAGACCGACTGGCGCTGCCTCTCGGAATTCGACGGCCGCGGCCAGGTCAAGGTCGAGAAGATCTCGGCACCGAACGACAAGACCGTCGTCTTCGACCTGGACAAGCCAAGCGCGCTCTTCCTCTCGGCGCTCGCTCGCACCGATTGCGCCATGACCGGCATCCTCCACAAGGACTCGGTCAAGGCCGACGGCTCCTTCGACAAGCCGATCGGCACCGGCCCGTTCAAGTTCGCGGAATGGAAGCGCGGCGAGTACATCAAGCTGGATCGCTTCGCCGACTACGCCTCGCTGCCCGGCAAGGTCGACGGCCTGACCGGCGCCAAGAAGCCGCTGGTCGATGAAGTCCGCTTCCTCGTCATTCCCGACAACGCGACCGCCAAGGCCGCCCTGCTCAAGGGCGACATCGACGTTGTCCCGGATATCGCCAATACCGACATCGCCGAGCTCAAGAAGAACGACAAGGTCAAGACCTCGGTCGTCACCAGCATGGGTCTCGTCGGCCTGATCATCCAGACGCGCGACCCGCTGCTGCAGAACGTCAAGCTGCGCCAGGCCATGGCCGCGGCGATCGACTCCAAGGAGCTGGTCGGCGCCGTCACCGACGGCATCGGCTCGCCCAACAATTCGATCGTTCCGGCGCTCTCCGCCTATTACGGCCCGATCCAGAAGCAGGGCTGGAAACACGACCCCGCCGCCGCCAAGAAGCTCCTCGCGGAGGCCGGCTACAAGGGCGAGAAGATCGTGATGCTCGCCAACAAGCGCTATCCTGAAAGCTTCGACGCCGCCGTCGTCGCCCAGCAGATGCTGCAGGCGGTCGGCTTCAACATCGAGATCGAGGTGCTGGAATGGGCGACGCAGCTCGACCGCTACAGCAAGGGCAACTACACGATCCAGGCCTTCCCCTATTCCGGCCGCATGGACCCTGCTCTCAGCTATGAGTCGATGACCGGCCCGAAGGACAAGCAGCCGCGCAAGCTCTGGGACAATCCGGAGGTTCAGGCCCTGCTCGACAAGTCCATGGTCGTGAACGACAAGGCCGAGCGCCAGAAGATCTTCGACGAACTGCACAAGCGCTTCATCGCCGAGGTGCCGATGGTGATGCTCTATAACGGCATCGTCGGCGGCGCCATGGGCGCCAAGACCAAGGGCTATGTCTCGACGCTGAGCTCGCTGCCCCGCGCCTGGGAAGTCAGCACCGGCCCGTAAGGCCACCACCTCGCCTTTCGCGACCTCCGACAGCGCGGCATGCCCCATGGGGCATGCCCGGACGACAAGACAACGAGGGAACGGGAATGATCCGCTTTTCGGCCTCTGCCCTGGCGCTCGCGCTCTTCTGTGGTGCGGCGCAGGCTCAGACCATCAATGTCGCGCTCAATGCCGACATCCGCTCGACCAATCCGGGCGTCAAGCTGCCCTCCAAGGTCTGGGACAATCGCGAGGCCGACGCTCTCATCGAGAAGGCGACGCTGGTCAGTGACGAGGCCGAGCGCCGCAAGATCTTCGACCAGCTCCATGTGATGATGCTGGCCGATGCGCCGCTGATCTTCCTCTACAATCAGGTCGACACGGCCGTCGTCTCGAAGCGCCTGCAGGGCTTTGCCCCGTGGGTCGCCTCCAAGCCGCGCCTCTGGGAGGTCGCCGTCGCCAAATGAGGGTGGCGGCCGTTCAGCCCGGCTCGATCGGCGCCGGGCCGACGGGCGCGCCCTTGATGATATGGGTCGCGATCAGGGTCGCCAGCGCTCCTGCGTCGCGCGCCTTCAGGGCCGCCATCATCTCGAAATGCTCGCGGTCGCTCTTCTGGAGCAGTTCATGCGAGCTCCACACCGTGATCTGCGAACCGCGCCCGCGGTCGCGCAGGCCCCAGATCATCTCCTCCAGCACGGCATTGCCGCAGAAGGAATACATGAATTGATGGAAGGCGCGGTTGATCTCGCTCTGCTCGGTCCGGCTGCCGGTCGTGACCGCCGCGGAGAACTGTGCCGCCATCGCGTCCAGCCGTGCGATCGCAGCGTCGTCGATCTGCGCGACGATGCCTTCGGCCGTCGCCCGCTCCAGGATGATGCGCGTCGCGATGATCTCCTCATAGGTCTTCAGGTCGACCTCGGCGACGCGATAGCCCCGGTTCGGAACATGTTCGATCGTCTTGCGCACGGCGAGTTCGTCGAGCGCGCTGCGCACGTCGAAGCGGGTCGCCTGGAAGCGCTCCTCGAGATCGATCTGGCGCAGCCACTCGCCCGGCCTGAACGCGCGCAGACGGATCGCCTGCGCGATCTCGTTGGCGAGCATGGCGCGCCGCGTGCTGGTGTTCTTGCGTTTCCGCTCGGACGTCATGGCAGGCTCTCTAAAGCATTTTCGAGCGGGTTGGACACCGGTTCGCGTGAAGAACCGAAGGTCCGCGTCAGCGAACATGCGGCGAACCAACGCTCTAGCAGGATTCGCGCGACACGGAAGAAGTTGGTTGCGAAGACAACCATATCATGCAACATAATTGGCGCCAATAATTTCGCCATAGGAGAGAGCCCGTGAACGCCGTGGCAGAACAAACCGCCAAGCCCGATGCCGAGGCGGCCGCCCGCGCCAAGGCGCTCTATGAATACGGCCCGACCTCGATCTATTCCTCGAAACACGATCCGCGCTTCCCCTATTGCCTCTATGTCCCGCCGAGCCTGGGCGAGGGCGGCGAGAAGCCGGAGCTGATCGTCGCGATGCACGGCACCGGGCGCGGCTTCACCGGCTATCGCGACGCCTTCTCGGCCTTCGCCCGCTGGAACAACTGCATCATCCTGGCGCCGCTCTTCCCGATCGGCGTAATGGGCGACGGCTATCGCGACGGTTTCAAATACATGCGCGAGGGCAACCTCCGTTACGACCATGTCCTGCTCGCCATCGTCGAGGAGGTCTCCGAGCGCTACGGCATCGCCTTCGATCGCTTCGGCCTGTTCGGCTATTCCGGCGGCGGCCATTTCGCCCACCGCTTCCTGATGCTGCAGCCGCACAAGCTCTGGGGCGTCTCGATCGGCGCGCCGGGCTCGGTCACCTTGCTCGATCCCAGCCGCGACTGGTGGGTCGGCACGCGCAACTTCGCCGAACTCTTCGGCCAGGAGCTCGACATTCCCGCGATGAAGCAGGTCGCGGTGCAGATGGTCGTCGGCGCCGCCGATCTGGAGACCTGGGAGATCACCCACAAGCCGGGCGGCCGCAACTGGATGCCCGACGCCAACCATGCCGGCACCAACCGGCCGGAGCGGCTGGCCAGCCTGCGCGACAATTTCGCCGAACACGGCATCGCCGCCCGCTTCGACCTCGTGCCGAACACGCCCCATGACGGCGTCAAGGTCGTGCCGGTCGTCGAGGATTTCTTCGCCGGCGAGCTTCGCCGCATCCGCGCCGCCCGCAAGGCCGGCTAAGCGATCACAAGAACAACAGGGGAAACATCATGAAGCGCTTCCTTGTCTCCGCCGCTGCGCTCGCCCTTTCGGCCGGCGCCCTCCAGGCCCAGACGCTGACGGCCGTGCTCAACGCCGACATCCGCTCGACCAATCCGGGCGTGAACCGCGACGGCAACACCGATTCCGTCGTGCTGCACATGGTCGAGGGCCTCGTCGGTTATGCCGAGGACGGCTCGGTCGGCCCGCTGCTGGCCGAGAAGGTCGAGATATCGCCGGACGGCAAGACCTACACCTTCCGCCTGCGCAAGGGCGTCAAGTTCCATAACGGCGCGACCATGACCTCGGCCGACGTGCTGTGGAGCTGGACCCGCTACATGCACCCGAAGACCGACTGGCGTTGCTTGTCGGATTTCGACGGCCGCAACGGCCTCAAGGTCGAGAAGACCTCGGCTCCCGATGCCGACACCGTCGTGATGGAGATCAACGAGCCGAACGGCCTCTTCCTCGACTCGCTCGCCCGCGCCGATTGCGGCGGCACCGCCGTGATCCACAAGGACTCGGTCAAGGCCGATGGCAGCTGGGACAAGCCGATCGGCACCGGCCCCTTCATGCTCGGCGAATGGAAGCGCGCCCAGTCGGTGCAGCTTCTCGCCTTCGACCAGTATGTCTCGCCCAAGGGCGACAAGCGCGACGGCTATATCGGCTCGAAGCGCCCGCTGGTGAAGGAAGCCCGCTTCATGGTCATCCCCGACGCGGCGACGGTGAAGGCCGGCCTCCTCGCCGGCTCGCTCGACATGGCGCTGATGCCGGAATCGGACGTGCCCGACCTCAAGAAGGCCGCGAACCTGACGCTCGCCATCGCGCCGAACCCGGTCCGGCACAGCCTGATCATCCAGACGCGCGATCCCGTCATGAGGAACCAGGCGCTGCGCCAGGCGATCGCCGCCGCGATCGATTTCCCCGAGCTCGTCGCCAACGTCACCAACGGCCTCGGCAAGCCCAACAACTCGCCGGTCTACACGACCTCCAAGTATTACGGCGAGGCCGAGAAGCAGGGCTTCAAATACGATCCTGCCGCCGCCAAGGCCCTGCTCCAGAAGGCCGGCTACAAGGGCGAGAAGATCACGATCCTCGCCAACAAGCGCTCCTCGGTGCCGAGCTTCAACACCGCCGTGATCGCCCAGGCGATGATGCAGGCGGTCGGCATCAATGCCGAGATCGAGGTCCTTGAATGGGCGACGCAGCTGGATCGCTACAACAAGGGCAATTACCAGATGCAGTCCTTCTCCTATTCGAGCCGCTTCGACCCCGCGCTCGGGTTCGAGCAGATCTCCGGCCCGAAGGACAAGCAGCCGCGCAAGATCTGGGAGGAGCCGGAGGCGCTCGCCTTGATCCAGAAGTCGATGGTGGTCACCGACACCGCTGAGCGCCAGAAGATCTTCGACGACCTGCACAAGCGCTTCATCAACGAGGTCCCGACCATCTTCACCCATAACGACCTCGATATCGTCGCCCATTCCAAGAAGGTCAGCGGCGTGACGCCCTGGGCGTCGCAGCTGCGCCTTTGGGAGGTCAGCGTCTCGAAGTGAGGCGTGTTCCGGCTTCGCCTCACGGCGGGGCCGGTTTTTGTTCCTGAGGCTTGGGAGGGCCTTTGATGTTTCGGTTTGCGCTGACGCGGATCGCGATGGCCTTGCCGACGCTGCTGATTGTTGCGGTGTCGGTGTTTGTCCTGATCCGGTTGATTCCGGGCGATCCGGCCCAGTTGATGCTGGGTGACCTGGCGACGCCGGCGAGCCTGGCCGACCTGCGCGCGCGTCTGGGTCTCGACCAGTCGCTGCTGGTGCAGTTCGGCATCTGGATCGGCAATGTCGTGAGCGGCGATTTCGGCCAGTCGATCTCGTCGCAGCAGGCGGTGCTGCCCTTGATCCTGCAGCGCTTCTGGGTCTCGGCCCAGATCGTGCTGGTCGCAGTGCTCTTGGCAAGCTGCGTCGCGGTGCCGGCCGGCGTCATCGCCGCCTGGAAGCAGGATTCCGCGCTCGACCTCAGCCTCGTCGCGACTGCGACGCTCCTGCTCTCGATCCCGACCTTCTGGCTGGGTCTCCTGCTGCTGCTGTTCTTCGGGCTCAAGCTCGAATGGCTGCCGGTCGTCGGTTATGTCTCGATCGCGGAGAACCCGTGGGCCGGTATCCTCTATCTGGTCATGCCGATCCTGACGCTGTTCCTGCACGAGATCGGCGTGATCCTGCGCATGGCGCGCGCCTCGACGCTCGAGGTGCTCCGGCTCGACTACATCACCCATGCCCGCGCCAAGGGCCTGTCGGAGGGCGCCGTGCTCTGGCGCCACGCCTTCAAGAACGCCTTCGGCCCGACCTGGACGCTGATCGGCCTCGTGCTCGGCAACCTGCTCGGCGGCATCGCGGTCGTGGAAACGGTCTTCACCATCCCCGGCCTGGGCCGCCTGCTGGTCGATGCGATCTTCGCCCGCGACTATCCGGTGATCCAGGGCTGCATGCTCTTCGTCGCCTTCACCTATGTCCTGGTGAACCTCGTCATCGACCTCTGCTACCCGGTCTTCGATCCAAGGGTGACGGCGCAATGAGCACCGACAGCACAACGACGGGCGGCGGCACCCTGAAGAAGCCCAGCCGCGTGAAGCTCCCCGCCCCCAATGCGATCGTCGGCGGCACGCTGATCGGCATCCTGCTCGTGAGCGCCTGCATCGGCGCGCTCTGGACGCCCTATGATCCGCTCAAGCTCTCCTTCCGCGAGAAGCTGGCCGCGCCCTCCGCCCTGCACTGGCTCGGCACCGACGAGTTCGGCCGCGACGTGCTCTCGCGCCTGATGGCGGGCGCGGCGACCTCGGTCTGGATCTCGATCCTCACCGTGACGCTCGCCGTCATCGCGGGTACCACGATCGGCCTGTTCTCCGGCTATATGCGCGGCTGGACCGACCGCATCATCATGGCCTTCAACGATGCGCTGCTGGCCTTCCCCGGCATCCTGCTGGCGCTCGGCCTGCTCGCGGTGGTCGGCGCCAACAAATACGGCATCATCGTCGCCCTCGGCATCGCCTATACGCCGTCGGTCGCCCGCGTCGTGCGCGGCACGGTGCTCTCGCTGCGCGAGCGCGAGTTCATCGCCGCCTCGCGCGTGATGGGCAACTCCGAGGGCTTCACCATGGCCCGCCACATCCTGCCGAATTGCATCGCGCCGCTGACCGTGCTGGCGACCTCGATGTTCGGCTATGTGCTCCTGGCCGAGAGCGCGCTCTCCTTCCTCGGTCTCGGCGTGCCGCCGCCGGCCCCGACCTGGGGCAACATGCTCGCCGGTTCCAGGCCCTATATCGGCCAGGCCGTCTGGCTCGGCATCTTCCCGGGCCTGTGCATCTCGCTGACCTTGCTCGGCATCAACCTGCTCGGCGACGCCGTGCGCGACCGGCTCGACCCGCGGATGAGGGGCTCGCGATGACCAAGATAGCGCCTCTCCTCGATGTCTCCGGTCTCACGCTGAAGATCGGCGGCTCCGGCCGGACCGTGGTCAACGACGTCTCCTTCCAGGTCTATCCCGGCGAGATCGTCGGCATCGTCGGCGAATCCGGCTCGGGCAAGACGCTCGCGGCCCGTGCCGTGATGGGCTTCATCCCGCCGGCGGTGCGGCTCGACGGCGGCACGATCCGCTTCGACGGGCAGGACGTCATGGCGATGAGCCCGAAGGACCTGCGCGCCATGCGCGGCTCCAAGGTCGGCATGGTCTTCCAGGAGCCGATGACCTCGCTCAACCCCTCGATGCTGATCGGGCGCCAGCTCGACGAGGGGCTGGCGCTGCACCGCAAGCTCGACGCACCAGCCCGCCGGGCGCTGATCCTCGACATGCTCAGGAGCGTGGGCCTGCGCGATCCCGAGGGCGCGCTCACCGCCTATCCGCACCAGTTCTCCGGCGGCATGCGCCAGCGCATCATGCTGGCCTCGGTGATGCTGCTGAAGCCGGCCTTGCTGCTGGCGGACGAGCCGACCACCGCACTCGACGCCGTCGTCCAGCGCGACGTCATGGAGCTGATGGTCGAGCTGACCCAGGCCAACGACACTGCCGTGCTGCTGATCTCGCATGATCTCGGCATGGTCGCGCGCTATTGCAGCCGCATCGTCGTGATGTGCCAGGGCGACGTGGTCGAGCAGGGCCAAAGCGAGGACATCCTGGCCCGGCCGCGGCACCCCTATACCCGCAAGCTGCTCTCGGCGATGCCGCATCGATTGCCGGCGCGGCTGGTCCCGGAGGCGAAGACGCCGATCGTCGCGGTGCGCGACCTCGTCGTCGAATATCCCGGCCGGCAGGGCTTCTTCCGCAAGGAGCAGGCGAAGCGCGCCCTGCACGGCATCAGCCTCGACGTTCAGCCGGGCGAGGTCGTCGCGGTGGTCGGCGGCTCGGGCTCGGGCAAGACCACGCTCGGCCAGTCGATCGCGGGCCTCGTCAAGCCGGCCGGCGGCGAGATCCGCTTCAACGGCAAGCCGATCGCGAAGAGCGAGACGGCCTATTGGGACTATCGGCTGAACTGCCAGATGGTCTTCCAGGACCCCTACTCCTCGCTCGATCCGCGCATGACCATCGGCCAGCTCGTCGCCGAGCCGCTCAGGCTCGTCCCCGACATGAGCCCGGCCGATCGCAAGGCGCGCGTCGCCGAGGTGCTGACCGAGGTCGGCCTGGGCGACGGTTTTGCCGAGCGCTATCCGCACGAGCTCTCGGGCGGCCAGCGCCAGCGCATCGCCATCGCCCGCGCGATCGTGCGCCGGCCGAGCTTCGTCATCGCCGACGAGCCGGTCTCGGCGCTCGACGTCACCGTCCGGGCGCAGGTGCTGGAGCTCTTCGACGAATTGCAGAAGAAGCACGGCTTCTCCTGCCTGTTCATCAGCCATGATCTCGGCGTGGTCGAGCAGGTCGCAGACCGCGTCATCGTCATGCAGGACGGCAGGATCGTCGAGGAAGGCCCGCGCGACGATATCTTCGACAACCCGCGGCACGCCTACACCCAAAAACTCCTCGCAGCCGTCCCAGGCCTCGAATCCACCGAGAACGGCGGCGTCAGGCTCTTCTGGAGACGAACCGAAAACGACAAGGCGATCACAGGCTGAGCCTGTCGATACCGCGCGGAACCACCACGTCATCCCGGACAAGCCGCGCAGCGGCGCCGATCCGGGATCCATCGGAGGGCTCGGCGCTTTTTGATGGATCCCGGGTCAAGCCCGGGATGACACCGTGGTTCGGTGCAA
>Ga0209368_1000230_pt1 | contig 77159 bp, 80 predicted proteins | sample EBPBio242008_DNA_FD_185862 | JGI IMG/M metagenome (GOLD analysis project Ga0209368, IMG submission 185862) | Wastewater treatment Type I Accumulibacter community from EBPR Bioreactor in Madison, WI, USA - Reactor 1_4/24/2008_ DNA (SPAdes)... | ecosystem: Engineered > Bioreactor > EBPR >...
GCAAGCCCGGTCAGTTGCGCGGACGTGGGCGCGCGGGCGCGGTGCAGGCGCGGCTTGATCCTGTCACCGTTCGACGCAGTGCGTTCTTCATACACGCCGTCCAGCCACAGCATGTGCAGGTGCACGTGTGAGTTTCTGGCGTTCGCTGGCGATGCGCTGGCGCTGCACTTCCACTTCCAGTTCCTGCAGCGTGGCGCGTTCCCGTTCCAGTTCATTGGCCAGTTCGGGCGAGTCGATCAGCGCGAGCGGATCGCCCTGCTTCACCGTTTCGCCGGCGCGGGTCTTGAGCGTGACGGTGCCGGCCACCGGCGCATACAGCGTGGGGCTGACGGCGGCGACGACGCGGCCCTGCACGGACACGTCGCGCAGCAGGTCGCCGCGTTCGACCGTGGCGAACCGCAGGCGCTCGGCCGAGACGGAACGCTCGGCACCGAACCAGCGTCCGAGCGTGGGCAGCGCGAACAACAGCAGCAGGACTGCAAGCGCCGCGGCACCGATGAGGACGTAGCGGCGCGTCTTCGCGGCCGGCGTGGCCTGGATGACGCGGTCTTGGGCGGAGGTGTCGCGGATCATGGGGCAGTCCAGCAGAAGTCGGACTTCGATATGCGAAGACCATGCCATTCCCAACATGACTTAAAATCAATGGCTTGCATACGATTTCCCGCCCGCCGCCGCTGTCCGGCCGTCCGCCGGACAGGCGATCGGCGGCGGCGGACAGCGGCAAGGCATCCACGCCGATGCCATGCCCGGGGAAGGAGTTTTCCGCGGCTGTGATATTTCCCCCCGCCACGACGAATAACCTTCGCAACGGATCGATCCCCGATCCGCGCGCCCCACCGGAACCGCCGTGCCCGCACTCCCGCCGCAGGACCGCTTCGTTGCCGAGCTCGAACGGCACAAACCGATCCTCTACAAGATCGCCAGCGCGTACTGCGCGCGACGTGAAGACCGCGGCGACCTGATCCAGGACATCGTGATCGAGTTGTGGCGCGCATACGAGCGCTTCGACGGGCGCGCCAGCTTCTCCACGTGGATGCATCGCATCGCGGTCAACGTGGCGATCTCGTTCTACCGCGGCGAGAGCCGGCGCATCCGCGACGCGCTGCCGATCGAGGACTTCGCGCTCGATCTCGCCGCCGCGGACCGCGTCATGGACGCCGCCGGCGACGACGTGCTCGCACTGCGCCAACTCATCGCGCAGCTGGGCGTGCTTCGGATTCAACCTGCTCGGCCTGCTCGGCGCAACGACGACCGTCGTGCTGTTCGCCGGCGCGACGATAGCCAGTATCGTCATCGGCGTGCGCTTCCGACGCTCGCCCGAACGGTTTGCGGCGCGTGCCGAAGCGGCGCTCAGCTTCGGGGTCGCACGTCAGGCTCGAGAACTCGCCCGCCGCTTCCTCGGGCAAGCGCCGGCTCGTCATGGGATCGGGGATAGCCCAGGGAGCTGCGAACGATGAGACGTCAGTTGACGCTGTTTCTTCCGGAAGACGCCCGTTCCGTCGTGGAGCGTGTCAGGAAGCGGCTGGACCCGGTGCAGTACGCCCTGATCCGGGCGCATGTGACCTTGTGTCGGGATGACGAGCTATCGCCATGGCCGATGATTCGGGATCGACTGCGGTCGCTGAGCGCGCCGTCAATCACTCTGCAGTTCGGAAGACCACGGGTCCTCTCCGACGGCTGTGTCTTGCTTCGTGCAACCGAGGGTTGCGCAGCCTATCAGGATCTGAGGACGTCCATCCTCGGACCGGGCGCGAAGTCCCAGGGAGCTCACATCACCCTGTTGCATCCGAGGAACGCGTCGAGCGCGGTCTTCGTTCTTGAGGACATCGCCGCCGCGCTCCCTTCCCTCAGCGTGACGTTTCATGCGATCACCCTGATCGAACAGGAGGAAGTCGCGCCGTGGCAGGCCCGACGCTCGTATGCGCTGCAGCCTGAACTCGCGCGCGCATCCCGATAGCGCGGATCGAGAACACCTCACGTCAGGACGATGCCTCCCGTTCCTTACTCATCCCTTGGAAACGTCATGCCAGCCACGTCCTCGTACCTGGAGCCCTCGCAGGAACTCGCCCGCCTGTTCTTCTCGAGAATGATCGACGGACCGGTCGTCATGTTGAATCTGATGCGCTTTCGATCCGTTGCCGATTATTCGGCCTATCCCGCGATCGCACCGCCGGACCCGATTTCGGGCGAGGCGGCGTACCGGCGCTATGTCGCCCACACACGTCCGTTTCTCGAGCGTTCGGGCGGAAAGGTCCTTTTCGATGGGCGGGGAGGTCATTTTCTCATCGGGCCAGACGACGAGCGCTGGGACGCGGCCCTGTTGGTCCTTCAGGCGAGTGCCGCCTCGTTCCTGGCGTTCGCCTCGAATCCGGACTATCTCTCCGGCATCGGGCATCGCGTGGCGGCTCTGGAGGATTCGAGACTTCTTCCATTGGTTGCAGCGCCGGGCTGGCTCCCGGCAAACACGTGAGCAACCGGATGCCGAGACGCGATCCCACCCCAGCGCGACGAGATGGCGAGAAACGAAATGGGCACGAGTCACGGATGTCCGATCGCCATCCTCTGCCTTGCCAGGAGCTCCAGTTCACACGCCTGAACCGATCGTTCTCGAACCCTTCTCTCGGTAGGGCTCGGTACGCATCGGGCGTAGTCGATCACCGGGCATCCCCTGCCTGCCATTGGGTTCACACTTTCCACTCGAAGGCCAAGACATGAATCATGCAAAGCCGTACCGATCGCTCCACGTGGCATTCCTCCTGTGCTTCGTGTGCACGGCCATCGCGATGGAAAACGTCACGGTCGATGCCGAAACGCGGGAGTTCCTGCTGGCGTCGGCGGCGTCGGACTTCACTGTCAGTGAAGGGAATCGCCGGGTTGAAGTTCGCGACGTTCATCTTCGCTACCAGGAGGGCGACGACGGCACGATGTACTTCATGCTCTGCGGGCAGTTTCAGTCGACGGGCGAGGGGCGGATCCGAGGGTGGAGCGACTTCGCAACGATCAAGACGGAAGGCTATGAGCAGTGGCTCGGATCGCAGGCGAAGTCACACTGTCTGGAGGCAAAGCGCGCGCGCACGACAGCGGACCTTTCGGCCGAGCTGAACGCCCGATTGCCCGCGAGGTAACGGCGTGCGATCGGGTAGCCGACTCGCGTAATGGGTGCGGAACTCCTCGCATTGCGCGGCATCCAGTCGGGGCCTGGGCGGTCAAGCCTGCGTCGTGCCGGGACTTCCGCGTCGGGCATGCGGCGCATGCCGATACCGCACGGCCGATGATTGCCGATATACCGATGGGCAACGCCGTTGCGCCGCCGCCCAGTATCACGATACGCAAACGAAGGCATGGACATGATGAAAATCCAGTACATCAATGTGTTCGTCAGCGACCTGGCCGTCGCGACGCGCTTTTACTCAGAGGTGCTTGGCCTGACGCTCCAGTTTTCCTCGCCACAGCACCGCTTTGCCGCGTTCTCCGCGGGCGGCACAAGGTTGGGAATTGCTGTGCCGGATGCGGGACAAGAGGGTCTTGTTGGACGCCATACGGGCGTGGGGTTCTGCGTTTCCGATCTGACCTTGGAGCATTCCCGGATGGCGGCGTTGGGCGTGCATTTCTCGATGTCTCCGGCGAGGCAGCCTTGGGGAGGGTTCATGGCGATGTTCGAAGACCCGGACCGCAACGTCTTCTATCTGGATCAGGATGATCTCGTCGCCGGGTCGGGTCGGTAGACCCGATTCCGTCGGGCTGCAACGGTGTATCCGCATCGACACGCGCATCCCACGGGTTGAGCGGGTGCCATTCGTTGCGACACATGGGGTATAGGAAATTCAACCGCCCTTTTCGCCCAGTCTGCGCGGTAGCCGGAGGCGGCGCAAGCGGCCGTTTGCGCTGATGCGCGGGGTCAGGCGGGAGATTTCGACGCTGCACGCGGCGTTCCGCGTCGTGGTTGGCGGCCTGGTACGGCCGTTTTCCGGACTCGGGCCGAGCGCCGCCCTGCGGGCGCGGGGCCGCATCGTGATGTCATCGGGTTTCGCGTCGGCGGTGAAGCCGACGCCGCGATCACGCCGCCGCTGGCGGTCCGCGGACCTCGGGCCGGTAGTGCGCCTGCGGCAGTGCGCCGTGTTTCGCGAAGTGGTCGAGGATCTGTTTGATCGCGTGCGGCTCTTCCACCGCCGCGACGATCTTCACCGCGCCGCCGCAGTGTTGGCAGGTTTGCACATCGATGCCAAACACGCGCTTGAGGCGCTGCGCCCAGCTCATGGCGCGGCGTTTTTCCTCGGGCGTGCGGTCGTCCGCATGATCGGTGTCCGTCGTCTTGCCGCCTTTGCCGCGATGCGCGGCGGTGAGCTGCGCCCGCAGGTTAGCGTTCGGGGCGAAAATCCCATGAAATCGCGTGAGATGCGCGCGCGGCGGTGGGACCAGCGCGGCCAGTTTGGCGATGAACTCGATCGGCTCGAACTCGACATGGGTCGTGCCATTGCGCCACGGCGTCTTGAGCTGATAGCGCACCCTGCCCTGCGGCGAGATCGACAGCCGCCGCTCGCTGATCGCCGGGCGCGTGATGTAGCGGCACAGTTTCTCCAGCTTGGCGCGTTCGTGCGCCTGCGCGGCCACGCCCGCGTGCAGCGAAAACCCGCCCACCCGACCGGCATCGCCATCGAGCGAACCCGCGTCGCCGGGCAGGGTGTGCAGCGTCGCCACCTTTTGCCCGGCGCGTTGGCCGGTGGCGATGCGATAGGTGATCGAACTCATGCGCACGGCATCGAGGCCGTCATCGCGTTCGGCGCGCTCGCTCAGGAACACCGATTCGGCTTCGCCTTCCAGCCAGCCGCGCTTGGCCAGATGACGCAACACGCGCCGCGCGATGGTGTCCGCAAGCCCGGTCAGTTGCGCGGACGTGGGCGCGCGGGCGCGGTGCAGGCGCGGCTTGATCCTGTCACCGTTCGACGCAGTGCGTTCTTCATACACGCCGTCCAGCCACAGCATGTGCAGGTGCACGTTGAGGTTGAGCGCGCTGCCGAAACGCTGGATCAGCGTCACCGCGCCGCTGCGCGCCGCGCGGCGTTCCACCCCGGCCTGATCGGCCAGCCAGCCCGCGATCGCGCGCTGCACGAGGCCCAGCACCGGGCCCAAGGCCTCGGGTTGGCTGGCGAACAGGAAGCGCAGCGGATACGGAAAGCTCAGCACCCACTGCCGCACCGGACGTTCGCCGAACACCTCTTCCACCAGATGCCGCGCGCTTTCGGCCATGCGCCGCGCGCCGCAGCTCGGGCACAGGCCGCGCTTCTTGCACGAGAACGCGACCAGCCGTTCCGCATGGCACTGTTCGCACACCACACGCAGGAACCCGTGCTCCAGCACGCCGCAACGCAGATACTCATCGAACTCGGCGCGCACGTAGTCCGGCACGGGACGGTCGTGCGCGGCTTGGCGTTCGAGGAACTCCGGGTAATGCGCCTGCACCAGCGCGTACAGCAGCGTGCGCTCGGGCGCGTGGCGGGCGTAACGCGATGCGGGCGACGCCGCGTCCGCTCCATCCGGCGCCGTCCACCGCACCGCCGCGGCGAGAGCCGGCATGGAACGGGCCTGGGCAGGGTCGGCTGCACAGGGTTGCGGCCGGCGTCATCGACGCGCATCGGCGGATTGCGGACCGACGGATGCGACATCGCCGCGATGCCGGGTGCGACATCTCCCAGTCGCGCCGCCCGCCCCGCCCGCTTGCGTCCCCCCGCCCCGCGCCGCCATCCTGCGCGCCTGCATTCGCCCGGAACTCTGCTTCGCTCCAGAAGCGGAACTTCAATGGATTGCTGAGGTTGACTTGGAGGCTGCTGCGGTTCATGAGCGACGCTGCGCTGCCCTTCGATTTTCCGCGGTGTCACCAAGGCGACTTCAGCGAGTCTTGAGGCGCGAGTTTTGCGCCACACTTCTTCGCCGATCAACTTCCCATCTTCTACATGGAGCAACAAGTCCTCTTTTTCGTAGATGTTGGCAAATTCATGGACATTTTTCCCACGCGGCAAGCGCAGCGTTCCGGTGTACCAGTGAGCGAAAACACGCTTGGGAAAGTCGGGAAAAATGGTGGCAAGGGAGGCGAGCCCACCGCCCGCCAAGTACCCCCAAAGCCTGATCAGATAGAGGCGATCATCCCGGATTACCCACGTTCCGAGGTGGCCGCGCCACAGGTCGGATGCCCGCAGAAGCTGAGGCAAACTACTACCGGCAACTCGCCAGTCCCGCCGCGATGGCGGCGTGACTTAAACCAAACAGCCTCCACGGAAGCCGGGGCGGTTCAGTGATCTGGCAAGGGCGTGAGTGACGTTCGAACGGTGATGCACGAGGTTTGTAAATGAGGACTGAGCTGGATCGCTTACTCGCACGCATCACACGCGAGCCGGCGTACGGACCATCGTTCTTTAGGGCGCTGCTTCACGAGCGCGGGGCTGACCGTTGCACGGGTCTAAAGGCGGCCGCCGAAAAGTGGCTGCCTTTTCTTGGCGCGTCAATCAGTGCGGCCCAGCTCTGTTGGCGTACGAAACAGCACGGAAAGGTTTGTTGGCGGCGTCCCACGCCAACCACGCCGCTGATCTGACCGGCGGGGTCAATCAAATCAACTGATTGGTCTTTGCAGGTGTAAAGGCGGTGAACACTAGACCACTTCAGGAAATGTCACAGCTTTACTGGACGGCCTTGGTTCTCGCACGTCGCAGCCTGATGCCGCCCCGATTTGGAACGGATCCATGACCTCAAGTCCAGGCGTGCCTGACCCAACATCGATCTTAGCGATGGCCGCAGCACGGCGCACCGAGCTGTCCAGGAACTGGGCCACGGCAGAAGACCTTGGCGAGGGCGCTACCGAGATGCGGAAGTCTGGGCAGCTGCTCGGGGTGTATCTCACCGACCCCCAGCCCCACTACCGATTCCCCGCGTGGCAGTTTCAGCAAGACGGATGGCCCGTTGCTCACTTCTCAGAGATGCTGCGCATCATGCGGGACCACGGCAGCTACCTCGACAAGGACCGCTCGCCCACCGGCTGGAGTGAAGTCGAATGGTTTCTTACCCCGCATGTGCTTCTCAACGGGGAGTGTCCGGCCGAGGTGCTCGCACACGATCCGCAGGCTGTACTTGAGGCGGCCCGCATTGAGTTCATTGAAGATGGCAATGCGGGTGGGTTCTAACTCACATATTCAGCTACTGCGTCCCGCTTCTACACTCCTGAGCCTTAAGAAGGCGCCGACAGCCGCCTGACCCATCGCAGCAGTTCCTCGTGCGGAATCGTCCGTCCGGCGTCGACGTCGGCCAAACCTTCTCGAGTCCGGCGATCCTTCTCTTCTGCGGTCAATTCCGGAAGGAGTGCTAGTAGCTTTTCTTCGGGGCTCATGGGATGGGTGAGTTGCGCTCAGGTGGGTGCGATTCTCGTGAAGATGGGCAAGATCCGGGGATCATCGAGGCCCGCCGGCAAAGGCTGCGAGACGTCGTGGACCGCCACGTCGATGATGACGTCCACCTCGGCGCACAGGGGCTGTATGGCAGTGGTCACCAGACGGGCGGCCCGCTCGGCGAAGGCCAGGTCGACCACCAGCCAGATCAACAGCCCCGGTGGCTGTTCGGTGCCCGCTGACGCGTGCGTTTCCAACAGATACGCCGACGACACGAAGGTGGCGTGCTCGAGGCTGCGGCTAATGGCAGGAGCGAGCCAAGCCGGTGCACCGATGGCAGGTCCCACCACGAACTCCGCCGGCGCCAGCCGTTCTACCCTGGCCAGAAAGCCCCTATCCAGCCACGTCGCGATTTCCTCCGGATAGAGGACAACGCCACCGTCGTTGGGATTGAGCATCAAGGTGGCCCCGCGCGTACCGGATAGCAGCTCACGGCCGGACACGCCCAGAATTTTGACCGCCGCCGAGCTGGCTACCTGCGCCTTGCCGAGCGAGGTAAAGAAAGGGATCGCATCGAACCCGTCAGGATGGCGGAACTGGACCAGTCGCGGTGTTCGCGCATCGTCCGACACCGGCGCATGCACGTACACGATCGCATCCATCAGCCGCTTGATGAAGGCGCGTTCCTCGCTCGCGCTGTCACGGGCGCGTTCAAACGAAGCCTCCAGCGCCGCTTCGGCCGCCGTGGCCCCGCTTCCCCGCGGCCTGCTCGATCGCTTCATCGTCAGAGGCGATGGGGGCCGAGCGGGTAGCCGCGGAACCAGTCCGGCTCGATCTGACTGGTCAGGTAGGGCCGCACGAAGGCCGACTGGGTCAGCGTGCGCAACCGTTCCTCGTGCTCGGCAATGGCCTCGATATCGCTGACGGTGGGATAGTGGCGTAGCAGGCGGTAGGCCTCTTGCCGCACCTGTTTCGGCACGGCCTGGCTGGCGGCCAGCTGCCTGAGGAAGGCTCCCGCTTGCAGCACATGCCGCGTGCGCTCGTCCGGCAGCGTCATCGCTGAGCTCCACCATCCAGTACTAAGGAATTCTTAGCTTACCTGCGAAGCGAGAGGCGAGCCAGCGCCCGGCGTCAGCTCGCGGGCGCGCGACGGCGGGCGCTCGTGGCCGTCTTCTTTGCAGGGCGCGCTTTCGATGGCGCCGCGGCAGCAAGCGCGTGCACGCGGGCCTGGGCTGCGGCACTGCTGCGCTCGGCCGCGTGCTGGGCTTTCTCCGCGGCCCGCTGGGCTTGCTCGGCGGCGCGCAACGCGCTGGCATGCTCGCGCGCCTGCGTACTGAGCTGGGTCTTGGTCGCCTTGAGCTCCTGCCGCAGCCGATCGATCTCGGTGTAGGCGCGATCTTCGCTCTGGCGTAGATGCGCCTGCAGCGCCTCACGCTCGCGCGTGGCCGTGCTCCGCTCCTGCTCGGCCTGGGTGAGCGCGGCCTGCAGCTGTGCGTGCTGCGCGGCCTCGCGCTGGGCGGCCTCCTCCAGGTGCCGCTGCAGCTGGCGGACCTGGCCGCTGAGATCGCTGGCGCGTTGCTCGCTGATGGCCAGCGCGGCCGTCGCGGCCTGGGCCTCGGCGGTGGCCTGCTGCTGGGCCGCCTGGGCTTGGGCTACCGCTTCGCGTTCGGTGGCGAGGCGCGCATCGACGGTGGCCACTACCTGTGCCAAGGCCGCCCGCTCCGGGGCGATGTCGGCCTCCGCCAGAGTGCGCCCCGCCTGCAAGGCCAGCTCCCACACCTGGGCCAACGCGACGCCGACGTCCTCGGGCACGGCCGGCAGCGTCAGCCGGTGCTGCACACGCGCGGCCAACTGGGCCCACCAGGCGTCCAGTAGCGGCCCAATCGTGTTCGGCGAGCCGCGACCCAGACGCAGGCGCACGCGCTCGACCGTGGGACGCTCGCCGGCGCTAAGCAAGGCGTCGGCCGCCTCGAATACCTCGGTTTCCTGTACGCCTCTGGCCATTTTCACTGCCTCCTACGCGCGCGCCCTGCCCCGTTGCCGATCTACAGCCGATAAGGGATAGTTATCGGAAGTAGATGCCCTATTCCATATAAAGTAATACATACGACATATGAAATCTAACACACTCGTTGCGCGTCCCGACGACCTCCCTGCCCTCGCCCCGGACCGGCTGGCGGCGCACGCCGCCGAGGCCGTACGCGAGCTGCTGGCCGAGGCCGCGGCCGCTAACACCACGCGCAGCTATGCCAGTGCGTTGCGCTACTGGGCGGCTTGGTTCCAAGGCCGGTTCGGTCAGCCGATCACGCTGCCCGTACCGGAACCTGCCGTGGTCCAGTTTGTGGTCGACCATCTGGCCCGTCGCGGCAAGGCCGGCCTGGCCTGGGAGCTGCCGCCTGCGCTGGATGCGCAGCTGGTGGCTGCCGGCCTGAAGCAGAAAGCCGGCGCCTTCAAGCTCAGCACCGTCGTGCACCGCGTGGCCGTGCTCTCGGCCGCCCACCAGGCGCACAAGGCAGCCAACCCTTGCGAATCACCGGCGGTACGCCAGTTGCTTAAGCGCGGGCGCCGGGCCTCGGTCAAACGCGGCGAGCGGCCGCACAAGAAGACTGCCATCACCCGTCCTGAGCTCGAGGCGCTGCTGGCCACCTGTGACGACTCGCTGGAGGGCCTGCGCGATGCGGCGCTGCTGCTGTTCGGCTTTGCCAGTGGCGGGCGCCGGCGCAGCGAGATCGCCGCGGCCGACTGGCAGGACCTGCGCCGCATCAACGACGGAGCCTTCGTCTACCGCCTGGAGCACAGCAAGACCCAGCAGGCCGGCCCCAGTGCCAGCGCCACGCCCGACAAGCCGGTGCTGGGCCGCGCCGGCGCCGCACTCGAGGCGTGGCTGCGCGCGGCCAACATCACTGAGGGCCCCCTCTTCCGCCGCCTCTGGGGCGAGCGCGTGGGTCCGGGGCTGTCATCCAAGTCCGTGGCCGCCATCGTCCAGCGGCGGGCGCTGCTGGCCGGCTTGAATGGGGACTTTGCCGGGCACAGCCTGCGCTCGGGCTTCATTACCGAGGGTGGCCGTCAGGGCATCGCCCTGCCCGCCCTAATGGCCCTGACCGAGCATCGCTCGGTGGCTCAGGCGATCGGCTACTTCCAGGCCGGTGAGGCAACTCACAACCCCGCCGCGACCCTGCTTGAGGGCGATCCGGTGCTGCCCATCCCCGGCTCGCCGCAGGCCTGAGTAATGCGGGTCGATCGCGCCGTTAGCGGCTGGGCGCCTTTTTTGCGGGCTTTCCGCGGGGCGCTTTTTCCAGGCTCTTCAGTAAGGCCTTCTTCTTACTGACCGACAGGCCGTTCCATTGCAGCAACAGCTGCGCCAGCAACTCGTCCTCGGTGTAGAAAAACGCTGGTGGCACGCCCAAGGCGTCCGCCAGCTGCTTAGCCGTCTTCAATTGGGGCTCGTGCTTGCCCCGTTCGTACTGGTTGATGCGGGGAGAGGCCACGGAAGGATCCATGCCGGCAAGAAGGCCCAGCTGTGTCTGCGACAAGCCCGCGCGCTCACGCGCAAAGGCAAGCCTTTGAGCAAAAACCGGGTGTTCAGCTGTCCGCCTGGCCACGTTCGCTCCCTCTTGGAGCAATAAGCATGGCGAAATGACGGGCACTTGGATACTAAGATATTCTTAGAGGGTGGGCAATGCCAATGCCCGCCCCTCCCCGGGATTGCCCGCCTGGTGGCCTTTGTACGATCCATGAGAAAAGCAAAGCCGTACTCGGCCAGTTCGCCCCGCCCCGACGGCCCTACCTTGCCCGACGTGGGTCACCTGGGAGGTCGTGCGGCGCTCTATCTCTTGGCGTTGGTGCGCGCCCACCACTCACGCAAGCGCGTGGCACCTACCGCCAAAGGCAGCGACGCGGTGTTGTCTGCGCTCTCCACACTGGGGTTGATCCAAGTCGATTCTGGACTGGAGGGCCCTGTTGTCTCTGGGCATAGGCCGGCATGGTCGTATACGTGGTCAGCGCTAAAGTTCGAGGAGCTGGAAAAGTGCCTCACAGACTATCTATTGCAGCGCGGGCGCGAACCGGAATATGCCGTGACTTGGTTGCGGGTATGGCAGGAGTTGCTGCCGCAGGAGGTAATGGCGTATCTGGAGCATCAACTTCGCCTGCATCATTTTTCCGATGTCTACCTGGGGGAGCTTGCACGGTTGCAGATGCCCCACGATGTTAATTACAGCCTCGGACATTGGCGCTATGCGTGTTGGGCGTCCGTCAGAAGCATGGCGTCGGTATCCCTGCAGTACCCGGGCAATGCCGAAATTTTGAAGTTCACTCTTGGGAGCGAGCTTCCTCGACGCCTGAAGATGGCGCAGGGGTCAAAGGAGGGGAAACTTTGCTTCTCGGCTTCCCACACATTGCCTGACAGTGCATTGACAACAGTATTTGCGAACATCGCCACAAATCTAGGCGACCAATTCTGGATGGTGCCCCCCTCGATGACGGCAATCGAGCATCCGCCTAGCTAAATCATCGGATCGAAAACTACGACAGCAGGCTACCGCGTGTGTTACTCCAAACCGACTACCGGACTACCAGTGTCAAAAAAGCATCTCTGGAAGATGACTATCTTGGATCTGACTCTTGCCCAGAACTCCTGCGTGAAGCAGAGGCGGGGCGCGAACCTCTCCCCTCCCCCACTTCATATGGATCACGCATGAGAACGCAGCGCGGCACTATCCTTATCCATCTTGTCAGCAAATGTTCGCAGCAGGCGAGCGAGAATGTGCAACTCTGAGTCGAGGACCGGCATGGGGCGGCGCTTCTCGATGTGAGTTTCAATTTTATCTGCTAGTTCTCGTGCGAAATGCGCCTCTACAGCAACAAACTGTACTGCGTTGACTACTCTAAGGTGTGAGCTGAAAAGTGAGTAGACTCTCTGAATTGCTGGAGAACCGGCGGTCTTGAGTTGCGAGAAGAACCAGTCAACATCAGTGTCATCAGCGAATACCACCTGTAGACGGTCTTGGGAAGGTGATCCCTTACCAGTAAGCAAGCCATTGACTGCTGCTTGGCGATGTCGGCCCTGTTCAACATTCTTTACCGCTTCACTTACCTCTTCGGCGAGTTTAATCACCGTCTGTTCGTCGGGACTATACGCGCTTGGCCAAACTTCAAATTCGCCTGAATCTACCTGTTCGGGATTTTCACGCCATCTGGCTAGAGTTCCTAGCACCTCTTGCGTCCATTCCTGAGGAGTGAATGTGGTGATGTGATTCTCCGCAAGATAGTAGACAGTGCGAAACACTTGGAAGAGGTGTGCCAATACTGCTGGCTTACCATCGATAGCGGCAGCACGCAATCGCGTGATCGCCTGTTGCACATCCGTATCATTTTGCTTGTAGTGGTGGCGTAACAGGTCTAAGTCATCGACTTCGCACTCCTCGGTGTCAAGGAGGCCAAAATCTGCGATGAGAGCGTTTGGATCGAACACTTCACCCTTAGCTAGCGCAATGAACGCCTTAGAATTCGGCCAGTTGTATGCAGCGTCTTCCAGTCCCAAGCCATACAGCAGATCTGACAATCTCTTAATGTCATCGTCCTCATCACGGGTATCGCGGCGTGTGTCTTCGCTTTGATTTCTCCTGGCCATAGATATAGCCATCCCAATGTCACCTTGAAAGGCTCGCACAAGTAGTTGCATGTTGCTGGGGGAACGGGCGATCGCAACGGCCCAAAAGAGCATCGCTGACGGGAGACTGCTGCTCATAACGCGCTCAGCTGTCGCGGCCGGCATTTCGCGGACTACAGCCTCAAGCTCAGTCAGAAGAAATCGAACCGTGCGTAGATTCGCAAGCTTCGCTCCCACGATAAGATTTACCAAAACTTCCATGCCACCGTCTAAAACACGACGGGACTGTGCAGTTCCAAAGCCTTTCACCACTTGATCACAGAACTCACGGATGGTTGGCGAAACGACGACCGTTTTCCCAACAATTCGCTCCTTGTACGCGGCGTATCCCTCTAGGTTAGCAAGCGCCCGATCTTCATCTGCAATAAGGATGCAGTGGACGCCGCTCCCATCAAGAAGGTTGACAATAAATCCAAAAAGAGCCGGAAACGCACCTGCGAATCTCTCTACATCGTCGATGCAAACCACCGACTTTCCGGGGAATATGTCAGCCTTTAGTTTGATGTCTTTGGGGTCGACCTTCACTACTCTCAGAAGTGCTTTGCCGATTATCGCGCCTGCTTCTCCTATCACCGAGTTCGCAAGTGGTGCTAGTGACGCAGTGAGAAGTGCGTCTTCAAGATCGGCAGAAGTCTGCAATCCTGCCGCAGATATCGTTACTGCATGCAGGCCCTCTAGTTGACTGGCGTACCGGGTCCAGAAGAAGGACTTTCCTGCACCCCAGGGTCCAGAGAGTAGAAGTGCGTAGCCTGGCGGGACATTGCGGAGATACGAGTCGATTACTTGCATGGTAAAGGTCATTTTTCTAAGAAATTTCACGCAGCGTATCGCGATGCAAGGCTGAGTGAAAATGGGGGTGGGCAGCCTGGCGAAGGCGTCGGGAAACCTTGTTTAGCAGTCGGTTTCCGGATCGCAACGCTGTTTCCTTCCAGAAGTGGACATAGGGAAGGCTTCTTTTAACCTCAGCGGCGACGCTGTTTGGAGGGTCGGCCACGGCGTCGTCCCCGCCTCGCTCAGAATGTGGGCAAGATTCGCTGGGGGCGGGCTAGCGCACATGCTCGTAGTCAGCTTTGGCCTGTGCCAACTCGTGCATTGCTTTGTTCAGGGCTTCTTGAACTGCTTGCCGACGCGCCAAGATGCTCGCGCGCAGTTGGCTAAGTACACTGGGAGCCTTTCTCAGTTCTTCCTGAAGCTCTGCTCTTCTGACCCCAATTGTGCGATCAAGGTCCGCCACTTGCCTTGGATCGACGCTCGAGTTCGGATCAAACCGAAAGCCTCGCTCCAACTTTGATCTCCAGTCTATAAGCCGACCGGTCAGGGCTGGGCCAAATCCGGGAACATTCATAACAGCGTTGAAATTTACGTCTGCTGCGGTTTCAATATTCCAAGACTCAAGCGAGTCAATCTTTGCTCGTCCAATGCCGGAAATTTTGGCCTTGTAGATCTGAAAGCCATCCAAGTAACGATGGAGCGCATCCTGACGTCGACGTGAAATCAATGCCGCATAGCGCTGCTCACGCAGTGCTTTGAGGCCAACCAACTCGTCACGAACTTTCTGCAGTTGGGCGAGCTTGTCACTGAACGCGCTAGAGGGCCCATCGGCCGCCCACTTCTTGGCCAACGCCTCGTGATTACGGTAAGCGTTCTCGTATCTCACTTTTAAAGTGTTGCCGCCATCGCCTGTGGAGACACCATTGGTCCACCGACCGGTGAACCATGCTGCGATCAGCCAAGGAATCCAGAAATTCACATTGATCCAGAGGCCGAAGCACAAAGTCACCGCCGCCGCGGCATACCCAAGGACTTTCCAGCGAGACCGGTCGGCCTTGAGTTCAATGGCAGCGGCAGAAGGACTTGCCGTTGGCAACTGGAAAGCTGACGGCACGTGGGGTGGTGGCGCAACGCTCTTAATCTGTGCCCACACGACCTCTAAGTTGAACGCACCGCCCGTGGTCGGAATTACGAACCCCGTGGGCACCGGAAACAAAAGCACCCCTATCTGTTCGATAGGACACCAGGGGCATTTTCCGTATGGCCCGTAGTAGTAGTGAGCTGGGTTATTAGTGCAGCGAGCGAAGGATTGCTCGAGCTTAGTCAGCACCCGGACCCAGTCTCGGGCCGATGGCCTTCCATTAGGTGCGACGCCCGCCCGTCCGAAAGCTCGCTCCCAGAGATCCACGACCGCAGGTGACGCTACCGCTACAGGTGCCGTATTTGGTGGCACCTGCATACCGGTGGAGGCTGTGTCTCTGGAGTACGCATACCTGAACTGGCCGATGGCCTTATCAGTGGGCATATCCTCAGGGCCGCGGTACCTGCCGGCGAATGGATGCCGACCCATCATCAATAGCTGAAATATGAGGACAGCTAAGCCGAAGTTATCGTGGTTCTGACTCCGAACCGTGTCCTTGAACGGTTTTCCTTGCAGTTCGGCGGGGGTGAAGTTGTCGACACCCACTTCGCACACAAAGGTCTTTGAGCCCTGTGTGACCTGGAAGCTATCGCAATCGATAAGTTTGACGGTCGCATCCTGTGCAACACGCACGCCACCATGATTGACGTCCCCTACCAAACAGCCTGCTTCATGCAATACAGCAAAGGCTTTTGCCGTGTTGAGGGAAGCTCGTACCAGCATCCGCCAATCTGATTTCGGGAAATCAGCTAACCGACTTCGAGGGCTATAGAGCGCGTGGATATCCTTTGACGCGGCCATATTGGCCATGACAAAGCCAGCTACCTTGCCGCCAGGCGATTTGAGTACCTCTATAGGCCAAGCAGTCAACGAGTCGAGTGCGGGGGTTCGCAATGACTGCATCGCAATAAGCTTTGCAGATCGCTCAGCAGAGGCCTCTTTGAGGTAGATCTTGGCTACCCTCTCAGGGCTTCCGACAATCTCAAATACAGCACCCTCGCCGCCGCGACCGAGCTGGCGTCCGAGCCTCACCGGGCCCTGACTTCCGTTTACCTGAGGCGCACTCATGGCTACGCCTCAATGACGACGAGTGCACGAGATGGTGCTTTGACAAGCCGACTGGCGATCAGAAGCGTCTTGTCATCATCCGTCCGGGAGCAGACTTTGTCCGACTCCAAGTACGCTTTCAATTGCTCAGATAGCCCCTTATCCAAGCCGGCTTGGGGCCGGGTTCGTACAGGACCAAAGATCATGTCAAAGAAGGGGCCATGAACCGTCTGGGTCGAGTACTGGAGAACCAGGCTCTCTATGCCGTCGGTGAATGCAGCCACTTCGTGGATAACACTGCTAGCGACATCAAACTCGAACTTTTTCAGTGCCACCGGATCAGTGATGAATACAGTCGTATTGATGTACTCGCCGTGCTGCGGCCAGAACACGTAGGCCCAGCCGTCGCTGTCGGATCTCACCACGATCGCACCATCACCCACCTGGATATAAGCGGTGTGGGTCGGTGATATCAATGCTGCCAGCAGCGTGCATGCGTACTCACGCGTACTGGATTCTGTTTCTGCGGCGGCGCGTACAATCACGGCCGCCGCGTTCTCAAGCCAACCCAGTGCAATGTCTCGCGTCAGATCACTGACTCTCTTTCCATCACTGAAATAGAGTCGGATGCAATCTAGGAGCTCTTGGCACGCTAGCTGAGACCCCACATCCGAATGCGCCGCGCTTCCTGCGCCATCGGATGCCACCAGCACCAGTACTTCCTCGACGCCGGCAATCAAATCGAACGCGTGCGAGTCCTGGCAAGGCAGGTCGCCTTTTACGTGCGAAGTACCTCTGACCGACGTCGCGGCCGCGCGCCATCCCTGGAGCTTCATTACACCGTCGCCCAGCCCTCAGGCGCTGCGGGGTTCTCGAGCGGCACCGCGTCACCTGGCGTCGAACGCGAGACGGCACTCATGGAGTTCGACAGCCATTGGAAAAGTTCTCGGAACTGGAGACCCTTCAAACTAAGTGGATCTCGCACAGAAATTTGGCGAAGAATCTCCATATTCGCGCCCTGGATGCCTACTGCGAAGAACTGGAAGTTCTTGGAAGCTTCGCCTTCTCGAACCAGCTGGGCGGCACGCTGCCAGGAATCGGTCGGTGCACCATCGGTGATGAGGAAAACCCACGGGCGGTAGTAGGAGACACCGTTGTGACGATACGTCGACTTGCGCTGCGCGATCATCTCCAAGCCTTGCTCGATGGCGGCGCCCATCGGGGTGTCTCCCGTCGTGGTGAGGCTGGGCGGATAGAATGCGTCCGCAGTGACGAAATCGGTAGCGACCTGCACAGGCCCGAAGGTGACGATGGCAACCTCTACGCGCTTGGCGGCCATGGCATCGGATGCCAGCTCATCCTTGAATTGGACCAACCCAGCGTTGAGCTCATTAATGGGCGCGCCCTGCATGGAGCCAGACGTATCGAGCAACAGTAAGCACGGGCAGCGGTTTTCAGGATTGTCAGCAAATGTCGGGTCGCTAAAAGGGACCTGGTCGAATTCGTTCGTCATGTGCCCTCCCCAGGGCGATATTGAAGTTCTAGTCTATATCGGTGATCGACGGTGAGGCCAGATGCATTGCCGCCGACAATCAGGTAGTCACTGACCCCTGCTCGGCACGCTCTTGCCACATTTCTGGCACGATACCGCTGGGGAGAGGGGAAAGGCCGGTATGTCCAGGCACGCGCTTAGGAAAAAGGTCCATATCCAGCTGGATCCGAAGGCATGGCCTGGCAGAGGCCTGTCACCGGCCAACCGCTTACTAGTGGCTGCGATTCTGATAGCGACAGTAAGCGCGATCGTGGGCACAGAGCCCAGAGTGGCAAGGACCTATGCCGGCACATTCAGTGCGCTCGAGCTGGTCCTGGGGATTGTGTTTGCTGCCGAGTACCTTGCCCGACTGTGGAGCGTGGCTGAACGCAGGGAAGCAGGCGTTAGCCCTACTGTCGAGCGTCTTCGTTTCGCCTTGAGCCCCAGCGCCCTGCTGGACCTCCTGATTATTGTCATCACCCTGGTGCCGTTCTTCGCCATCAACGTTATGGCGCTACGGCTTGTAAGGCTGCTTCGCATCCTCAGGCTAGCCAAACTGGGGCGTATGTCGAGCGCACTGGGACTGCTCTATGGCGTAGTCGCCTCTCGTAAGTACGAGCTGATGGTGACCTTGGGGCTGGCGAGTACGCTTCTGATCTTTGGCGCCTCCGCTCTCTACTGGATCGAGGGTGATCTGCAGCCTGACAAGTTCGGTAGCATCCCTCGTGCGCTCTGGTGGGCTGTCATTACCCTGACCACCATCGGGTATGGCGACGTTTACCCCATCACGCCCGCCGGTAAGTTCGTCGCCGGCTTGGTTGCCATCTCTGGCATTGGCCTCATTGCCATGCCCACTGGCATTCTGGCTTCCGCCTTCAGCGAAGCCATGCGTAAGCAATAGGGGATAGAGCAGATGTCCCAGTCTAGAGGTGGCACCCCTTTGTTCTTCTTCATCGTTGTACTGACGATGGTGAGCTACTGCAGCAGACCCGATGTACGCAGTAGCTTGAGTACGTCGTCGCGGGCGCCATCTTTGCAGGTAGAACAGCCTCAGGCGCCCTCCCCTCCACAAGCTGGTGCCGAGCCTTCGTCTACTCGCTTCGTCAAATCCATCCAGCTCAATGTCCGCTCCTCTCCCAACGGTGCAGTGGTTGAAAAGCTTAAACGTGGTACTCCGGTGGGCATATACGCGGAGCAAGGCAAATGGGTACGTATCAGCCGAGATGGCTTGCCGGAGCAATGGGTTTCTGGCCCGAATCTCTGCGCAGAACCTGGGTGTGCCTACACAGACCCTGCCCCGGCGAGATCGGCCTCCTCTGATCTGACGACTTCTTTCGCACCCGTAGAGCGACGCCGCTATCGCGCCAGTACTTCTCCGGTCTATGACTGTCCTTGTTCCCGGAGTGCCAACTGCATAGGCCCTCGTGGCGGGAGGTACTGCATCACCTCCGGAGGGAACAAGCGCTATCGCTAGCAATACGCCCAGCACCATGAACCGGCGCAGTGATCGCACCTGCCTAGCCGTTGAACATCTCGAATTTGTACTTGCAACAATGATTTGGACAGCGTCGCTGTAAGAATTGTACGGCGTCGCCCGAAAATTGGTCAGCTTGCCATGAAACTGGCCTTCCGCGCATGTTGGATCTAAGAACATTGAGGTGCCCCGCCACTGTCTGCCAGACGACCGCTACCGGCCAGAAGCTGGCATTAGGCACACAAAGCCCGACGGAAGTGAGGCGGCGAAATCCGCACGCGCCGTTTAAGTCGGCTAGCGTAGCAACACGGGCTTTCCCAGCAGTCGGGCGACTCGACCTGCGGAGGTCGGACCCAGATATAGGCCTTCGGCATTACTGGCGACAGCTCAGCGCGGCGCCAGCACCTCTTGGAAGAAGCCGACGGCGTCGGCATTGATCTGCCGGTGCACTGCGCCGCGATCGATGCCGGTCGGATCCACGCACAGCGCGGGCAAGGCGGCGGCCATGCCGGCACTGCACGGCGCCAGGAACACGTAGTGGCCGGCGCCGACGATGCCGCGGAAGGCATGCAGGCGCGGCAGCCCGTCGCGCACCGGCAACAGGTTGTAGGCGGGCAGCAGCACGCGGTCGGCCATCGCGCCGTACAGGAACACCGGAGCGTCGACGTGCGCCAGCGCGGCGGCGTCGAAAAAGATCGCAAACGGCGCCATCACGAAGCCGGCGCGGATGCGCGGATCGGTGGTGGCGCGCGACACGGGCAGGCGTTCGATGACGGCCGGCACTTCCACGCACACCTCCGCATCGGCCGGCTGCGCGGCGCAGTACGCCTCGCGGCGGGCGAAGTCCGGTGTGGCGCCGAGCAGCAGCAGGCTGGTGTAGCCGCCGGCGGAGAAGCCGGCAACGCCGACGCGGTCGGCATCGATGTGCGGACCGAGCTGCGGGTCGGCCAGCAGCAGGTCGAGCAGCGCGGACATCTGCCAGGCGCGCCCCAGCAGCACGCGTTCGGTGCCGAAGCCGCTCTGGTCGCGGTGGCTGTCGCCGGCGTGTTCGATCGCCGCGACGATGAAGCCGGCATCGGCCAGCGCGGTCGCCAGGTCGTGGTGGCCCAGCGTGCTGCCGCCGTGGCCGTGCGAGATCAGCACCAGCGGATGCCGGCCATCGGCGATGGCCAGGCCGGGCGTGGCGGCGACGCCATACGGGCCCAGCTCGGTGGATGCGGCGGGGCCGGCGGCCGGGTAGATCACCGTCGCCGGCATCGCGGTGCCGGTGGTGGCTTCGTGCACCTCGCGGAAGGCAAGGCCGTTGGCGGCTAGCGCCGGCACGCTGGCGACAGCGACCAGCGACAGAAGGAGGAAGGTCAGCAATTTCATCGGCAATTCCAATGGAGGATCGGTTCTGAGATGCGCCAACGGCGCGGAGCGTTTAAGTGGGCGTATGGACCGAGTCTTGGACCGGACCCAGGACGTGATTCGCGAGGGCCGAGACCGTATTCAAGCCCTCCGCGATCCGGAGGCTGGCACGACCGACCTACCCGATTTCCTGCGACGCCATTCACAGGAGATGGCTGCTGAGCAAGGAATGCTCTGCGACTTCGACCTACCGTTCTCAGTAAGGCCTCTTCAACCAATCGTGTACGAGGAGCTTCGACAGATTGGGCGGGAAGCAATCACCAATGCGTGTCTTCATTCACAGGGAAAGCGGATCGACGTGAAGCTTGAGTACTGTGATTTCGGCGTTCTTTTGACCGTACAAGACGATGGCGTTGGGATCGCCGAAGAGAAGCTCAAGGTTGATCGGCATTGGGGAATCAGTGGGATGCGCGAGCGAACGACAATGATCGGGGGTTCTTTGGTGGTGGCCACCCGCCCTACAGGGGGTAGCGAGATAAAGGTTCTCATCCGCGCCGAAGTGGCCTATCCCAAGCTCGCGAACCAAGAGACAAGACTCTAACCGCAGCTTTATCGCCAATCTTCGCCATCGCTCTAACTAAAGTCTGGGCGATTCGCTAGCAGATGCTCCCAGGTTCAGTTTGGGCCTAGAGCGTGCAAGTCGAAGCACCCATTCTCATAGAACGGGCCAAGACGTCCTTCTCCTGGGCCAACACCTCCGTAGTGCATCTGGGTGCTGGTAGTCCCGTGCCACCGTCGGAATTCTCTACCCCGTGAGCACTTCCTTGCTCACCCATGGCGCTCGCGATAGCGGTCGTGGAAGATGATGTTGCTCAAGATGTCCGGATTGGTGCGTGGAATGAAGGACGCGCTAGTGCTTACCGATCTAGACTCCTACAGGGTTATGTCATTTTTTCAAAACGAGCTTCCAGGTGGACTTGCCCGTTGTCGTTGCTCGCCGACAGCGTGCCGCCGTGTGCCTTGACGAACTGGTCAGCAATGAACAGCCCGAGCCCGAGTCCCTGGCTGGCGTGGAATGCGCCCTTGAATGGCTCGAATAGGCGAGGAAGCAACTCTTCGCTGATATGACCGGCGTTGGAGACTCGCACCACAACAGCGCCTTGCGTCGCGCTTTCCAACACGATACGAACAGGTCCCTCTTTGCCATGGATCACCGCATTGCCAACCAGGTTGATCACCACCTGCGTCAATCGATCCGGATCTGCCTTGACCTCCACAGGATTTCCGGCCTCAAACGCAATGTCCGCGTTGGCATGGACGCGTTTTACTTCATCGATTGCGCCCAACAGCACCTGCGTTAGATCTATCGTCCGAGGCTCGATCTGGAAGCCGCCCGAGCGGATGCGGGAAAAATCCAGCAGTTGCTCCACCATCCGCGCCATCCGCCAACCACTGGTTTCCAGCTGGGACAGCGTCCTTTGGACGCGCTCATCCCCGGGAAGCTGCAGGGCCAACTTCTCTGCACACAGCAGCACAGCCGAGAGCGGTGTCCGCAGGTCGTGCGTCAACACCGCCATCATGGTCTCATTGAGCTTGAGCGCTCTTTCCAGCGATTCGGCGCGTTCTTTTAGCAGCTGCCGCTGCTGGAACAGCTGGACGAACACATTCGTTTTGCTGAGGATGACGTGGGGCTCGATGGGCTTGTGCAAGAAGTCCACGGCACCGGCTTCATACCCTTTGAAAGCGCGCTTGGGGTCGTTCGGTGAGGCTGTCAAGAAGATGATCGGCACTTCCCGGCTACGCGCTGCACCTCGCATCAGCTCGGCCAGTGAGAAGCCGTCCATCTCCGGCATCTGCACATCAAGCAGGGCCACGGCTACCTCGTGGACGAGCAGCAGTTCCAGTGCCTGCGCGCCAGAGGCGGCGCACAGCACCTGCACCCCGTCGGCTTGCAGAAGCGCGCGCATGGCCACCAGGTTCTCGGGCACATCGTCCACGACGAGGATATTGATCGGCTCGCTACGCACCGGCTCAGGATTGGACAAGGTCAAGTTCAAGGCTGAAAGCTCCGTAAGCGCACACTCATCTGATCCAGGGTAAGTACCGCATCAGCGCCTGCATACGCCAGCGCTGAGGCCGGCATCATGGGCGAGCTGGCCTCCTCCGGTTGCTGTACCCATGCTTGGCCACCACCGGCCCGAATGGCAGCGACACCCTCGCTGCCATCGTTGGAGGCACCGGTCAACAGGATCGCCAGCACGCGATCAGCAAACACGGCCGCTGCGCTTTCGAACAAGGGATCGATCGCGGGCCGAGAGAAAAGGACCGGCTCATCCAGGCTGAGCGACATCGTATCCCGATCTTCCACCATCAGGTGGTAGTCCGGTGGCGCGATCCATACCGTGCCCGGCGTAAGTGGTGCCTTGTCCTCTGCCTCGGCAACGGGAAGCGCGCAGTACTGTGCAAATAGTTCGGCCGCCTGACTGGGTCGATCGCGCGGCAGGTGGAGGACAATCATCACTAGCGCCGGACAGTTCGCCGGCAAGTCCTCCAACAGCGTCCTCACGGCGCTCACACCTCCCGCTGAAGCGCCCACGACGATCGCGTCTACGGTGTCGCAAAGGCGTGGCGCTGGAGAGGTCATGCGAGCTTCCGGTAAAGCCGCTGCGCACGCGAGCTGACTTCAAAGTCCGCGGCGTGCTCACCGAACTGCAGGGATTCCTTGCTGCCTAACCCCAGGAAGCCGCGGTGCACCAAGGCTTCATGGAACAGGCCCACTGCCCTGTCCTGCAGGCTGCGTTTGAAGTAGATCAGCACATTACGGCACGAGACAAAGTGGACCTCAGAGAACACCGCATCGGTAGCCAAGCTGTGGTCGGCAAAGACGATGTTGCGTTTCAGGCGCCGATCGAACAAGGCTCCGTTGTAAGCGGTCGTGTAGTAGTCCGAGAGCGAGCCGCGACCGCCGGCAGCCAGGTAGCTACGGCTGAACTGAGCCATCCGATCCAATGCGAATACCCCCGCCTCGGCGCTGGCCAGTGCCTCAGGATTGATGTCGGTGGCATAGAGCACCGTGCGCTCCAGCAGGCCCTCTTCATCCAGCAGGATGGCCAGGGACCACACCTCCTCCCCCGTGCTGCAACCGGCTACCCAGATTTTGCACGACGGGTAGGTCTTCAGCACCGGCACTACTTGCTCCCGCAGGACCCGAAAGTAGTCCGGATCCCGGAACATCTCAGAGACCTGGACCGTGAAGTACTGCATGGCCTGGGTAAACAGCGCCGGCTCGTGGAGCAGCCGATGTTGCAACGTGGCCACGCTATCGCACTGGAAACGATCCATGGCCTGGCGCACGCGCCTGCGTAGGGAGGAGATCGCGTATTCGCGAAAGTCATAGTGGTATCGCCGGTAAAGCGCTTCCAGTAAGACCCCCAGCTCCAGATCGAACAACTCGCTGGGGGTCATTGCCGCGCGCACCATACCCGGCACAAGGACACCAGCTTTTCCACATCGACCGGCTTTGCGATGTAGTCGTTCGCACCGGCTTCCAGGCAATGCTCCCGATCATCGGCCATGGCTTTAGCCGTCAGCGCAATGATCGGCAAATCCTGCCATTGCGGGTTGCGACGAATCTCCCGCATGGCCGTCAGTCCATCCATCTCCGGCATCATGATGTCCATGAGCACTAGATCGAAGTCCTGATTGACGAGCGTGTCCAACGCTTCACGTCCGTTGCGCGCGATTTGCAGCTGTACACCGAGCGGCTCCAATACACTGGACAAGGCGAAAATGTTGCGTACGTCGTCCTCGACCAGAAGGACGTTGCGGCCATCCAGTACCGCATCACGCCGACGGACTTCCCGCAGCATGCGCTGCTGGTCCCCGGGCAGGGTCGCCTCCACACTGTGCAGGAACAGCGTGACCTCATCCAATAGCCGTTCCGGCGAGCGTGCCCCCTTGATGATGATGCTCTTGGAGTAGCGTCGTAGACGCTGCTCTTCATGGCGTGTGAGTGCTCGGCCGGTATACACAATCACCGGTGGGAACGCGCCGGTGGCACTGGTCGACATCTTCTCCAGCAGGTCATAGCCGCTGCCATCGGGCAGGGCCAGATCGGTAATCATGCAGTCGAAAGTGGTGACATCAAGCTTCTCGATCGCCTCGGCAATCGTGCCGACGGCGACGATCTCCAACTGATCGCGGGCAAGCAACAGCTGCAGGTTCTGTCGCAGTTCCTGATCATCTTCCACGATCAACAGTCGGCGCACATCGCGCGCGTGCGTCTGTTCCAGCTGTTCAATGGCACTGGCCAACCGCTCGCGGGTGGCCGGTTTGATCAGATAGCCCACCGCGCCCAGTTCCAGGGCTACCTGGGTGCGCTCCAGCGCGGACACCACGTGCACAGGCACGTGTCGGGTCGCCGGATCGCGCTTCAAGCGCTCCAGTACGCTCAAGCCAGATACATCCGGCAGGCCGATATCCAACAGGATGCCATTGGGTCGAAGCTCAGAGGCCAATCGCAGCCCTTCCTCGGCCGTTGAGGCCACCACACAGTCAAACCTGAGTTCTTGGGCCAGGGCGACCAGAGCACGGCCAAATTCGACGTCATCCTCGATCGCCAGAATCAGGCGGTCTGGATAGCGTCGCGTGATGGGACTGGCGGCCACCGGTGCGTTGGCGGAGGCCGGCGGGCTAGCCATCGTGGCGGACACTGCGATCGGGCCGGTGGCCTGATTCGCCGGACTGATGGTGCGCGGTGCCGAGGGTGCAGTTTGCGGCTCCTGATCGGCGGCAGGTGCGCCATCGGTGGGGATGACCAAGGTAAAGCAACTGCCGCGGCCGGGTTCGCTCTCCACGGTGAGTGCCCCGCCCATGCGAGCGGCCAAATCACGCGAGATCGCCAACCCGAGCCCCGTGCCGCCGAAGCGACGGCTCGTGCTGCCATCGGCCTGCCTAAAGGCCTCGAAGATCACTTCAATCTGCTCGCGGGCGATGCCGATACCGGTATCGCACACAACAAACCCGACACGATTCTGGGTGTCAGGCTTGACGTGCATCGTGACCGAGCCGCGCTCAGTGAACTTGATGGCATTGGCCAGCAGGTTCTTCAGGATCTGCTGCAGGCGCTGTCCGTCGGCCACGAACTGGGACGGGGCGTCGGACGCAATCTCCAGCGTCAGGTCCAGTCCTTTTTGGCGCGCTAGTGGATCGAACGTCTCACGTAGGCGCTGCACCACGCTTTCGGTGCTGAGGGTGTCATCCTGCAGTTCAACGTGCCCTGCCTCAATCTTGGACAAGTCGAGAATGTCGTTAATCAGCGCCAGCAGGTCATTGTTGGACGAATGGATCGCTTGGGCGTACTTGACCTGTTCAGCAGTGAGCGTGCTTTCCTTGTTGTCGGCCAGCAGTTTGGCCAGGATCAGCGAGCTGTTCAGCGGCGTGCGCAGTTCATGCGACATGTTGGCCAGGAATTCGGACTTGTAGCGCGAGGCGGCCAGCAGGTCTTCCCGACTGCGCATCAGGTTGTCCTGTGCCGACAGCAGCTGCTGCCGCTGCCCTTCGAGTTCGTGGGTCCGCTCTTCAAGCTGCACGTTGGTCTGTTCCAACTCAGCCTGCTGCTGCTCCAAGTTGACCTGGGATTGCTGCAGGGTGCGGCTTTGTTCCTCCAGTTCCTCGTTGGCCACCCGCAGCTCTTCCTGCTGGGCCTGCAGTTCCTCGCTTTGGCGCTGGGTTTCTTCCAGCAGCTCAATCAGTTCACTACGCAGCATGGCGGTTCTGAGGGCAATACCAATGGTATCGGCGCACCGCTGCAGCAACTCCATGGCCGTGGACTCATCGACCGGGGACTCAATCAGGCCCAGCTCTAGGGCCCCACTGGCACTGCCATCGGCGGTGAGCGGTGCCACGAGCAGTTTGACTGCCGCGCTTCGACCTAGTGCCGACTCAACACCCACATGGGAGGCCTCGATGCCACGAACTACCCGAGGGCGTTGTTTGACGATGGCTTCCCACAACTGACCCGAGCCGGCGGCAATCCGGTTGGGAACCTCGCGCGCGAGCGCAACGCCACCTATCAGGACCAGTTCCTGGCCGTTCAAACGGTATAGCACGCCGGTATGGGCACCCAGATGATCGCAAAGCACCCGCAGCGCCCCCTCGGCCAAGCTGTGAGGGGTCTGCTCGCCTTGCAGCACGCCGGCAACCTCGTTTTCCACCTCCTGCAGCCAGAGCGCGCGTTCGGCCTCCAAACGCGCGCGGATGGCCTGCATCACGATCAGTGCCGTGGTAAGGAAGCAGACCCCGCCCACCGTTCGATTCACCACTGAGAAGGCGGAGTTGTGACTGGGGGGAGCCAGATTGAAACCGACCACCAGCAACGTGCACGCCAAGGCGGCGAGCGCCACCGGCACCCACGGCCGGCGCTGATACACCGTTACACCAATGGCCAAGAAGTACAACAGCCAGACGGCATAGCCCAACGGGATGACAGCCTCCAGCCCGATGGTGGTGGCCGCCAAGCCCAACGCGATGAAGGAAATGATGGTGTCGCGGTGCCGCTTCCCCTGGTCCTGTTGGCTCATCCCCTGCCCTTGCCCCGAGTGCAAAAACGCCATGCTACCTTCATTTACGTTTACAACTTCTTCACGCTCTTATCTCAATCCTTTTCCAACTTTTTTCAGGGGAGCGCGTGGCAGTGGACGACACCAACAGCAGGCAGATGGGTGCTTCGGACAGTCCTTCCTCGGATCTGACGTCTGCGGGAGGCTCGATTCGGGTGCTGTTGGTCGAGGATCAGGTGGAGCTGCGCGCTCTGTTGTCCGATGTGCTTCAGGACGCTGGCATGGAGGTTCGCATTGCCGAGGATGCGCATAGCGCAAAGGTGATCCTGGAAGACTTCCCATGCGATGTTCTGGTCAGCGATGTACACATGCCAGGTTCGGAAAACGGCATTGATCTGGCTGAGCACCTGAAGCGCTCACGTCCTCAGGCGCGGGTGATTCTGGCCTCAGGCCATCCCCCGCGGCAGCTTCCCAGCCTGCCGGGGTATGCGCACTTCCTGCAAAAGCCGTTTCGGCTCAATCAGCTGATGCAATTGCTGGCTGCGTAAGCCAAGCCAGGCGTCGGGCGTTCTAGTCCCAGTAGATCGACACGCGCTTTCGCTAGATCGCCCCACTGTGTACAAGTTCGGCCATGACCTTGTCTGGGGTAATGGGCGTGTCGTAGATGCGCACGCCCACGGCATGATGGATGGCATTGGCGATGGCCGCCGATACCCCTACAAGACCGATTTCACCAACTCCTTTGGCCCCCAACCGGCTGACCACCCGATCGTCTTCATCGGCAAAGAGCACGTCAATCTCGTGGATGTCGGCGTTCACGGCCACGTGGTACTCAGCGAAATCGTGGTTCATGAAGCGCCCCAGCCGAGCATCATCGTGGGTGCCCTCATGCAGCGCATGGCTGATGCCCCATACCACGCCCCCCAGAATCTGACTGCGCGCCGCCATCGGGTTGATGATCCGGCCGGCAGCAATGGCACTGACCACGCGCGTGACCCTTATCGTGCCCAATGCTTCATCCACACGTACCTCGCAAAACACGGCCGAGTGCGTGGCCCGCGCATACTTTGACTGCTCACGCTGGTTTGGCAGGAGCAGATGGCTGGCCCGCAGCTTTCCGTCCTTGGCAAACGCCATCAGCTCGACAATCGGAACGCTGGCCCCACCGGCCTTGCGCCGCAAACCCCCTTCGACACACTCGACATCGTCATCCTTGCAGCCAGAAAAAAGCTCGCTGTGATGGCGTTTGGCAAGCTTGAGCAAGCCGGCGCGTAACTTATCGCAGACCCCTTCAATGGCCGATCCAATCGTGGCCACGTGGGCAGACCCTCCCTGCACCGGCGCCACGGGCAGGGTCGAGTCACCCAGTTCAAAGGTGACGTGTTCCAGCGGCAAGCCCATGGCGTCAGCGGCGATTTGGGCCATCACGGTATAGGTGCCCGTGCCGATGTCCGAGGCAGCGCTACTGACGCGAAGCCGGCCCTGTGCATCCAGGACAGCTTTGGCACGGGCAAACATCTGCAGGGCATCCCAGGTCCCGGTGGCCATCCCCCACCCCACATACTCGGTACCGATCTTGGTGGCACGAGGTGCTGGGGGGCGTTGTGACCAGCCAAATCGCTCGGCCCCCAAGGCAAAGCACTCCCGCAACGCTTTGGAGGAGAACGGCTTGTCCTCGATGGGATGCACCTCGGCGTAATTGACCAGCCGAAACGCCAGCGGATCCATGCCGACCTCGCAGGCCATGGCATCGATAGCCACTTCCAGGGCATGGACGCCGTGGGCCGCCCCTGGTGCACGCATATCCATCGGCGTGAACCGGTCCAAGTCGACCAGCTTGTGCGATAGACGAATGTTCTCGCACGCATACAACTGGCCCGACCAGTTAGCCACGACCTCGGTGTAGTCCTCCGCGCGCGAGGTTTCCGTCAGCACATCATGCTCGATGGACTGGAGCTGGCCTTGGGCGTTGGCAGAAAGCCGGATCTGCTGCCACGTCTCGGGCCGATGCCCGAAGGTGAACATCTGCTGGCGTGTCAGGACGACACGAACCGAGCGGTCCAGATACTCGGAGGCCATCACTGCCAGCAGCAGGGCGTAGTTGGGCCGCAGCCCCGAGCCAAAGGCGCCCCCCACGAAGGCGTTGCGCACGCTCAGTCGGGACTTCGGGATCCCCAGGGCATGGGAGGCGTACCAACGGCTGTTCTGGGAGCCCTGGGTCTTGTCGTGCACGACCATGCGACCTTCGGCATCACGCACGACGGTGGTGGCAAACAGCTCCATCGGGTTGTGGTGCTGGGCCTCGGCATAGGAGGTTGCCTGCATCCGGAACGGGGCGTTGTGCCACGCGGCTGAGGCGTCACCCTTTTCTTTGGGAGGCGGCTTGTAGCCAAATTTGATGCCTTTTGGGCTGTGGCCTTTGTCCAGGTTCGCACGCAGGGAGGTCTCGTGGGGCGCGGGCGCCACCTCAACCCGCATCAGCATCGCGGCCCGGCGCGCTGCCTCAAAACTATTAGCGACCACCAACGCCACCGGCTGTCCGCTGTAGACCACATGCTCGTCGTAAAGCGGGCGGAACGGCTTGCCGCCCGGCGCGATCAGGTCTTTATGAAACACGCGCCCTGCCCGCATCCTGGGCCGCCGTTGGTGCGTAAGCACATCCAGGACGCCTTCCACCGCCAGGGCGGCATCCAGATCGATCGCAACAATCGTGCCCTTGGCTACCGCAGTGTTTACGACCACGCCGTAGGCCAGATCGGGGGCCGGGAATTCGGAGGCATAGCGGGCCTGACCCTGCACTTTGGCCGGTCCATCGATCCGGGTAAGCGGTTGGCCCTTGCGAACATGTCCGGTGCCTGGTGCGGCCACAGGCACGCGAGGATCGACCTCACTCATGGGCCTGCTCCCCAGATGATTCTTTGAGGGCCGTGTCATTGGTGACGGTGCCGTGGGCGGCCACGGTAATCCCGCGCACCACCAAGCGCCGGGCCAATTCGATCTTGAAGTCGTTGTCGCCCTGCCCGATGGCACCCTGCAGCAGCCGATCAGCCACGCGCGCGGCCGCCTCGGCAGTGGGAGGCTGGCCCACCAGCAGGGCTTCCGCCTCCTCCAGTCGCCACGGTTTATGGGCCACTCCACCGAGAGCCACGCGCGCCGACACCACGGCTCCCTTATCGGAGAGCTCCAACCCGACCGCCACCGAGACCAAGGCAAACGCATAGGACGCCCGGTCGCGGATTTTCAGATACACCGAATGAGCCGCATAGGGATTGGGTGGAATCACCAGCGCCGTGATCAAGGCATCGGACGGCAAGTGCGTATCGTGTTCCGGGTGATCGCCGGGCAGGCGATGAAAATCGGAGAACGCGATCAGTTCGCGTCCTTGACCTCGCTCCACCTCGACCTGTGCCTCCAGGGCGGCCAGGGCAACGCACATGTCGGAGGGGTGAGTGGCAATACAGGCCTCACTTGCGCCCAGGATGGCATGCTGACGGGTCACGCCCCCGATGGCGCTGCAGCCACTGCCTGGCGCACGTTTGTTGCACGGCAGCGCCACATCGTAGAAGTACATGCAGCGCGTGCGCTGGAGCAGATTGCCCCCGTTGGTGGCAGCATTGCGTATCTGGGGCGAGGCGCCGGCAAGAATCGCCGAAGCCAGCAGGGGGGCGTGCTCGCTGACCAAGGGGTGATAGGCCGTATCGGCGTTATGGGCCGTGGCGCCCAGCCGCAAGCCGTCCTCGGGCGACCATTCGATGCCATCCAGCCCCAGGCCGCTGATGTCGACCAGGCGACTGGGCTGGGTCACGCCGGCCTTCATCAGGTCCAGCACATTGGTGCCACCGGCGATGAACTGAGGACGGGTAATACGCGGCTGCTGCGCCACATGACCCAACGCCTGTCGGGCGCCACGAGAATCGCAGGCCGATACCAACGTAAACGGGTTCATGCCGGCACGCTCCCCACAATGATGGGGCACTGGGGATCGCGTGCTTGCTCAATCCCCGCCACCTCGCACACCGCAGAGGTGATTTGGGTATAGGCGCCGCATCGGCACAGATTGCCGCTCATCAGTTCCCGCACGTCATCACGCGTGCGGGCGCGGCCTTCGTTGATCAAACCCACGGCCGAGCACAGTTGGCCGGGCGTGCAGTAGCCGCACTGGAAGGCATCGTGCTGTAGGAAGGCTTCTTGCATCTGGTGGAGGGCTTGGCCATCGGACAAGCCTTCCACCGTGGTGATGTCTTTGCCCGCCTGAAGCGCGGCCAGCGTCAGGCAGCTGTTGATCCTGCGCCCATCGATCAACACGGTACAAGCACCACACTGGCCGTGATCGCACCCCTTCTTGGTGCCGGTCAGAGCGAGCTGCTCACGCAGCACATCCAGCAGTGAGGACCAAGCCTGAACCTCAAGGGCGTGATCGTTGCCGTTGACTTGCAGGGTGACGGAGTGACGACTGGGTGTATCGGCGGTTTGGGGCGTTTGCTCTGCCACAGTATCGCGTGTCATGGCGGGCCTCCTTCTCGATCCGAGACTGAGGTCAACACAGTGAAGATGACGAGAACCCTCCCCTACCGTCACACCGCCTTGCGCCTCACACAGACCGATACGGCCGCTAGCCTGGGAACTTCGGGAACTTCTCGTTGGGGTGGCGTGCCTTCCATTCCTTGTAGGCGGCCGTCCCTTCCCAGGCAGCAAAGGCACGAGGCGCACGGCCTCGACCTGACCAGGTTTCACCGCTGTGCGGCAACCAGTACTTGGGGGCTACCTCTTTAGTGCTCGATGCCTTCTTGCGCGGTGCGCGCTCCCCACTGCCCAGCGCCGTAACCAGCTCGGCTTTCTGCTTGGCAGAGAAGTGGGCACCAAACTGGGTCAGCAGTTGCAACACATTGGCGTAGGCGTCCGAGGCCTGCTGCTGACGTAGCTGCTCTTCTTGCTTATCCAGATCGCGCAATTCTTCTTCCAGTCGAGCTCGCGTGGTCGCAATGGCGTCCAAGGTGGTCTTAGTCATTCAAGGATTCTTGTGGTCGGCTAGGCGCGGGGTGAATACCCGATTCTATAGCAGCACCTGCGCCGCGGACCGAGGCAACGGCAGGAGTTACGTTATTGGCTTTGAGTCAGCGCTGGATACGGGTTGATCGCTGTGCCCTCCCACCAACGCTTCTCCGGGCCAAGTTCGAAGATGGCAAAATGCAGATGCGGTGCGTCCGGACTGGCGTTACCGGTGGATCCTACATATCCGAGCAGTTGGCCGCGGGTGATCTGCTGTTGCTCTGCCAGCCCCGGTGCATACCCTTGCAGATGCGCGTAGTAGTAGGCCAGTCGCCCAGCGGGGTCGAATTGGTAGATCGTCAGTCCGCCGCGCTCGCTGGTAAACAGTTTTTCGATGTGGCCATCGGCCACGGCCAGTACGGGGGTGCCGGCGGGAGCCATGATGTCGATCGCATCATGGCTTCGGCCTTGGCTTCTGGCATCGGTAAACGTGTCGAGCAACGCGGTTGCCTGTACCCCTTGCACCGGTATCAGCACCGTGCCCGACGGATTCGTGCGTGCTGCAGGTGCAGGTAACGCAGGATCTGATACATGTTGCTTCGTTGGCGCGTCCGGGCTCGCGACGACGGCCGGCTTAGCTGCGCCGACGTCAGTCGGGGTGGCCGATACGCTGGGGGTAGCGTCAGGTGGGGAGGTCGGCGAAATCTCGACGCCGGTCCACAGCAAGGCGGCCAGCGTGCAGACCACGACAATCAGCGCAAGCAGGTATCTCACCCCTACTCCTGCATGGTCACTGACAGCGCCGGCGACACGGCACGCGCCACGCGCTCAACATCCCAGTTCGTAAGCCGCACACAGCCGTGTGACTGAGCTTTGCCGATGGCGCTGGGTTCTGATGTTCCGTGCAGGCCGTAGTGCTTCTTGGACAGGTCGATCCAACGCGTGCCCACGGGATTGTTGGGCCCAGCCGCTATTTTGGCTTCGGCATGTGTCGGGTCGGCGTCCCAGAACAGTTTGGGGTTGTAGTGGAAGGTCGGATTCTCTGCGACCCCGACGATCTTCCACTGCCCTAAAGGAAGCGGATCCTTCTCGCTGCCTGAGGACACCGGAAACTGTGCAATAAGTGCACCGCTGGCATCCAGAAGTCCCAGCGTGGAATCGGACTTGTCGATCACCACGCTGGCCGCTTTCGGCAGCGCCGTGAGGCTGGCCACGTTTGGCACCTGCAACGGCGTACCGGCCTTTGAAAAGTCCGCGTTCGGATTCAGCGCCTTCAGCAATGTGGGTGAGATATGGAAGCGCTCGCCCAAAGCTTCTTCGATCGACTCAAAGGATGCTCTGAACAATTCCCTTCGGCGACAATAGCGCAAGGTTCGACGGATGACGACGATGCAGCTGAGCTTCGGGGACGCGGAACACACGGCCAAGCGGAAGAGGACGCGGCGCGAGGTTTTCCTGGCGGAGATGGAGCAGGTGGTGCCGTGGAACGCGCTGCTCGCGTTGATCGCTCCGCACTATCCGAAGCTGGGCCAGCGTGGCCGGCAGCCGTATCCGCTGGCGACGATGCTGCGCATCCACTTCCTACAGCAGTGGTACGCGCTGAGCGACCCGGGCATGGAAGAGGCGCTGTACGAGATGCCGGTGATGCGCCGCTTCGCCCGCTTGGGCGGGTTGGACAACATCCCGGACGAGACGACGATCCTCAACTTTCGACGGCTGTTGGAGACGCATGACCTTGCGCCAAGGATCCTGGAGCGAGTGAACGCGCACCTGGCGCGAAAGGGCCAGAGTCTGAAGGCGGGCACGATCGTGGATGCGACGATCATCGCGGCACCGAGCTCGACCAAGAACAAGGACGGCGAACGCGACCCTGAGATGCACCAGACGAAGAAGGGCAACCAATGGCACTTCGGGATGAAGGCGCACATTGGCGTGGATGACAAGTCGGGCCTGGTGCACCACGTGGAGTGCACGGCGGCGAACGTGAATGATGTGACGCAGGTGCACAAGCTGCTGCACGGCCAGGAAGACACGATCACGGGCGATAGCGGCTACACCGGCGCGGACAAGCGCGAGGAGCTGCAGGGTCTGGAGGCTGCGTTCTGGATCGCGGAAAAGCCTTCGAAGCTGCGCGCGATGAAGAATACGCGCGAGCGCAAGTACGCCGAACGCTGGGAGCACTTCAAGGCCAGCGTGCGGGCGAAGGTGGAGCATCCGTTCCGGGTGGTGAAGCGGCAGTTCGGCTACACGAAGGTGCGCTACCGCGGTTTGGCGAAGAACACCGCACAGGTGTTGACCCTGTTCGCGCTGTCGAATCTGTGGATGGCGCGGCGACGTTTGCTGCAGCCGACGGGGTAGATCCGCCTGGCAGGCGGGGAAGCCTGCCGAAAACCGCCAGAAATGGCGAACAATTGATCAAATCGAGGTCCATCAGGCGCTTTGACGCTGAAATTCAGGCATCAAGACGCTTTGATCAGACCTTCCCAAAGGCCAGCGAGGGCAACTTGGCTTGCGCCATCATGTCCTCGGGTATGGACGCCACGGGTTGTCCCACATCGTCGGCGGTCAGCGTGTAGGTCACCAAGGCAGGCGCTTCGTCCTGGTTCAATGAGGTCCATGTCGCTTCATCCAGTTCTCCGCTGACCTTCAACTGCCGCGCCTGCTGATACCCCCGAACCGCACGCCGCTGATTCGAGCCGGCCCGCCCATCGATTTCACCGGGTGAGAAATGGGCACGATCCAGCAACACTTGTGCTCGCACGAGGGCGGCCATGCCCTGGCGGGTTGCGGGATCATTGGCTTGGGCGGCCAGGGTGGTGTCGGGTGTGGCGGCATACCCCGGCAGCGCGAGCAGCAACACCACCCCCGCAAACAGACATTCCGAACGCATAGGCCTCTCCAAGTCAGTTGTCCCTGATCTTGGTCGCCGTCATGTCATGGCCGTGTAAAGCAACCTCCCGTACAGGCTAGTGCATCAGACCGGTTGGATCGCTCGCGTCATGGCTAGCGCCTGGACCTGGCTCCTGCACCGGTGGATTACTCAACCATGCCCACGTTGCCAGCACCAGCGACCGCGCTTGCGCCCATAACTGTGTGGAATCGCCGCCAAGCTCATCCCACAGCACTTCCAGATACTCCTCATCCCGTGGCAGCACATAGCTGCCGTAGGTGATGAGCCCCAAGGCATAGGCAGGGCAAGCATCGCCCCACTCCATCTCTGCCCTGGCCGCATCCTGCTTGGCGAAGGCATCGAACCCGTCTGGAATCGGCGTCATGCCGGGATATGGCAGACAGTGCGCAACGCCTTCCTGCGCGGACAGGCGCTGCACCAGGTTCTCAAAAGCGTGGGAATCAATCCGGCCCATGCTACTCAGGCCGCCTGAGCATCCTGAGCATGGGACGCCTGACCGATGTTCGCCGCCAGGCGGTAGCCGGCGCTCTGCACCGTGTGCAGCATGGGCGTAGCGAAGCCCTTGTCGATGGCTTTGCGCAGGTTGTACATGTGACTGCGCAGGGCGTCGGAATCGGGCAGATCATCCCCCCACAGCTCACGTTCGATTTCCCGGCGTGAGACCACGCGCGGGGATTCGCGCATCAAGATCGTCAACAGCCGCATACCCGCAGGTGTAAGCTCCAAGCGACGTCCATCCCGTTGCACGATCTGCGAGGCAGGATCCAACGTGAGATCACCCACCTGCAACACCGCCCGCGCGACCTCCTTGCGATTGCGGCGGATTATGGCCTTCAGGCGCGCTTCCAACTCTTGAGTGGCAAAGGGCTTGGTCAGGAAATCGTCCACCCCCGCCTCCAGGCCGACGAGCTTGTCCTCCAGGGTGTCGCGCGCGGTCACCATGATGATGGGCGTCGCCACCCGCGCCTCCGTGCGCAGCTGCTTGACTACCTGCAGGCCATCCATGCGGGGAAGGTTGCCGTCCAGAATGATGGCGTCGTAGCGATTTTCACTGGCCAGCCGATACCCTTCGGCGCCGTCGACCGCGTAGTCCACTTCCAAGCCTTTGGCCTCCAGGAAATAGCCCACGGTTTCAGCCAAACTGCGGTTGTCTTCAATGATCAGAACGACGGCAGACATCGACACGGCTCCTGTAGTTCAGTTTGGTGAAAAATAGCCGGACCGCCTGTCGAGGCGGCGTGAAATCACCTCCTGCCATACCCTGGTTTGCCTATCTCTGGAATCCCTCATGAAGTCCTCCGCACCGACGAAGATCTGGGATTGCCTCATCGTGGGAGGTGGGCCGGCCGGTCTGACGGCGGCGACCTACTTGCGTCGTTTTCATCGCTCCGTGGCGCTCATCGATAGCGGTCAGAGTCGGGCGAAATGGATTCCCAAGACCCACAACTGCCCGGGATTTCCGGCAGGTGTGGCCGGGACCGCCCTGTTGGCCCGCTTGGGCGAGCAAGCGGGCCAATACGGGGTCACGTGCATCAAGGCCGTGGCCTCCCGCATCGAAGTGGGTCTGGACGTTTTTACGATCACCCTGCCCCGACGGAGCTTGCAGGCCTACACCGTGATCCTGGCCACAGGCGTGGAAGACACGCTGCCCACCCTGAAGGGACTGAGCCCCAAGACGGCCATTGAGCGCGGCTTGCTGCGCCTGTGTGCGATTTGCGACGGGTACGAAGCCACCGATGCATCCATTGGCGTCCTGGGCCCACCGGAATCGGCGTTGCGCCATGCCTGCTTCCTGCGAGCATTTTCTTCCACCGTAACCGCCCTGACGATCAACGATGGTTCCAAGGCCTCGCAACACTCCCTTCGACAGGCACGTCAGCTCGATATCCCGATCATCGGTTGTGAGCCGACCGTTCGCATCTCGGGCAACAGATGCCTGGTGGAGGATCACGTCGGTCGCGCCTATCGCTTCGACACGGTCTACGCCGCCTTGGGCACCCAGTCACGACACACGTTGGCCACAGCCGCTGGCGCGCGACTACTGCGATCGGGCGAGTTGTTCACCGATGCCCACCTGCAGACCTCCATCCCGGGCCTGTATGCCATCGGGGATGTCAGCAGTGCCATCAATCAGATTTCCGTGGCCTTCGGACAGGCCGCCATTGCCGCCACGGCGATCCATCGCCAGCTGGCCGCTTCGCCTCGTCGCTAAGGTTCACCAGCCTTACACGCACGCTTTGTCAGCTTCGCGAGGTCCTCGAAGCCCCCCTACTCCGATGCCTGATACGGGTAAGCCTGCTCTACCCCTGCCGTTTCATTGGGTTGAAGATGCCAGTACGGACACGGTGTTCCTGGCGTCAATTCCTATGGTGCAGGTCGCCGCGGCGGGCGAGGCATGGATTGCCAGCGTGGTTTTCAATGCGGTGGAGGTTGTCCCCCAGCAGATGGTGTGCCGAAGCAAACAGGCCGCCCTGCGATGGGCGAGCCAGTGGGTACTCCAGCGCGTGCCTCTGCTTACGCGTGCTGCCGTTCGAATGGGTCTTAAAGGACCTTCCACTTCTGACGCAGCGTAGCTCCCCGGGTCTTCACAGGACGCTCTTCCAATGACGCCTCTCGCCTCGCCGATACCTTTCCGGTCTTCCCTCGAGGTCATCGGTGCGGAGGAAAATGAAGCCATCTTGGCCTTGGAGACCGTGTTTTCGCAGATGGCGCAACGAGTCGCCGAGCACGAAGGCGTGGCCCATCGCGCCGTGCATGCCAAGGGCCACGCGTTGGTGCATGGCACGTTTCAGGTCCATGGCGATCTGCCTCCGGAATTGGCCCACGGCCTGTTTGCCAAAGCGCGGTGTTTCGAAGCATTGGTGCGCTTTTCCTCTCCTCCTGCTGAGCAATTGCCAGATACGGTCTCCACACCACGGGCGCTGGCGCTCAAGGTGCTACATGTGGAGGGCGAGCGTGCGGCCGGAAGTCTGCCGGGGCACTCCCAAGATTTCCTGATGGTCAATGGACCGGCCTTCACTGCGCCCACGCCTGCCGGTTTTGTCGGTCCAGCCAAGTTGTTGGCCGCCACCACCGAAAAGATGCCGCGCACCAAGACCGTCATCTCCGCCACGCTGCGAGGTGCCGAGGCGGCATTGGAGGCGGTCGGGCTGCAAAGCGGGAAGCTCAAGGGCTTGGGCGGCGAGCCGCAGCGACATCCTTTGGGAGAAACCTACTTCACCCAAGTGCCCTTCCTGTATGGACCGTACATGGCCAAGTTCTCGTTGGCCCCGCTATCGCCGACGCTGCAAGCGCTCGCTGGTACCGCCATCCCCAACGAAGGTGATGCCCAACGCCGGGCGATCCAGGCCGCGTTGGCCAGTGAGGAAGCGCAGTGGGCCTTTAACGTTCAACTGTGTCGAGACCTGGAGCGCATGCCAATCGAAGATGCCTCCATCGCCTGGCCTGAAGAGATCAGCCCGTGGATCACCGTGGCAACCCTGGCGCTGCCGCCACAACGCACCTGGTCGGGCCTGTCAGAACAGACGGAAAAATCGCTGGCGTTTTCTCCCTGGAATGCGCTGGCGGCCCATCGCCCCTTGGGCGGAGTCAATCGAGCGCGCAAGCGCGTGATGGCGGTATCACGTCAGTTCCGCAGTAATTTCAATCGGTGCCCGATCACTGAGCCAGACGGCTCGAATTGATGCGCTGCAGCCGCTAGCTCTTTCGCTGGCGCGACATCGGCCCGTCGATGCCAGCCTGTTGGGACCAACACGCTCCAACGACAGGCGCCTTGCCCTGCGTTCACGTCCCGGTTTGTCCATGCGGCGCGGCAAGGGCCTTGGACTCGGGTGATTTGTCCTGTCGCAGGAAGATGCTCAACACGACAATGGACAGCACCGCCAGGAACTCGCTCTGCCAGTTCTGCATGGACTCAAACCAGAACTGCGCACCGCCCAGATGCGTGCTCAAGGGGATGGCGGCCAAACCCTGCGCGATGCGTTGCTCGTTCTCATGCAGCCAGCTTCCATAGGCATGCCCTACAAACGCGCACAGGAACAGTACGCCGAAGGCCACGCTCAAGGAATGGGCGTAGAGCCACTTCCACACCCCCCCTTTCGTCACCGGCGTCGGGGTCGGACCGGGGTCGACCCGTTCTTGTTCTTGCGCCGGATCCAGCTCCCGCGACTCCGCCGATCCGCGTTGTCGCAACCAGACTGTCAGCAGTACGTACATGCCCATCTGAAGGAATTCGCTCTCCCAGTTCTCAAACGTAGCGGACAGGAAGTGGCCTCCCTGCAGGTACGTCGTCAGGGGCTGCGCCGCTTGTCCCTGCTGCGCCCGTTCCTGGTTGTCTGCCCGCCAACCAGTACACGTCTGGGCAGCGAAGAAAACCAGAAACATGCCCAGCAGTACCAGCGACAGGCCATTGCGATACCAAAACGAGCTGCGATGGGACGTCATAACCAGGCTCCTGTCACGACATACAAGCTTGGCGTGGTCAACCGCGAAGAACGAATGAAGTGCGCCCTATTCATGTATGTGAGACGGTATAGTGAAGCAGTCTCATCTGCCTGAAGAGCGGTCATGGTGCCTCCCGGAATGCCGACCATCCTGTTGGCCGAAGACAGCGATAACGATGCCGAGATGGTGCTCGATGCATTTCGAGAGGCGCATCTGGCCAATCCCATCGTGCGCGTGTTCGATGGCGTGGAGGTGTTGGATTACCTGCGTCGTGAAGGCAAGTTCTCCGAGCGACCCGTTAACAGACCCATCGTTTTGATGCTGGACCTTGAGATGCCCCGGCTAGGGGGTATCGAGACGTTGACGCAGATCCGGGCAGATCCCGCCCTGGCGCACCTGCCGGTGGTGATTCTTACCTCATCCCGACAGGAGTCCGATGCGATTGCCTCGTGGAATCTGGGCGTCAACGCATTCGTGCTCAAACCCGTGGAACCGGCTCAATTCGTGTCGGCACTGAAGGTGTTGGGGAAATTCTGGGCGGTCTTCAACCAGACCCCGCCGGCACCCTGACGATAGGATCTTGGCGCCGTGGGACACGCGTTGCGAGTCCCACACGGTGGATCTCCAGTCCACTGTCAGATTCACCTGATCAGGCCGCCCGCTAGCGTTCTACAGCAGCGGTGGATCGGTTTCCCGCTCAAAGTGCTTATGTTTGGCCAAGGCCGCCAAAAAGTCTTCGATCGCGTCCTTGGGCGGGTCACTATGAAGCAACAGGCCGGCATCATCCTCATCGCGCAAGACCCCTGCACCTTCCACGAAGGCCACCGCCTCGCCCAGGGCCAGAATCGTTTTCAGATGGCGGAACTGGTCTTTAACGAACTCGCCCGCCCGCCCATCGCGCACCCACGCTTTCGCGGTCCCCTCTCCATCGGGAAGGATGACGCCGTCAAACAGGACGGACGGCTCGTTTTCGAAGGACGCATCGGCATCGATCTGGCTGCCATCTGCCGCGGTAAAGGCGCCCACTCGGGGTCCGATCAGGCGACCCACAGCGCCGGCCTTGAGCAATGCCTTCTGTGCGGCTGCTACCTGATCCCCATCCACGCCATCGCCGACGAAGATGGCGACCTTGCGCGTGGCCACCCCTACCTGACCCGGTAGCCCGAACATGGAGAGCGCCTCGGAGGAGGTCACTTCCGCCTTGGGCGGTTTTGGCAAGGCACGCGGCATGGGCTCGGGCAAGGTCATGCCTAACCCGTCTGCCACCTGGGCGGCCAGGTCCTCGGAGGCATTACGCAGCATGGAGACCACGCGCTGACGGATGGCCGGCACGGTGAGCTTGGACAGCTCGAAGCGGAACGCGGCGACGATGTGCGCCTGCTCTACCGGCGTCTGGCTGTTGAAGAACAACGCGGCCTGGTTGAAGTGCTCAGCGAACTTTTCCGGTTTGCCGCGCACCTCGTCCTGCTCTACAGGCTCGGGGAAGGATACGAATCCGGCTGCTCCGGCCTGAAACGGACATCCGCCGCCGAGCGAGTTGGGCTCGTAGGCCACCTTGCCGCGGTGAATGGCTTGGCGGTGCAGACCATCGCGCTGATTGTTGTGTACCGGGGCGATCGGTGCGTTGATGGGAATCTCATGGAAGTTGGGACCGCCCAGTCGAGAGAGCTGGGTATCGACGTAGGAGTGGATGCGACCGGCCAAGAGCGGATCGTTGGTGAAATCGATGCCAGGAATGACATGGGCCGTGCAAAAGGCGACCTGTTCGGTTTCGGCAAAGAAGTTGTCCGGATTGCGGTTGAGCACCATCCGTCCCAAGGGGGTAATGGGCACCAGTTCTTCGGGCACGATCTTGGTGGCATCCAGGATGTCGAAGGAGAAGCGCTCGGCGTCCTGCTCGGAGAACACCTGCACGCCCAACTCCCACTCCGGATAGGCGCCGGCCTCAATGGCTTCCCACAAGTCGCGCCGGTGGTAGTCCGGATCGCACCCGGAGATCTTGACCGCCTCATCCCACAGCAGCGCATGGGTGCCCTGCAGCGGCGTCCAGTGAAACTTGACGAAGGAGGACTGGCCCCGGTCGTTGACGAAGCGGAACGTGTGCACGCCAAAACCCTGCATCATCCGGTAACTACGTGGAATGGCCCGGTCTGACATCAGCCACATCAGCATGTGGGTCGACTCGGGCATCAACGAGACAAAATCCCAGAACGTATCGTGAGCTGAGGCCGCCTGCGGCATGGCGTGATGGGGCTCAGGCTTGACCGCATGCACCAGGTCGGGAAACTTCATCGCATCCTGGATGAAGAACACCGGCATGTTATTGCCCACCAGGTCCCAGTTGCCTTCATCGGTATAGAACTTCACCGCAAAGCCGCGCACATCCCGAGCCGTGTCCTTACTGCCACGCTCGCCGGCGACGGTGGAGAAGCGGACGAATACCGGCGTGATCTTTCCGGCTTCCTGAAACGGCGCGGCGCGGGTCAGTTTGGTGTGCTTCTTGTAGGACTCGAAATAGCCATGGGCCGCAGAACCGCGTGCATGCACGATGCGCTCTGGAATGCGCTCATGGTCGAAGTGAGTGATTTTTTCCCGCAGGATGAAATCCTTCAACAGCGCAGGCCCGCGCAACCCCGCCTTGAGCGAGTTCTGATTGTCGGCCACCGGCACGCCCTGATTGGTCGTCAGGCGCTGCCCGCTGCCATCTACCCTCACCCGATCCAGCGAACCCACGGTGGGGTTGGTCCCGGCGTCTGCACGCGTGCCCACTTTGGCTGATTCATTGGATTCGGCCAGCGTACTGGCGCTCACCAACGGCGAGGGCGGAATGATCTCGGTACCCTCCGGCGGCATGGTGGCCTGCTCCCGCCCATGCTCAGCAGCCTTGTTCTCATTGAAGGGCAAGGCCGCCACGGTGGCCTCGACGTCAGCGGCCTGCTTGGCAAGTAGATCACCCGTCCCCCGCCTCGGCGCCTTGGGAGCGGCACTGTCGGAGTTGCGAGCCGCTGATTGTCCGCTCACATTCTTTTTGGGAGCGGTCTTAGATTTACGCGAAGTTGCCATGTCGGTGCCTGCTTCCAAAGATGCGCGCCTGAAGGCGCAGAACACAGGTGGATGAAAACAAACCCGCCGGTGGGCGGGTTTGTAGGGTTAGAGCATGTCCTCGCGGGCTTGCTCTGCGCGTGCGGCGCCGATGGCCGTTTCCACTTTCTTGACTTCTTCCGGCGGCGGTAGCACCGCGGGCATGCCCAGCGCCTGGATCCACAGTTCCCGGCACCAGCCCTTGGTGTGGTAGAGGTGATGGTCTTCATCCTCCTCCACTTCCTCGTAAGCGGCCTTTAGGATCTTGGCGAGCTTGTCGGTGGAGGACTCGGCGACTTTGCCGATCAGCTCCCAGTTCGTATGGTCCTTGGTCTCTGCCAGAACAACACACTCACAGGCCACCAACTCAGCTGCAGCGGCGTCTGCATTGGCGCGAGCCATTTCAATGGCGGCCACCAAGGAGGCGCCGTTATGCGCCACCACCTCTCTGCCCGGACTCATCTCTTCGGTGTCCAATCCCAGTTCTTCGAAAACCTGGGTCAGCACTTTCTCGTGATGCTTGGTCTCATCCAGGTATTCCTGCCACTCCTTGTGCAGGTCCTCATTCACTGCTGCGGCGATGGCGGCGGTGTAAATCTTGATGCCGCCGCGTTCGGTTTCCAACGCCTGCAGGAGAAGTTCTTTCACTTGTTTCGGATCATAGCCCTTGCTTGCCATTGCTGACTCCATTAGCTGGGGAATGTCTAGTGATATAGACCTGATCCTGCCAACGGCTTGTGAAACCGTTCACTGCTCGCACACCCCTACCCTCTCACGCTAGCGGCCGCACCGTGTCTCGCCAGAACGCAGGTTGGTGCCGTTATCAAGAATGATCCATGTTCATAGCAATGACCCAACCTGCATGCGGTTCTTTCACAAGCGGTTCGCTGGACTGGATCTAGGATGAGGAGGGTGTATGTCGCCTGATGTGATCGGCTGGTTCGCCTCGGCCATCCTGCTTGCCACGCTAGTCAGGCAAATCCAAAAGCAGGCTGCACAGCCAGAGAGTGAAGGCGTTTCTACCTGGCTGTTTCTGGGCCAGATGGCCGCCTCGCTGGGTTTTGTTCTCTACAGCTGGTTGGTGGAAAACTGGGTATTCATCACCACCAACAGTCTTATCCTGCTGACCGCGGTGGTAGGGCAAGTCGTGATGTGGAAAAAAAAGCGTGCGGATGAGCGAACGAGTTCAGGGTAGTGGCGCGATAGCCGCTATCCCTACCCGCTGCACAGGGGATTCACTCCGCCTTACAGATCAACGTTCATGCTGCACCGCATCAGGAGTGTCCCATGCCCCGAAACACTGCCAGTAAGGCTGCTCGCCAATTCATCGATCTGAGCATCGCGGCACCGGAAGTGATCGCGCACCGCATGGTCCGAATGGCTAGCGCTGGGGGTGTGCTTAACGGCGCTGATCGTCAGGAGCTCTCTCGTATGTCGCTCGAGAAGTGGGAAGCGGTCTGGCTGGCGTGGGTGGCCATGGGTACTGCGGGTGCGGCCTTTTGGATGCGAATGGCGACATCATGGTCAGCTTGGCCGGCTACGGCCCACCCCATGTCATCCCACCACACGTTGGAGGGGCTGCTGGGTCAGATCACGACGGCGGGATTGGCGCCCTATGTTCGTATGGCCAAGGCCAATCGCAGACGTCTGCGGCGTAGGGGCACCTCGTCACCGCAATAGGCCCCGCCCGCAGCTGTGCTGGCTCTGCACGCGACCCAGGCATGATGCTTACTAAGACCTACCTTGATTGCTTATGAGCCCTAGTGCCACCCTGACCCAACTTAAGGCTACTGTCGACGGCCGAGCGCTCAAGTCAGGTGACAGTGATAGCGAAATTGCGGTTCGCGTGGGATCGTGCATAGCGCTGCAGGTCAACGTTCAATCCGGACAACTAGCCGGATTTGCGGCGGGGACCGATTCGATGGCGCTGTCGGAGTGGAACGACACCGGCACCTTTGAATTTCATGTGCCCGAGCATTTCCAGGGTGCAGTCCTGCAGATCCAAGTGGCGGTCCGCACGAAGGCATCCACCGGCGCCCAAACCAACCCATGGCTTGGCCCGGTTGATGCGCAGCATTTGCTGACCTACCAGGTCCATCCGGGGCACGGTGACGCCACCACGCTGCCCTGCCCTTGACGGCAAACAACCAGGCGACTTCACCACAACACGACACGCGGCTTTCTAGCCTGACCCCTTTCTGGGAACGAAGCCTATGCCGCGGCTGTTACACACGGACTGGCCTGCCCATCTCTGGATCGTGCGTCACGGGCAAAGCGCCGGCAATGTCGCCCGGGATGCGGCCGAGTTGGCCGGTGATCGGTTGATTGAGCTGGAACACCGCGATGCCGATACACCGTTATCCGCGTTGGGTGAACGGCAGGCGGTTGCCTTGGCGCAGTGGTTCTCAGAGCAACCGGCCTCGGCGCGTCCTACCGTCTTCTTCAGCTCGCCCTTTGTGCGCGCCTACCAGACGTGTCTGGCCACCGCGACGGCCTTGGGACATGAAGCATCAGATATCGCCATCGATGAGCGCCTTCGCGAAAAAGAATTCGGCATCCTGGACCGCTACACGGTGCCCGGCATCAAGGCCACCTTTCCAGAGCTTGCCGAGCAGCGGGCACTGGTTGGCAAGTTCTACTTCCGTCCGCCTGGCGGTGAGAGCTGGTGCGATGTGATCCTGAGGCTGCGCAGCGTGCTGGAGGTTCTCAGGCGCGATCACGTGGGCGAGCATGTCCTCATCGTGGCCCATCAGGTGATCGTGAATTGCTTTCGGTATCTGCTCGAATGCCTGGATGAACAGCAGATTCTGGACATCGACCGGGAGGCGGACGTGCCCAATTGCGGCATCACCCACTACCAGCTCACCGGTACCGGCGAAGGCGCCCGCTTTGAACTGGAAAGCGCCAACCTGATCGTTCCGCACATTGCACAGTTGGCGCAGGTCACCAAAGCGCCCGACACGCCGGCGGGCCCCAAGTGAGCCAGCCGCTGGGTCACGTGCTGGATGAGGCATGGCTGGCCGCGCACCCACTGCCGGCGGCACATGGGGCCCATAGCAAAGAAGACCGTGGCCGGGTCTTGCTGATCGGCGGATCGGTCGATATCCCAGGCGCAATCCTGTTGGCCGCGCAGGCCGCCCTGCGGGCGGGTGCGGGCAAGCTCCAAATGGCCATTCCCGGGCCCGCAGCGCCCTTCCTGGCCCCCCATATGCCCGAGGCGCGCGTGCTGGGTCAGCCCAGTGACGAGCAGGGCCAGATAGCTGGCATGTGCCCTGCCTGCCGTCAGGAAGCCGAGCGCGCCGATACCATCGTCGTCGGACCCGGCATGTGCGACAGCCCCGCGTTGGCCAGTTTGCTGGGCGAGCTGCCCACCCACCCTACCCTCGTGCTGGATGCCGGCGCCATTACCTGCTTCAAGCAGGCTCACGTACGCTCGCAGGCAGCGATCTTGACGCCGCACGCCGGCGAAATGGCCAAATTGCTGGGGTGCGAGGTGGACCAGATCCCCGGCCACGAACCCGCCTTGGCTCTACAAGCGGCAAAAGATCTGCATGTGGTCCTCGTACTCAAGGGCCCGAGCACGTGGATTGCCAGCCCCGCGGGCGAGTTGCTGCGGTATGAAGGCGGCGGCGTGGGGTTGGCCACCTCCGGTTCGGGGGATGTACTGGCGGGGGTGATAGGGGGACTGGCCGCACGCGGCGCCGAGCCCCTTATTGCCGCAGCCTGGGGAGTGTTCTTGCATGGACAGGCAGGCCGACATCTTGCTGAGCGCATGGGCGCACTAGGTTTCCTCGCGCGCGAAATCTGTCCCCACATCCCCCAGATCATGCAGGCCCTGAGCCCCCCGGCGCGCTGATTCACTTGCGAACGCGCTGCCGCGGCGGGCCACGTTCCTAACTCCTCTAGATACGCGGTCGGTGCGCTGGCCTCACATGGCAGCGACACTGGCTGACGCGATGATGCGGTGTTTACTTCGGAGGACTCGATCATGGCCAGCAAGAAAAAAACGACCGCCAAAGGCCCCACCACCACCTCAGCTGACACCACGGCGGTACGTCAGCGCCAACTGCAGGCGCAGATCGATCGCAAGGATGCCCGCGGCAAGAAAAAGCCCACCAAGCAGGCCACCCAAGCCGGCACGCGAAAGCAGCCGGTGCGCATGCCTGCCCAACACCTGCCCAAGCCCGGTACCGAAGCCGATCTGATGTTGGCACCGGCCTTTGAGGCTCCCAACTACCGCGGCAGCGGAAAGCTCGAAGGAATGACCGCCCTGATCACGGGTGCGGATTCAGGGATCGGTCGCGCGGTGGCGGTACTGTTTGCCCGCGAAGGCGCAGATGTGGCGGTGCTGTATCTGAACGAGCACAAGGATGCAAAGGAAACGGCAAAGTGGATCGAAAAGGAAGGTCGTACCGCGCTGCTGATTCCGGGGGACGTGCGCGACTCGAGCTTCTGCAAGAAAGCCGCCGATAAGGTGGCCAAACGCTTTGGCCGCATCGATGTGCTGGTAAACAATGCCGGCTTTCAGCTCCATGCCGAACGGCTGGAAGACCTGACCGATGAGCACCTGCAGGAGACGCTGCAGACGAATGTGGCCGGCTACATCCACATGTCACGCGCCTGCCTGCCGCATATGCAGCATGGCGCGTCCATCGTCAATTGCGGCTCGGTCACCGGGCTGTTCGGAAGCCCCAAGCTGATCGACTACTCCGCTACCAAAGGCGCCATCCACGCCTTTACCAAAGCATTGGCCTCCAACCTGCTTGAGCGCGGCATTCGGGTCAATGCGGTGGCCCCCGGTCCTGTGTGGACGCCGTTCAATCCTGCTGACAAGCCGGCCGATGAAGTAGCCGAGTTTGGCAAAGACAGCGCGATGAAGCGCCCGGCGCAGCCGGAAGAACTCTCACCCGCCTTCGTCTTCCTTGCCTCACCGGTGATGTCGTCTTACGTCAATGGCATCGTGCTGCCGGTGATGGGCGGACCGACGGGCTAAAGGCAAGACAAAAAATGCCGCCTCCACTCCCGGAGGCGGCACAGGGGTCGCGTTTTAGTTCCGACGACGGTCGTCGGAGGTGAACGCATCGGCCACGGCATGCTTGGCCCGCTCCCAGGTCAGGCGCGAGGTGCCCTTGAAGCGCTCCCAACCGCGTTCCAGGTCTGAAGCCAACCCATCGTCCCAGTCGCGGTCGGCGTACTGACCACGCGCGTAGGTGCCGTAGCGGTAGGCCGGACGATAGTCGTCGTACTCATCACCGTCCTGGCGATAGGCCGCGCTTTCGAAGCGCTTGGCGTAGGTGTCGTCGCTCCAGGCGTAGGCGTTGTAGGTGCGATCAGCGCGATCCCACGCATCCTTGGCAGCCGGACGTGCGCGGTCCCAATCCAGCGTGGACGTGCCGCGATCGGCCTCCCAGGTGGACTGAAGGCGACGCTCGGCATCGTCCCAGGACTCATTGGGGTATTCGCCGCGGGCCACGGCACCGGCCTGGTAGACGCCGGCATAGTCACGCTGGAAGTCATGCTCGCCGGAGTAATAATCGCGCGTGGGCGCTTCGTTGCGCCAATAGTCGACTTCTGCGGTGGGATCGATCCGCTCGGCAACGCCCTTGCCCGCGGCTGCACCGGCCACCGTACCCACGGCCGCACCAATCAAGGTGCCGATCGGACCAAAAACGGTACCGGCCAACGCGCCGGCCGCCACGCCACCGGCGACGCCGCCAACGCCCACCCCTACCGGATGTGAGCCCGGCGCGCCGGTGATGGGATCCCTGTTTGCATCGGGCTGAGTGTCACGTGTCATGGGTGTGTCCTTTCATGGTGTTGGCACGGGGTGCCAAGAAGTGGGGGATGTCGTTGAGGGGAATGAAACGTTGCTGCTACGTCGAGAGGTCGATGCAGGCAAGCGATAGGCCAGGGAGCGAGAAAGGCAGCTGCCCTCCTCGCTCGGCCGTGCGGCATTACATCTGGTCGCGGTCTTTGCGCGACTTCTGCTGGGTGTCCTGCTTCTGACCCTGCTGATCGTTCTTGCCGCGGTTTTGCTGCGTGTTCTGGTTACCCTGATCCTGATTCCGACCGGGGCTCTGCTGCTTGTCTTTGGGGGTCTGGTTCGGCATGACCAAGTACCTGCTATACGCGACCGGGGTGGCCGCCCACGTAATGTGCTCGCTGCGATGTGAGCGACAAATGCACGCGGAGTTAATGAAGATCGACTTCACTGAACGAGCTGGGTTTTATCGCGCGCAGCGGGTCCCGAGACGTCTGCGCGTTGATTAGCCAGTTGGCTGGCCTGCTCGGATAGACTGCATTGCGGCGGTTCGAGCCTGAGCCCCTATCACTTGCATCCCCGTCGAAAATCCCACACAGGTGAGACCTTCATGCCCCACCGTTTAGATGCACCGCCGGACATGCTGGACCATGAGCGAGGTCGCGTGGCACTGGCCTCCGGTGCCGTCATCGGAACCTGGATTTGGGATATCACCACTGACAAGGTCAGGGTCGACGCCTCGCTGGAGCGCGCGTTTGGGTTGGGACCGATGACCAAGCCGTGGTCGCTCGCAGATCTCATTGGATCGGTCCACCCGGATGATCAGGACGAGCTGCGGTCGGCAATAGCAGATGCCGTGGCGCAAGGCGGACAGTACGTTCACCGGTACAGGACGCGGGGGACGGACGATGACTGGCGATGGGTAGAGGCTCGCGGATGGGTCAATCGTGACGCGGCAGGGGTGCCCATCAGCTTTCCTGGCGTATTGATCGACATCAGCCAAACGCGCCGCATCGAAGAGGCGCGGGACCGTGCCGAAGCGCTGCTGAATACGTTTGTCGAAGCGGTGCCCGGAGTGGTCTACGCAAAGGACCGGCAAGGTCGTCTGCTGATAGGTAATCGCGGTACCAACGAGCTGTTGGGCAGGACGCCAGAGGAGTATTTGGGGCGTACTGATGCCGAAATGCTGGAGGATTTAGTACAAGCAAAGGCGGTCATGGACGCTGATGCGCGCATCATGGCCTCCGGCCAGCTTGAGCAGCTTGAGGAAGAAATCAATTTCCCCGACGGCAGGCGCGCGATTTGGCTGTCCACCAAGGCGCCGTTGCGGGATGCGCAAGGTCACGTCATCGGTTTGATCGGTGCATCGCTGGATATCACCGATCGCAAGGCCGCCGAAGCCAGTCACCGTGAGATCGAGGAGCGCTACCGGCTCGCCGCCTTGGCCACGCGGGATGCCATTTGGGATTGGCGCATGTCCGATGGCCATGTGGTGTGGAATGAAGCCCTGACCACCCTCTTTGGCTATGACCAGCTGCAGAGCAGTGCACAGTGGTGGCTGGAGCATATCCACCCCGATGATCGCCAGCGCATTGACCACAGCATTCATGCGGTGATCGATGAAGGCGGCCACGCGTGGTCGGCCGAGTACCGCTTCCTTCGCGCAGATGGTCAGTACGCTGATGTGCTGGATCGTGGGACGGTGTTAAGAGGGCCTGCCGGCGAGCCGATTCGCATGATTGGCGCCATGTTGGACCTGACCGAACGCAAGGCTGCCCAGGCCGCGTTGGCCGAGAGCGAGGAGCGTCTTCGTCTGGCTACCGAGGCCTCGGACATCGGGTTCTGGGATGTTGATCTGGTCAACGATCTGCTGATCTGGCCGGCACGTACCAAAGCCATGTTCGGCATTTCGGCGCATGTGCCGTGCTCGATGGACGATTTCTACGCCGGCCTGCACCCGGAGGATCGACAAAGGACCAGTGAGGCCTTTGCCGCTGCGGCCGACCCTGCACGGCGTGCGCTCTACGATGTGGAGTATCGGACGATTGGCAAAGAAGATGGCGTTACTCGCTGGGTCGCGGCCACCGGGCGCGGACTGTTTGAAGGTGATCGCTGCGTGCGCGTGGTTGGCGTGGCGATCGACGTCACGGCCAGGAATCTGGTTCAACGCCAGCTCAAGGAACTCAACGAGCAGTTGGAGAGCCGTGTCCAGGCGGAGGTGGCCGAACGCATCCGCATGGAAGATGCGCTGCGGCAGAGTCAGAAAATGGAAGCGGTCGGCCAGCTGACCGGTGGCATTGCCCATGACTTCAACAACATGCTGGCCGCGATCGTCGGCCCGCTGGACCTGTTGGTCGGACGGCTGGATCCGGGCGACGAGCGCGCGCGACGCTATATCGACATTGCCATGGAAGCAGCCAAGCGCGCTGCCCAGTTGACCCAACGCCTGCTGGCTTTCTCCCGCCAGCAACCCCTCGGGCCCGAGGCCTTGGATGCGAACAAGCTGGTGGCCGGTATGTCGGAGCTGCTTGCCCACTCCTTGGGCGGGAACGTCCAACTGGAGACGGTGTTGGCTGGCGGCCTCTGGCGTACCCATGCCGATCCGAACCAGTTGGAGAACGTCATCCTGAACTTGGCGGTCAATGCACGGGATGCGATGGCCGAGGGCGGCCGGGTCACGATCGAAACGGCCAACTGCCACCTCGATCACGGCTATGCCGGAGCCCATCCGGGGATCGCTCCGGGCCAGTACGTCCTGATCGCCGTCTCAGACACCGGACAAGGCATGCCCGCAGAGGTCATCAACAAGGCCTTCGATCCGTTTTTCACTACCAAGGAAGTGGGTCGCGGTACGGGTCTGGGCCTCTCCCAGGTGTATGGCTTCGTCAAGCAGTCCGGCGGGCATGTGAAGATCTACTCGGAGGTGGGCAGTGGCACCACCGTGAAGGTTTATCTGCCTCGCCTGCAAGGCGCTGCGGCCGAGAGCGCGGCCTCGGCCCTGGTTCGTCCCCTGCCGCGTGGCGAGGCGCAGGAAGTCATTCTGGTGGTGGAGGACGAGGCCTCCGTGCGCCAAGTGTCGGTGGATGCACTGACAGAGCTGGGTTATCGCGTCCTGGAAGCCGACGGTGCCGTGGCCGCATTGAAGATTCTGGAAATAGAGCCAGCCATCACCCTGCTGTTTACCGATGTGGTCATGCCGGAGATCAACGGACGCAAGCTCGCCGATCGAGCCCTCGCACGCTGGCCGCATCTGAAAGTGCTCTTCACCACCGGCTATAGCCGCAACGCGATCATCCACAACGGCGTGCTGGACGCGGGCGTGCATCTGATCGTCAAACCTTTCACCTTGCACGAACTGGCCGTGCGCGTGCGAGAGGTGCTAGAGGGCACTTAAGCAGTGCTTGGATCCTGGCGTGTTCGACAAACCCGTTCGGGCCTTTTAGAACGCTCAACCCGCTGGCTGGGGTAGCACGCCATACTCGTTCCGCTGCTGACCACGCCATGGTGATCGCACGCTGTACAGGTCCGGACCGATGGAAGCAGGGAACGGGCGCGTGAGTTATGTATCGGGGTGTGCTGATGGATGATCGACTGTTCGTATATGGCACCTTGGCGCCGGGCAAGCCCAATGCGCATGTGCTCAGTGGTGTCCCCGGCCACTGGGAGAATGGCACGGTGCGCGGCCGGCTCGTCCAGCGCGGCTGGGGCGCCGCGCTGGGGTATCCGGGCATTGTTCCCTGTCCCCAAGGGCTGGTCGGGGACGAGGTGGCAGGTTGGATTTTCACTTCTCCGCAGTTGCCCGAGCAGTGGGACCGACTCGATGCTTTTGAGGGCTCGGGCTACCAGCGCGTAACAACTTTAGCCAAGCGCGCCGATGGCAGCATGGTTCCGGTGCAGATCTACGCCATCACGCCCGAGCAAGAATCGTTCTGAAAAGAGCGCGCTGCGAGATCAATGTGAGGTGACGCAGTGGGTCAGGATCTAACCCGTGGCGACCTTTGCTTCAGCCGCCGATGCTGGCTGGGCACGCTGGAGTTCTCAGGGAGCGGGCTGAGCAGCACGTTGGCTTGGCATGCTTGTTGCTGATGATCTGAGATCATTCAGAGCCCTGCATCCATGGTGAGAGGTCGCGTGATCTTTTCGGTAGGACGTTCCAAGCAAGATTGCGCCCAGGCATGTGCGAGGATCATTCAGGACAAACCCCCTTTCTGGCTTCTCCTGCTGGCAATCGCGCTCATCGCGCTCGCACCCTCAGCCTCGGCCCAGGTCTACCGGGCCTTTGACCAGCGTTACACCACCACGCTCAACGGCGACCTGCTGTTCCTGTCCAATACCAACCTCACCTGCAACAGCACCACGGGCAGCTGCGGTGCTGCCATCAACGACGGGCTGACGATGGTGGCTACCCGGCTGCCGGCCGATACGACCGATGCAAGCATCACCAACTCCAGCAGCGCTACCCTAGCAGCGGCAGACTTGCCGGCCGGCGCGCAGATCGTACGCGCGCAGTTGTACTGGGGTGGCCTGGTTGCCAGCGATGCCAGCAGCCAGCCCAGTCCGTCGCCAACAGCCACCTCGATCCGCTTCGGCCGACCGGGGCTTGGCTACCAGGCGCTTTCGGCGAGCGGCTGCGATGTGTCGCCGCGCTCTACTATCTGGGGCGCAGGACAACCCCACCACGTCTACACCTGCCGCGCCGACGTGACCAACGCCGTGCGTGCAAGCGGCGCGGGTACCTACCGTGTGGCCAACCTCCCGCTGCAGTCCGGCTTGGTGAACCGCTTCGGCGGCTGGACCCTGGTGCTGGTGGTGCAGAACCCGGCGCGTCCGCTTCGCAACTTCACGATCAACGATGGCTTGGCGGTGATCGCCACCACCGGCACTGCCCCGGTGAACCAAGTCTCGTTGACGGTCTCCGGATTCCGCACGCCCTTTAGTGGGACGGTGGCCGCGCAGCTCGGCTGGATGGCGATGGATGGCGACCGCGGCGCGGCCGACGGCTTCACCTTCCAAGGCCAGGGATCCTCGCTGGTCAACGTGTCAGACGCCTGCAACACCGCTGGGGATGTCTTCAACTCCACGATCTGCCGGCTGGGCAGTGTGGTCAACCAGCGCAGCGTGGCCAACAACAACCTGACCAACACGCTGGGCTTTGATGCCGACATCGTGCAGCTCGCCAATCCCGGCAACACCGCGCTGGCCAACGGCGCGACCTCCGCTACCCTCACCGCGCGCACCAGCAGCGAGGGCTATGCGATCTCGCTGCTGACCACGGCCATTGATGTGTTCCAGCCCACCGTGGATGCGGCCACCGCCAAGACCCAGGCCAACCTGACCAATCCGGGCCTGCCCGCCGGCCAGGCGCGCGCGGGCGATCGCATCCGCTACACCATGACACTGCAGAACACTGGCCAGGACAATGCAGTCAATGTATCGATCCGCGATGCGATCCCGGCCAATACCGACTTTGAGGCCGGCAGCCTGCAGGTGAGCGCCGGTGCGAATACCGGAGCCAAGACCGATACGGTGGGCGATGACGTGGCGGAAGCGGCGTCAAACACGACCGTGTTTCGCGTAGGCACCGGCGCCGATGGCAGCCAGGGCGGATTGTTGCGCTGCCAAAGCTGCATTGGCACGCAGCCGACCTCCGCCACGGTGAGCTTTGTGGTGCGCGTACGCGCCGATGCCGCCGACGGCGCGGTGATCCGCAACCTCGCTCAGGTGAGCTACACCGGCGCCTCCAGCGGCGAGGTATTCACCGAGAGTACCAACACCACCGAGCTACGCGTTCAGGCCCCGCCCCGATTGACGCTAGTGAAGACGATCGCCGGCCGCGCGATGGCTACCGACCAGTTCACCATCGCCATCGACAACGGCGGCCCCAGTACGACCAGTACGGGAGCGGCGAGCAGCGTATCGACCGCCGCCTTCACCGCCACCGCCGGCACGACCTACACGCTGTCCGAAAGCGGCGCGGGCACGCCGGCCGCCAACCTGGCGCTGTACGACACGCAATACAGTTGCGTAAACAGCATCACGGGCACCACCGACGTGCCGCCAGGTCAAGGCCGCAGCTTCCAGGTCACGCCGGTGGCGGGCGACGACCTGACGTGCACTTTCGTTAACACCCCACGCACGGTGGACCTATCGGTCACCAAGACGTCCTTGGTCACGCAGGTCGTACAGGGCAATGCCATCGACTACACGGTGACCGTGACGCATGCGGCCGGAACCGTGGCCGCAGATGGGGCCATTGTCCGTGACACACCGGGTACCGGCCTGAGTGCGTGCACCGTGATCAGTTGCACACCCAGTGGCGGGGCAAGCTGCCCTGCCACCCCGGCGGAGCTGCTGGCCGCCGGCGGTACGCCCATACCGCTGCTGCCGCCGGGCAGTCGCGTAGTGTTCGCGGTGCGTTGCATTGCCGACTAAGGCAGCGGCGGTTCACCTAAATGGCATTCGCATAGCTCTTATGTGCTGCTGTGCAACAGCCATACGTTGTCGCACATGCACGACTATTTCACCTGCGTTTCAATAGGGTCGCGGCAACGGAGATCCGGCATGCAAGCACGCCACCCAGAACGCGTTGACCTATCCGACCGCTTGCGGCAATTCGAACTGCTGCTCAACTCGGTCACCGACTATGCCATCTACATGCTCGATGCAGAGGGCTATGTCCGTTCGTGGAATGCCGGTGGAGAACGCATCAAGGGCTACCGGCAGGAGGAGATCGAAGGCACGCACTACTCAGCCTTCTACCTGCCTGAGGATGTCGCTCAGGGCATCCCGATGAAGAACCTGCATATCGCCGAGCGCGAGGGTCGCTTCGCCGGCGAGGGCTGGCGCCTGCGCAAGGATGGCTCCCGGTTCCGGGCCAGCGTGGTGATCGATCCCATCTGGGATGCCGGTGAGCTGGTGGGATTTGCAAAGGTCACCCGCGATATCACCGAGCGGTATCTGGCCGAGCAACGCCTTGAGAAAGCGCGTCAGGACTTACTGCAATCCCAGAAAATGGAGGCCGTCGGCAAGCTCACCCTGGGTCTTGCCCACGATTTCAATAACCTGCTGACCATCATCATCAACAGCCTGGACGTGATCGATACGCGGGCCCAGAACGAGAAAGTCTCTGAGATGGTCCTTACCGCCTTGCGCGCTTCCGAGCGCGGCATCCTACTCTCGCGCCAGCTGCTGACCTTTGGCCGCGGCCAGAATTTGGTGCCAGAGCGTGTTGACCTAAATCGCCTGATCGAAAGCGGCAAGGACCTGTATCGCCGCTGCGCGGGTTCGGCCGTGTCGGTTTTTTTCGATCTGGCACCGGACTTGCCCATGATCGATGTCGATCGTGGACAGTTTGAAGCCAGTCTTCTCAATCTAGTTAGTAATGCGCGCGATGCCATGCCATCCGGTGGCGCCCTCTACCTGACCAGCTTTCACTGCGTCAAAGCCACTCCGGCCGATCCTGAGCACCGTCAACGTGAGTACGTCTGCGTGGCCGTCAAAGATACCGGTGTCGGCATTTCGGCCGAGCAGCAGGCCCAGGTGTTCGACCCGTTCTTCACGACCAAGCCAATCGGACGTGGCAGCGGATTGGGTTTGAGCCAGGTCCATGGCTTTGCCGCCCAATCTGGCGGATTTGCCGAGCTGGAAAGCGCCCTTGGCGCCGGCACCACCGTCACCCTGCATTTCCCCCTACCCGGAGCGTTTACATGAGCGAGATGTCCCTCTTGTTTGTAGAAGATGAGGACGATCTTCGCGTCATCATGCAGGATGCCCTTCAGAGCCACGGCTATCAGGTCAGTCTGGCCACCGATGGTGCCAGCGCGCTGACCATGCTCGAGGGGGGCACGGCGTACTCCCATGTCGTGACCGATGTACGTATGCCCGGGGAGGTCACCGGTCTGGAGGTGGCAACCAAGGCACTGGAACGCTCACCGCACTCACGCGTGGTGCTGGTATCGGGTTACCAGCGCGGTCAGCTGCCTCCCTTACCGGAGGGTGTGGTGTTCCTGAGCAAACCCTATCGCATCAAGCAACTGCTGCTGGCCCTGGAAGAAGGCTGACGCCTCTGGGAACCTGCGTCAGTCCTCGTCGGCCCATCGCGCCAGATTTTGCTTGATCGATCCGATCCCTTCCCAGGGATCCTTGCGGCGTCGTTTCAACTTCGCCGGCACCTCATCGATCGTGAACGCATTGGCCTTGGTCAGTTTGGACAGCTCGCTCCATGCCAAGGGCATCGCCACCGGCGCCCCGGCACGGGCACGCATCGAATAGGAGGCCACGGCCGTGGCCCCTCGCCCATTGCGCAGGTAATCCACGAAGATCTTTTTGGTTCGTTTGGCTTTCGTGGCCGTGGCCACGAAGCGGTCAGGTTCTGAGCGCGCTAGCGCATCGGCAAAGCCGTGGGCAAAGCGCTTGGTCAAGGACCAATCGCAGCCGGGATTGAGCGGTACCACTACGTGCAAGCCCTTACCGCCGGAGACCCGCAGGAACGACTCCAGCTCCAGCTGGGCCAGCAACTTGCGGATATCCACGGCTGCCTGCTTGATCTCGGTAAACGGGACGCCCGGCCCCGGATCCAGATCGAACACCACCCGATCGGCGCGATCAGGTGCATCGGCGTGCGAGCCCCAGGGATGGAACTCCAGCGCATTGAATTGGACCAACTCCATGAGCCCCGGCAGGTCCTCCACCACCAGATAGTCGGCATTGTTGCCAGACTCTTCCTTGAGCTTGACCGTCTCCACGCGCTCAAGGCCGGCGGTCAGGTGCTTCTGGAAAAAGCACGGCCGCTCGATGCCCGCCGGGCAGCGAATGATGGATAGCGGACGACCCGCGATCTCAGGTAGCAGGTGGTCGGCCACGGCCAGGTAGTAATCCCAGACCTGCTGCTTGGTGATACGCGAGTCCGGGAACAACACTTTGGTGGGACTGGAGAGCGTGGGCAGCGCCGTGTCGCTCGCTTTTCGTGCCGTCTTCTTGCCTCCCCTCTTCGCCGTCTTGGCTTGCGTGGCGCGCGGGGCGGAGGCCTTCGAGGATGCTCGGGCCTTTGGATTGGCTTTGATGCGATCCCCCCTGGTCAGGTCCTTGACGTCCTTGTCGGTGCGAATGGCTTTGAGGCTGGGTTGACGCAGCAACTGCTGACGTCCGATGCCCCGAAAGAACACCTCCACCACGAACCGCGGTGCAAACCAGGTAGCCGCTCGCAGGTCAGTGTCGGTGGTGCCCACATGGGCGGTGGGCTTCTTGCCCCTTGCTCCGGCCAGCTGCTGGGTGACCTGGCGCATCAGCGCATCATTGAAGCCGGTGCCTACCCGGCCTACGTAGCGCCAACCATGCTCCGGATCAGGCTTGGCTAACAGCAACGAGCCAAACCCGGTCCGACTGCCTTTGGGCGCCGTGTAGCCGACCACGGCGAACTCGTCGGAGGCCAGCTGCTTGGTCTTGCGCCAGTCCTCGCTCCGCCCGCCCTGATACGGTCGGTCTGCGCGCTTGGAGATGATGCCTTCAAAGTGCCGCTGCCCCGCCAGTTGGTAGGCGCTGTGGCCATCGCCGGCGATATGGGAGGAGAAGGCCAAGTGCGCCGGTGGATCGGACAGCATTGCCTGCAGCAAGGCCTTGCGCTCAATCAGCGGCGCCGCCGAGACATCCACCCCATCCACATGTAACAGATCGAACAGGGCCAGAGCCAACGTGCCTTGTCGCTCGCCCGAGAGCGTGGACTGCAGCAGGTTGAAGTCTTCCTTGGTGCCGGACCCGGCAATGAGCTCGCCATCCAGTGCGCCGGAGGTCAGCCCCAGTTGCGCGATGGCATCGCGGATGTCAGGAATCTTGTCGGTCCATTCCAACGCGTTGCGCGACCACAGGCGCACCTGACCCTTGGCAATGGTGGCCAGGATGCGGTAGCCATCCCATTTAAGCTCGTGGATCCACTGCTCGCCTTCAGGCGGAGCATCGCCCAGCTTGGCCAACTGCGGCTCAAAGGGGCCTGAAGGTGGAGCGGCTTTCTTGGCGCCTGTCAGTTTCAGGGCCTTCTTTGCCCAAGCATTGGCGGGTGCCTTTTTCGACGGCAAAGCGGTGAGTTTTTTCTTGGCCGTCTTGCCCGAGCCTGCCCGCTTCAGATCCGCTGCCGGGGCCTGCGTCACATCGGCCAGCAGGTCATCGGCTTCCAGCTTGCCGGCATAGGCATCCTTGTCCTTGAACAGCAGCCACTGCGGCTGCTTGGCCGGTTTGCCTGAGCGCACCAGATGCCAGCCGCCCTTGAGCTTGGTGCCGAACAATTCAAAGCGCAGATGCCCTTTGACCAATTGCGCTTCCGGATCGGTATCGGTACTCCAGACGCCATGATCGAACTGCGCCACATGGCCGCCGCCGTACTCCCCCTTGGGGATGTCCCCTTCGAAAGAGGCGTAATCCAGCGGATGGTCTTCCACCTCCACCGCCATGCGCTTGACCGAGGGGTCATAGCTGGGTCCTTTTGGCACGGCCCAGCTCTTGAGCGCATCGCCGATCTGCAGGCGAAAATCGTAGTGCCGCCGGCTGGCGTGGTGAAGTTGCACCACGAAGATCGGTCGCCTGCCCTTGGGCGCAGCCTTGCCCGGCTCCGGCTCGCGCGTCTTGTCGAAGCTGCGCTTGCGACGGTAGTCGGTCAGGCTCATGGCACTTACTTACCCAAGTGCGCGCGCACGGCCTTGGCGGTGTTGCCCACGGCCGACACCGCCGAGCGCAGTTGCGCTTCCGAGATTCCGAGCTCCTTGGTCCAGTACTGCACCTCGTAGTCTTCGCTCAGGTTGATGCGATCGCGATCGGGTGAGCCGGTATTGCGCTTGTCATCTGCCATCATGGTTCTCATTGGAGGTGGTGATCAGGACGCCTTGCGGCTGGCCGCTTTCTTGGCGGCTTTCTTGGGCGCTGAGGTGGCCTTGGCCGCCTTGGCCGCCTTGGCCGGTGCTTGCTTGCTCGTGGGGGCTTTTTTGGCCGCGGTCGCTTTCTTGGCCGGGGTGCGCTTGTTGCTCTGCAGGCTCTGCTGCAGCAAGGACATGAAATCCACCACGTTGGTGGCCGCATCCTCGCGGGGCTCGGGCTCCTCGAACTTGGTCGTCGCCCCGGCCGACTTGATGCGCTTTTTGATGATGTCCGACAGCCGTGCACGAAATTCGTCGTGGTAATCGGCCGGATTCCACTCCGAAGTCATCGAGTCGATCAGCTGCTCGGCCATCTGCAACTCCTTGGGCGCCAAGCGGTAGTCCGCCGGCTTGCCTTCGGGCAGCTTGTACTCATCGAAATCGACCAGCTCCTGCGGGTAACGCAACAGGATCAGCACCAGGGCCGGGCCATCGGGCATGACCGCGCACATGTACTCACGCGTGCGAATGACGACCTTGGCAATGCCGACCTTGCCCGAGCTCTTCAGCGTCTCGCGCAGCAGGACGTAGCCCTTTTCTGCCTTCTTGCCCGGAACGAGGACATAGGGCTTTTCGAAGTAGCGCAGGTTGATGCTGGCCGCATCGACGAAGGTTTCCACATCGACCGACTCATGGGACTCGGGCGCCGCGGCGGCGATGTCCTCTTTTTCGATCACCACATAGCTGCCCTTGTCGTACTCGAAGGCTTTGACGATGTCCTTCCACGGCACTTCTTCGCCGGTGTCGGCATTGACCCGCTCAAAGCGGATGGGCTTCTTGTCGCGCGAGTCGAGCATCCGGAAGCTCAGGTCGGTGCGCCGCTCGCCCGACATCAGCGACACGGGGATGTTCAACAGGCCGAAGGAGAGGGATCCACTCCAGATCGGACGGGCCATGGCTGCCTCCAGAACGTGAACGCCCCTTGTAGGACGGAAGGTGTGAAGCAGATGTTGAATAGGCCGTGCGCGGCCGCCTTAGCCGCCAGCCTGCTCGGCATACCAGTGGGCGTAGGGCGAGTTCTTGGCCAAGGTGCGGGTATAGTCCGGCGCGGCATCGTCCCACCACACCGGTCCACGTTCGCCTAGCGCCGTTTTCGCAACATGCACCGCCTGCCGGGCTGCCTTCAGGTCGGGCGCGTTGCCACTGGCCAGGGCGCGCTTGACCGCGCCTCGGGCCGCCATTAGGTCCTTGACCAGCGCACTGCGCTCCGGTTCGGACAGACGCGGATCGCTGGTGCGCCAGAGCCGTCCTCGCACCACCAGATAGCGCCCATCTGGGGTGAACAGTGGCCCGGAGGGCTGGTGTGCTGCGGTGGCAGGATCGTCCATCCCAGGCCTAGCGCGGGGTCAGCACGTCCAGCAGCAGCGGCACGCTAAAGGGCTTGGTCATCAACAGGGTCCCGGTGGGCAGATCCGTCATCTCTTCCTTGGGATGGCCCGACACCACGCACACCGTGGCACGAGGATTGAGTACACGCGCCTGGCGCGCCACCGCCGCCCCGGTATCGCCGGGCATGTTGTAGTCGGTGACCACACAATCGAAAGGCGACTTGGTCAGGTGATCCAGCGCCGCGGCCGCGTCGGCGGCCTGCGTGACCGCGTGACCTGCGCCGGTCAGCGCCTGGGCCACCAAGTCTCGATGCTGATGATCATCGTCTACGTAGAGAATGGTCAGGCTTGTCATGTCGCGCAATGTGATACCCGCCCGAGGTCAGCGTGAACGATTAACCTGCCTGGCCAGCGCCCACGTTGGGATAGTGAGGCAACGGTATCTTCCGCGGAGTGCCGTCAGGCCGCTTGCTGGATCAATTCATAGTACGGATGCCGCTTGTCATCGAAGATGGCAAACAACGCATCCAGATGGTTCGGATCTGGGTTGAGCCAGGCATCCACGTGCTCGGGCTTGATGTTGATGATGGTGCGATCGTGCCCGGCGGCGGCCACTTCCGGCTCTGGCTCATCGGTAATGGCCGCGCAGGACCACAGATCAGGCTCCTGTCCGGTCGGATCCACCCAGTGCGAATACAGGCAGGCGATGTACATCGTCTCGCCAGTACGCGGGCGGAAATGGATCTCCTTGGATCCTCCCATGCCATCGTCGACGCTCTCATAGAACGTTTCAGCCAGCATCAGGCCATGGGTGTAGCCGAACTGCTTGCGCCAGAACAAGGTGAGCTTGTCCCGACGGGCGTTGTACGTGCCCGATACCCGCCCGTCCTTGGTCCAATCGATGGAAGGGTTCATGCCGGCGGGACGGCAGTGGTAGCGCATGGGCCGCACCACTTTCCTGCCACCTTCCGAGATGAGGATAGGCACGTACCAGTCCGGGTAGATGCGGTTATCCGTAGCAGGCTGCAATCGGGTGCGCTTGGCATCTTCGATCCAGCGCGTCATCTGCTTGATCTTGTTTCTCGCAACGCGCTGCTCATTGAGCGCGGTCTTGGTGGGTTTGACGGCCAGCTTGGCCTCTGCCGCTTCTAGCCGGGCCTGCTGGGCGGCCAGGGCTGCCTCACTCTCGGCCAGCTTTTGCCCGTTCCACTGCGAGATCAGTTCCTGGATCTGTTGCTCTTGCTCGGACTTGGGCGGCAAGAAATTCAAATCCATGCCCTTGGGAATCTTGGGCGTGTCGCGGGCCGGCTTCCGAACGCGGTAGGCCTCATCCCGCTTGAGATAGACCTTCCAGAATTCGCGGATGTCGATATCCGCCCCGAACTCCTTCACGAAGTTGTCGTAGAGGGTCCAGGCTTCAGCCGAATAGCACATGCAAGGTCCTCGAAGATTCAGGGGCTGGACGCTGGCATGTGCTGGCGCACGACCTCCACCAAGGCCTCGTCACTGATGCTAGGCAATTGGCGATGGGCCTCGATGTAGTCATCTACTGCGGTCATCACCGGGGCGTATGCGTCCATCCAATACGCATTCAATGGCAGATCCAGGAAGTACGTCGGGCATATGAGTTCCCGGTTGTCCAAGGTCATGCCGTATTCCAACCACGCGTGGGCGAGGTCCTCGTTGCCATGCAGTCGAGACAGCTCATCCCACATCGTCGGGGTCAGGCCCAACTCTGCCTGCTTGGCCTGCAGCATCGTCCCGAACTGACGATAGGTGGTCTGTTCCCGGAAGGATGTCGTCAGGGGAAAGGTGCACACCCATTCGTTGAGCTGCTCGAGCAACTTCACGGCATGCGGGATATCCAGGGTGTCTTCCATCAGCCTTCACTGCAGGGTTCGTCATCACCGGGAATCAGACCGGCTTCTCGCTGGATGCATTGCAACCGGCTCCAGACATGATCGTAATGCTCGGGAGGCGTGGCGGCCAGCAGGCCATTGGCCACGCTTGCAATGGCATCGGCATGATCCTCAGGGCGCAGGTCCGAGAGCTGGCCCGGCAGTGTGCCGGCCAGTTCGTCCAGTGCAATGTCCAGTTCCGCTAACGTTTTTGTCATCTGAGCCATCTCCTCACCGTCGAGGGGGACCATACGGGTGGCTCGTCAATTTGGAGCGAAGAACCTTCAGGGCATTCCTGCTTCCGTTGATATCGCGCGTGGAACGTGCTCTGACTCGCTGAACGTCAGTTCCACGGTCGGTGACGATCGTGGCCTGACAAGGCTTTAGGTCGCTCATGCGTGGATGGTCTTGGCACCACCCCTGACCGCGCTCTAGCCTGTCTCCCCGGTGCCGTCTCACCGGGTGATCCTGACTTGTAGAGACTCTCGCCATGCTCAACCAGCCGCTACCACCTCATTACCTGGGCGCCGCTCCGCTCCATCCCCCTGTGCTCGACCTGCCCTTGTTGCCGGTGCGGGCTACGTGCGGCTTTCCCTCGCCCGCAGAAGACTTCTACGGCAGCCAGGATGTGCTGGATATCAACCAGCGCGTGGTGCGTAACCCGGTTGCCACGTTCTACGTGGAGGCCGACACGGGCACCTCTATGGTGGAGTTCGGGATCTTTCCCGGCGATACCCTGGTGGTAGACCGTTCTATCCAGGCCAAACACGGCGACATCGTGATGGTGAATTGGGAAGGCGGCTTCACCGTCAAACAGCTGCGCTTGCGCGCGGGTCGCTATGAGCTTCATTCGGGTAATTCGACGTACGCGCCGCCCCCCATCCTGGTTCCGGAGGACACCGAACTGGATGTATGGGGCGTGGTGACCTGGTCGTTTCGTAGACAGTTCAGGCGCTGAGCATGGCCGCTCCCACTCCTGCCTGGCTACCTGAGCTCGAGCCGCTGCAAAGCGCTCGTTGGCCGATCCGTTGTGGACACATGTTCAGTGCCACGGAAGTGGAGCGCCTGCGCGAAGGTGTATGGCCTCGTGAGGCGGAAGATCGCTGGGCACTATGGGTGGATGGCGAGACCTTGCGGTGTTGGCGTGCCGGTACGGCGCCTTGCATCTACGAAAGCCGTCTCACGGTGGCTGAAGATGGCAGCGCGGTGGCCAGTGTCGTCGAGGTGTTGGATGAAGAGCCGCTCTACCAGCGCGCGATCACCGACGAGGGCGAACTGGAGCGCTTTGAAGGCGTGCTCTCCCACCTGCGTCGCCGTGAGTACGAATTGACCGCAGAGCCGATGTCACCTGAGCAACACGGAGTTTGAGATGTTCGGGTTGGTAGATGGCAATAACTTCTACGCCAGCTGTGAGCGGGTCTTCAACCCCTCACTGCGCCACCAAGCGGTATGCATCCTGTCCAATAACGACGGATGCGCCATTGCACGCAGCCAAGAGTGCAAGGATCTGGGCGTGCGGATGGGTCAACCCATCCACGAAGTGCCCCCACACATACGTCGACAGCTGAAGATCTTTTCGGCCAACTTTGGGTTGTATGGCGATCTGTCAGGTCGCGTGGTCTGCGTGCTGCGCAACTGGTTTGCGAGTGTGGAGATCTACTCCATCGACGAGTCGTTCGTCACCTTCGACGGCGTGCCTGAACAGCAGCAGGAGAGCTTGGCACGACAAGCCCGCGCGCAAATTCTGCAGTGGGTCGGCATCCCCTGTTGCGTAGGCATCGGGCCCACGAAGACCTTGGCCAAGCTGGCCAACAAGCTTGCCAAGAAGACCCAGGACGGGGTGGTGACGGTACTGCCTGGATCTCAGGCGCTGGAACACTACCCGGTGGAAGATGTCTGGGGTGTAGGCCGAAAGCTCACGGCAAAATTGGGTGCAGAAGGCATTCTGACCGCCGCCGATTTGGCGCGGGCAGATCCCGATACCTTGCGCGCACGCTATGGGGTCACCTTGGCGCGCACACAGCGCGAGTTGCAGGGCGTGGTGTGTAGCGAGCTGGAGGAGGCAGAGCCGGATCGGCAGCAAATCGTGGTCTCGCGCTCCTTCGGCCAAGAAGTGGTTGCGCTGGAGGATCTCCAGCAAGCCGTATCTACCTTCGCCCAGCGAGCGTGCGAAAAGCTACGCGCCCGGTCCCTGCAAGCCGGCGGCGTGTGGGTATGGCTGAACACCAATCCCTTCAAATCCAGTGCCGCCCAGTACCACCCCTCCAAAGCCTTCAACTTCATCGGCCCCACCAGTGATACGCGTGAGGTACTGCTCATCGCGCAGGGATTGGCCAAGGCGATGTATCGTCCCGGATACCACTACAAGAAGGCCGGGGTGGGCTTGCTGGATCTAACCGCAGGCGATGTGCACCAGGCAGATCTGTTTGCCGGTATCGACCCGCGCTCGCAAGCCCTGATGAATGTGATGGACAAGGCCAATGCCAAATTCGGTCGCGGCACGGTGGCCATGGCCTCCTCCGCTTGGCAACCGCGTGCGGTCGGGTCGGTCAGGCCGCGCTGGGCGATGAACCAGAAAAGTCTTTCGCCGGCCTACACCACGCGCTGGGATCAGTTAGTCAAAGCGCGATAGAAGCCCTGTACCGAGATACGCGGGCGCCGCTCGTACGGATGGCTGTGCGATTGACACGGAATTGACGCACCCCCACCTAGCGTCGGGGATAGTGTCTCAGGAGTGCCCATGGCCAGCTACAAACCGCTTTCACCCGAGTTCTCGTGGCTTGAAGACGGCAGCCGCCTGGTTTTGCGCCTGCAGGAGATCCCGCTGGCCCAGATCGAGCCGGCCGGCAATGCATGGGTCGTACGAACCCTCATGCATGACGGGGAACCTCCCGCCCGAATCGCGGTGCCCTCGCCGGAAGACGGCAAGGCTTGGGTCATGCGATGGGCACAATGCCGACAGTCCGCACTGGTGCGTGCGATCGCCCATCGGATCACCGGTCGAAGTCCCGCCGCGCTGCACCCTGACTGAGCACCGCGGTTGTGCATGCCCTTCCCCGCTCGTTCTACCGTCGAGATCCGCGCGTGGTTGCGCCTGAGCTGCTCAATAAGGTGATCGTGGCGCCGGATGGACGTGCTGGCCGGATCGTGGAGGTTGAAGCCTATTGCGGATCGGAAGACCCCGCTGCCCACACCTACCGCGGCAAGACCGTACGCAACGCCACCATGTTCGGCCCCGCGGGTCACCTCTACGTTTACCTGAGCTATGGCATCCACATGTGCGCCAACACCGTGTGCGGTGAGATAGGTGAAGGGTACGGCGTGCTGTTGAGGGCCATAGAGCCGGTGCAACGTGTGGAGGCCATCCGTGATGCCCGCGGTCATCCGAGGCAGGATCGCGAACTCGGCAGCGGGCCTGGCCGTCTGGCGCAGGGGCTCGGCATCAACCTGGATCTCAACGGTGCGGACCTGGTAACCCGGGATCGAGGCATCTGGGTAGGCGATGACGGCATCGCGCCCCCCTCCCAGCCCGCCAGTACGCCGCGGATCGGCATCTCCAAAGCCACCAATCACTTGTGGCGCTGGCACGTTCCCGACAGTCGTCACGTCTCCCGTCTGCCCAAACGTTTCTTGCAGGGCTAAGGACGGAGCAACCCAATGAGCCGCCCATGTTGAGCCAGGATCAGATCACCGCAAGCCTCTCTCAGGCCGAGCACGTCATTCGGACGGGCACGCTCAACGAAGATCCGCACTACTTTCTCGAAAGGCTGTGGGCCCAAATTTACGAAGAAGCCCCGACCCACTTGCAGCCTGAAATCTATGACCGACTGCAGTCCCTGGCAGAGTTGCTAGGGGTTAACGGGGGCACGGCTGCCGAGCAGCGCCTTGGTGGCCCGGCGTGGGACACCTTCCTGGCTGCTTTGGAAGATTTGCCCGATGCCACCGACGATGAGCTGGTGTTCTGGCGCGCCATCGACCACGCCAGTGAGCCGCTCCTGCGCGGGTTCGGTCCGGATGATCGACGGACCATCGAAGAGGCGATCCAGGCCGAATTGCGCATTCGGGGCATTGCCGGGCGCTAAGAGCGCCCGGACCACCGCCAAAGTAATCAGCTGCCCTGCGAGCGCGGATCCGCGGTGGTTTCAAGGATCTGCCCATCCTTGGACACGCCATACACACGACCACTTTCGCCGGCCTTGAACAACGTGCCGTCCGGATCAAGCGGGGCCTGGTCGTGTTGCTGGCGGTTGGCCTGCATGGCCGACATACGATCTGCCAGAGCCGGCAGCAAATTGCTGGTAGCCGTGTTGACGTGGGCCAACGCACCGACCTTGATGTTCCTGCCGCCGTCGACGGCGGCTCCCAGAATTGCCTCAGCCACCCGGTGCGGGTCGATGAGCGGGCTGGGCAGCTTGGGTTCACTGGGCAAGTAGTTGCGGGCGTGCTGCGGGTAGGGAGTATTCACCGCAGTGGGCTGGATCAGCACGATTGACACCTTCTCCTCATCCACGTGTTCGTGCTCTACCCGGAGTGTATCGGTGAATCCCTTCACCGCGTGCTTGGACGCCGAGTACATGCCCTGCAGGGGAACGACCGCTTCAGAAACCTCGCTGCCCACATTGATCAGCGTGCCATGTGCGGAGCGCAACGCCGGCAGCGCTAGCAGCGAGCCGTTGACCACGCCCCAAAAGTTGATTTCGAACAGCCGCTTGCTGTCCGCCTCGGTGACCTGGTCCAGTTTGCCGTAGATCGCGACACCTGCATTGTTGACCCACGTGTCGATCCGACCATGCAGGGTGACGATCTCGATCACGGCTTGTTGCAGGGCATCTCGATCGGACACGTCCACGGTAATGGCATGTGCCCTGCCCCCTTCGGCTGAAATCGTATGAACGATCTCATTGAGGGTCTGGGAACTGCGCGCCAGCAAGACCACCTTCGCCCCCCGCTCGGCCGCCAGCAATGCAGTGCACAAGCCAATGCCGCTGGAGGCACCGGTGATGACGATGACTTGTTCATTGAGGGGCTTGTGCTTCATGGCAGGACGTCTCATGCGGGGGAGCCTTGACCCTAGAAGCTGCCACATGGTCATAAAGTGAAAGTCCGCCCAGCTCCTAACCCTTCAATCACTTCAAACTGGCTAAGTTGGCTGCATGCGAAGGTTTGCCCAAGCGATCGCGGAGCGTGGCCAGCTGCCAGGGGAGCTCCCCGATGCCATCGCGCAGGCGATTGCCACCGGTCCTGACCGCTACAACGTGGGTAAAGGCAAGCCAGCCTATGCCGTGGCCATGACCGAGCAACGTCTGGTCGTGGTAGCTGACATGGTGTGGGGCCTGGTGCCCCGTTGGTCAAAGACGCCCTACACCCGCTACACCACCGTCACAGCCCGGTTGGAGCGGGCACCACGTAGCCGCATCTTTGCCGACGCCTGGAAGCATCGGCATTGCTTGGTACCACTGAGCGGGTACTACAAGTGGGATCGGCAACGAAAGCCACCGTGGCCGCACTTCATCCAGCGCGCTGATGGAAATGCGCTGTTGGCTGCGGGGCTGTGGGAACGATGGGAGGGACAGGAGGGAGAGGTGATGCACTCCTTCGCCGTGCTCACCGCGCCCAATTCGGCCATCCCGGCCCCACTCACACCTGATGGACCGGTGTTCCTGGAGGGCAAAGCGGCCATGCGGTGGCTCAGCGGCTCTATTTCCTCACCCCGATCGCTACTCCGGCATGCCATGGAGCCTGACTTGGAGAGCTATCCCGTCAGTCGCGCGATCGCCAAGCCGGACATAGATGACTACACCCTGCTGGAACCGGTGATGCCTGACGACACGCCGCTTGAGGATGAAGAAGAAGCGTGGGACGAGGACTAAGGAGCGATGAAACGGACCCTTCACGGGGACCTGTCTAGCCTCGGACACATCTTCCCGAACCAGGTGCCATGCCATGACGCACGCCTCCGAACCCACCACCGCGACCTTGGTGGATCTGAATCGCTACATCGGCACGTGGTATGAAATCGCTCGGCTGCCGATGCGGCACGAGCCAGAAGACTACACGGACATCACCGCGACCTACTCGCTGAACGAAGATGGCACGGTTCGCGTGGACAACCGTGCACGGGATGGAGATGGCAAGGCGCAGCAATCCATCGGAGAAGCCACCGTGGTGGACGAATCCCATGGCGCCAAACTGGAGGTGTCCTTCATGCCTGATGGCCTGAAATGGCTTCCGTTCACCAAGGGCGATTACTGGATCCTGCGCCTGGATGACGACTATCGCTACGCCTTGGTGGGTTCGCCGGACCGCAAGTATCTATGGCTGTTGGCCCGGGAAGCGGTGGTGCCGGCGTCGGTCAGGGACGAATATCTGGGCACGGCGCGTGAGAAAGGTTTCGACCTGACCTCACTCATTACAACCCCGCATCGTGGTATGCCCGTAAGCACTACGGAGCTGGGCTAAAGACTTCTGATCAATACACCCCAGCACCTTTTGTCGGATCCTGCCAGAGCTAGGATCCGCCGGGGCGTCAATGTGATCAGGAACATGAAGAATCGTTCTGAGGAGGGCGATGCTGTGCAAAAGGTCGCCATGCCTGAAGCGGTTACCCCGGGAATTTGGGGAACTTCTCACTGGGATGTTTTGCCTTCCACTCCTTATAAGCGGCGGTGCCCTCCCATGCGGTAAATGAGCGTGGTGGGCGGCCGCGCCCGCTCCATGTCTCCTGGGTATGGGGGAGCCAATACTTCGGCGCGACCTCTTTGCCTGCCGCCTCCTTTTTGACCTGCTTTGGCCCGCCGGCGCCCAAGAGGGCCGAGATGTCCGCCTTCTGCTTGGCACTGAAATGTGCACCGTACTGGCTCAACAGGCTCACTACCTCGGTATGTGCCTCTATGGACTGCTGCTGGCGGAGCTGAATTTCCTGTTCTTCCAGCTTGCGAAGCTCCTTCTCCAACTGGGCCTTGGCGGTGGCGATGGAATCCAGCGTCGGTTTGCTCATGCGTGTAATACCTTGTGTTCACTAGGACTTGATGGCCGAATCAAACTGAGTTTAGTGGATCACCGCACGTAAGATGCGATCACATTTTTGAACAAAGGAATGCGAATCCGTGCGGGTCAGGCTGGCCGTGGAGACGCCATGGACATGATCCACGCGACATCTGTGATCGTATCGCTGCCTTCTGCGCGAGTCGCACCTCGATCGAAGCTGGCCAGCTTTCGCACCATGCGCGCCACCCGCTGATTGGGTCGCGGGCATCGTATGGCAGACCATTGATGCTGGTGGCAGAGCAATCCGAGTTCGACCGCGTCGTCCTCGGCGCGATCCTCGCTGCCGCATACTCGCACCATCTTTGGCTCAAGAAATCGCAGGAGCATTCGGTAAGCATCCAGATCGCCGGTCGTCTCCCATTGTGTGTGGGCAAACCAGGCCACCGACAGACATAAGCCGAGATGGGCGCTTTCGAACTGTTCCGCATTCAGTCTGGCGGAAGGACCCTGCCTGGCGAACAAGCCCTCGTGAACACGCCACGCCCAGAGCTGAAAGCCCACTTGGCAGGGACAGCGTAGATCATCTTCTGTCTGATCACCCGGCGGCTCATCAAGACAGTCGTGGCCGGTCATCATCGCCAGAAAACGTACGTGCTTCAGCACGCGGTGCACACCTTCAAGATGGCTGAACGGGGCAGCGGAATCGGCAAGTGGCGGTGACAGGAAGCGAAAATAGCGATCCAGCACCTGACTTTGCGCAGACCGCTGCCGAGGATCCAGATAGCCCTCGGCATACAGGCACCGCAGGTCCTGGGGACTGATGCCGCACGCGTGCAGGGGATCATCGTCGTTAGGAAGACCTGCGATCAGGACGGCCTGAGCGATCTGCCGTTGCCGGGCGATCCCTCGCGTCGCAAGCAGGCTGACGGTCTTATCATTCTCCCAGTACCGGTATCCAGCCCGCTTCATGCATCGGCTGCAGTACAGGAACCTAGTACCACGAACGATGCGATAGCGACGCTCCATGCCACAGTAATCACAGAACCCACGCAGCGGCACTTCGTGCACAGGGCAATGATGTATTGCCCTGTGCTGATGCGCGATGAGGTGTGTTTCCGTCTTGGCGCACTGCGGACAACAACGAAGAGCCGCCAGTAGCCATTCTGCCGGGACCTCGTCCAGGTCCTGCCGCGCACGCGCCAGGACCTGTATCAGGAAGTCGCTCTCCAGCCGGTGAATGTCAGACTCAATACATGCTGCCCATCGCATGAACACGGTCAGGTGAATGACCGACGGTGGCTTGAGATGAGCCAGTTCCGACGCCGCGAGTGCATCCACGATCCGTGCGATTTCCAAGGCGCTGCACAGGTTGAAGCGCGCGATCGAGAATAGCGCCCCGAACAATGAGTTGTTGCAGTGATCGGGCAAACTAGGTACCCAGGTCCCGGTGAGTAGTGGTTTACTCACTAGGGACGCTCTGCAACACCTCCGCAGTGATCTTCAACTCGTCGCTGTCCAATTTGCGAAGCAGAATGAAGAGGTTAGCCAAGTACCCGGCCACACTGGACATGGCCACCACCGTGCCCACCCCCGGCAGGCGCCTTTTCTTGAGCTGCTGCCAGATCGGGTCACAGTGCGCCTGCAGCCGCCCCCCACTCTCATAGAACCTGGGCATGAGCAACTGCAAATACGTCAGACCCGAGCCGGCGGGGAACTCGGAGCTGTCGTCAACAGCTGCCAAGACGGCTTTAAGCTCGCCCGCATTCTGGATGCCCTTAAGCTCATTGAGGGTGGACATGAAACGTTTTTCCAGATCCGAGCGTGCGGCTTTGAGCTGTTGACGCTTCTCCTTGAGCTCCACCTGCCCGAACAGCACCACCGTCACCTTGACGCGGTCGCGCACCAGGCGATTAATCACCGACTTAAGCCAGGCGAACTCATCACAGCTCAGCTCCTGGGCCTCATCGAAGATCAGAAACAGGTGCCGCGCTTCCCCCGACAGCGCCAATAGCGCGCGATGCACCTGCGTACGCTTTCCGGCCAGGTCACGTAGGATCTTGGGTGCGTAGTCGATCTGATTGAGGATTTCTGCGAGCAATCGTCCTTCGGCCGGATTGGTGTCTTCGACCACCTCGAAGATCAGCACGCCGCAGCCGGGCTTCTTTCGCTTCATCTCCACCAGCAGCAGCTCGGCACAGGAGCTCTTGCCCGACAGCGGCTGGGCGAAGAAGGCAATGGAGCCCCTGCCCTTTCGGCCCAGTGCCCAGACACGGCCCAGGACATCCTTGGCCGCCAGTGTGGGCAGCACCGCCCGCTCAATGATCAGCGGATGCTCATCCCATATCTGATCACGCAAACGCAGAATTTCCTCAGTAGTCATTGCGATCTCCGTTGAAGGCACCTATGTCGTCCCACTGCATGTAGTGGGAACTTGTTGATTCGCTGGCTCGATCCAGTAGCTCAGTCACCGCGACCTCGGCCTCTTGCACCTGCGCGGTGGTGGTGGCGACGTCATCGGGCACATCGCGACGGGCGTTGTGATCGCCCACATGTCGCACGGCTGTCTTGGCGGGCTTGGATTTGCCCTTGGCCTTGGCGTAGTCATCTGCCACCTTCTTCAGGAAGGCGGCCACGACATCGTCATTCCTGTCGTTCTCGATGTAGCCCTCACGAAGCAGCTGATTGATCTGGCGCCGCAGATCAATCGAGTGATCGCTCCAGCGCCAGCGGCCGCCGGCCTGGCAGGTACCAAAGGGACGCCCGCGGTAGAAGACGTCAACGAATCGGACGTTGGTGCGCGTCACATGCAGGTCTACCTGCTGATCAAGCAGACTCCAGTCCTTGGCCACCGCCGGGTTCGTGTAGTCGACCTCCAGAAAGGAAAAATAGGGGCGACGTCCGGTGGCTTGATTGCCCCGAATCTCTGCTGTGAGGATCGACTTGGACAGATCCGCCTCGCCTTCCCGCAGCGGAGGCAGGAACGGAAACAGGTACTGATCGCGTTCGGGTCCGCAGATCAGCGCATGCATGCGCTGGGCGGGGCTGGCCGCCAGGTTGGCTTTGCCCTGTTTCTCGTTGAATTTGCGCACCAGGGCCGCCACGAGGGCCACGATCTCGCGCTCGGATATCACGCAGGCCCGCGCGGCTTCCTCGGCCTTCTGCCGCTTTGGATCCTGGGGACCGGCACCGGTGGTCTGGGGAAGTCGTTTGAAGCCGGCGCGCTCCAGTTCATTGAAGACGCGCTCCACCAACTGGCGTCTGGCCGGCGTCTTGACCGGACCAAAGTTCACCGTGCATCCGCTCAGCGCCATGACGCGCGAGAGCAGCTCGTCGGCCAGATGGATGAGTGCGTTGTCCAGCAGCAGGCAGTTGAACCCACACCAGCCGAAGCGGTCATCCAGATCAACCAAAGGGCGCTTGGCGAGCTGATCGCCCTTCCGGTGGGCCCAGTCCGGCTCGCCGACCATGCCCGCATGCAGCACGTCCATGGCATCGCCGGCGTTGGCCGCTTCGCGGAAGATCACCTTGAAGGCCATGATCCAGCCCTTGTGGCGATCAACCAGCAGCAGGAGCGTCATGCGGCCTGCATCCAAGAACCGGAAGCCTTCCGGTGTGTCGATCCTGACGGTGCCGATGCAGCCGATGGCGTGCTCGTCCATCTCGACGATGTCCATCGGCATGCAGGCCACTAGTCGGGAGACGTGGCCGTTGCCGGATTTGGCTTTGGTCGCCGCCTTGTCGCCATACTGAGTGGCCACGATCTCGTCATAGCGCTTGATCAGGAAGGCTTCGGTGAACTCGCGCACGGCCCCTGCCCCCTGCCGGCGGGAGGTAAACGGCCACGACTGCTTGTCGGGATCCTTGGCCTCGCACATGCGCAGGAATTCCCTGTGGACCGATTTGTGGCGAATGCCCGCTTCACCGCCGGGCTTTCGTTTGGCATTGCACAGCAAGTACGACTCCAGCGCTGCGGCAATGTCGCTGTTTGTGCTTAGCAGCTGTCCCAGCGCTCCTGCCAGGCCTTTGCTTTGGTGCTTCGGCAGGGGCGCCCGACGCTGACGTGCCCGGATCTCCAGATAGGGCAACAGCCCCACCCAGCCGATTGGCGCGCCTCGCTCATCAGGGGTGACGCACTTGTCATACGCGCGATAGAACACCTCTCTCCAGATCGACAACTCCTTCAGCTTGGGCGTGATCCGAGCGCCGCCCACATAGGCGAAAATGGCGTCCTTGAGCGAGTGGAACCGCTTCTGCTGCGCCGCCTCCAGGCCTTCAAGGGACGGCATGGCCCAGCTGTCGAGCACCAAACGCTCGGGGGGCGTCGTCTTCAGGGTCAGGCGCTTACCCATGACGATGTGCCCGCAACACGGTGCCCGGCCCCCACAGGTGGGTGTCCGCGTCGCTTTGGATCTCGCGTGCGCGCAGCAGCGTGGCCAGCGCGCCAGTCACCAGTGCGGTGCTCTCCGTGGCCAGCTGCTGGCACAGGACTCGAACCGTGAGCTCGCTATGTTCTTCCAGAAGATGCCGGCAGCGAATGATTACCGGGCCCAAGGAGTGCGATCGGCACCGGTTGATCGTGGGGACGATGGCCCGCCAGCTTTGAATCCGCACCTTCCCCGCGTTGAGCACCGCCAGGCTGATCAATCGCCGGCCCGCCACCGATGCCTTGTCGGCCTCAGGGGCCAGTTCGACATCCAGCTCGGTTCCCTCCAGCGTGGTGACGGTCGCGAAGTGCCGCCGCCCCGGCCGCGAGGGCGCTTGCCCGTGGCGCAGAGGGGCATAGTCGATGGATGCCAGGTCCGGCGAGCCTTCCAGATAGAAGAAGGTGTCCAGCTCGATGTCCGAACATAGCGTCAGCGGGAGCGACTGCGTGTCCTGTGGGGGGCTGACGAACCACAGGTTGTAGCCGCTGGCTCCTCTGGCCCGCACAGAGGCCAGGTACTGGCTGCGCTTCTGCTGCGCCGGAGTCTTAGCCATCGGCGTGCCCGGACAGACCGACGGCTGCAGGCAAACGGGTACGACCTTGACCCGCCTGGCGGGAAGGGGTGTATAGTGTCTTTGGCATCAACAGGTCCTCCAACGACCTGGCCTCAAGAGTCCGACCATTGCCGTGGCGGGCTCTTTTTTATGAGCTAGTTGTTAATCCCAGTGGTACTGGCGTACAGGCTACCTGTCCGGGAGGTCGTCAAATCGAACCTCCGGCCGTGGTTTGATTTTCAATCCTCGCCCGAAGAGCCCCGATCATGGTGCTGGACTGTGCTAGCGGTTTTCCTCAGTTGGGCGCCCGGGTCTGGACCCGATACCTGTTGAGGTCGTTGGACTGCGACGTCGAGTGGTTGAATCGCACTTTGCTTCTGCCCTGTGAAGGCTTCACGGAAGTGATCTATGAGGGGCTGACGCCTCGGGTCTTCGAGGAGATCCACCACGCGGGCAAGAAGCCCGACGGGGCCTATTGGAAAGAGATCAAGGACAAAACCAAGAAATTCAACCTGCTCGAACGGGTATGCGAGCGTGTCCCGGCTTCACGCGCCTGGTTGCTACGCGATTTCAGCCGCTACATGCAGGCAGATCCGCCTTCATTGTTGGACTCACGCGAGCAACTGCTGGCCTACACCAACACGCGGGGGCTCATGCTCGTGCCGGGGCGCATCATGGCCGCCGTGAAGCACCTGGATCCGGCGCTGTCCGCCGACCTTGAGCACCGGTGTACCGGGGCGCTAATCAGGGCAGCCACCCCCAGTACGCTGCTCTTTGTCCTCGCCTTTCTGCACGAGGTCACGTGGCGCAGGCGCTGGGAGAAAGAGGCGGCAAGGGAATTGGCTTACAACGCAGTAGCTGCGTTCACTGCATCGATGCAAGAACGCGGCTTCGAAGATGGCCAGCGACTGGCCGAGCACCTTCATCCTCACCTGCACGATGCGGTGGCCAATGTATCGGTGTGGGGTGATCGATCCGCGCCTTCGAGCCTCGCGCCGGCATTGGAGGACTTCTCGCCACTGCCCTTCCTGGTGGAGAGGAACCAGGACATGCTCGATGCCTGCGCCTGCCTGTATGCGGCTGGCGAAGCATGGTATGAGCGCATTGGACACCGCCTGCCGGAGCGCTATCAGCATGGCGCCCTAGAAGTAACAGTGGACGGTTTGACCTCACATACCCCCGCAAAGGCTAGTGTTGAGGCGGCGTTGCTCACGCTGCGACTGGCGTTGCTTAAGACGCACGGCGATATCTCGCGTGAATATGAAAAGTCGCTGTTGATCACGACGGCCAATACCCTCGGAACCCATGCAACGTCGTCTAGCGGTTACCGCGGTGGCGGGGACACCCGTTCGCCTCGTTTATCCTCGCGTGCAAGATCGGCATAGCGGTCGCTGCACGCTCGCGCGCTCCGTAGTCGATCTTAAGATACTTGGCTTCATGCTCCACGCGGATTCTTCCAAGCGCCGAATTGTCCGGTGCTTCATGGCGCTCCGCGCAGTGAGCCGAAGCCCATTGCCATCGTGCTGCCTCGTTAAGATCTGAAGCTTCACACACCTCGGAGAAGTCGATGTCACTCAGATCATGCCAAAGTATCGCGGGCTTGGCCCCCTGCTTCCTGATTGGCTCCCAATTCTGAAAGGTTGTTGACCACTTACTGGCTTGCCATCCTGTCAGTTCCTGTTGCTCGCTTCTCAGGAACGTCGCGATGGCACCGGTCAGACACGCCTTCTCTAGGATGTAAGACCCGAAGGATCTCTCGGCCGTGCTCTTCAGCCCCCAGGCATCCCAGAATTTGTAAGGGAGCTTCTCATATACACGTTCATTACAGCCCTTCTCCCAAACGGCGAACCCGTTTCCTATGCAGCAGAGCTCGGATGCGATCCGAGATGAAAACTGTGACACCCCCTTGCGTTTGATCACCTCTCGCGAGGTGGCGATGCACACCAGATGATCGGAGTACCGCTGGAGCAGCCACGCACCCGAACGCAACTGGGCGCTCTTATGGATAGCATATTGATGCTCCCCATTGATCAAATAAGGTTCGTCGCTACGTGGGGGTCTCGAAATCGGCTGTATTGATGGCAGTCCGTGCTGATTGATTGCGATGTTGATAGCGGCATAGCGAGGAACAAGGGAAAGATCCTCGCAACGCTGTCTTTGGGGCTCTAACATCTCTGTCATAGCTTCCTTGACACCCGGAAACCGACCTTGCATGCCAATCCAACTCGTTACCATTGAAGTAATCGGCGCGGAAGCATCCATTGCCGCAATGAGATCTCGATGAGCGTGTGCAATCGCCCGTCGGATGCGCTGATTCGCGCATATATCGCTCATATCGGCAGCCAACAGAGAGCTGCCGCATGCATTGCAGCAAAATGCAGGGCGGAGCAAAGCGGCGTTGTAATCCAGTTGCTCCCCGCAATCCAGGCAGTGCGAGATAAGTCGTCGTTTGTGGTAAGGACAGAACTCGATGAACTTCAGCTGGCAGACTGTGAAATGCATGCCAAGCGCGATGCATTCCTTGCATAAACGCAGATGTTCGTCTTCCCATGCGGCAGGAACATAGTCGTTCAGAGTCAGAAAGCGGGACTTATCGAAGTAGTCCTTCAGTCTCCCGCGCAGTATTGGCCAAAGGTGTCTATACGCCTCGCTGCTCCATTCATTCGCGACGGTGGCGTAGTCGATCCGTTCAGGCTTGCCTGGATACAGATTCTTCTCAGTGATGCGAAGATCGCGCATTAGTTGCAGAGGCCCTCTTCCCGCGAACCAACCCAGCTTGTTAAGCAAGGCGTAGGTCGATTCTCCGGGTAGCAAGGCATCGTGCACCCAGGGTATGTAGGGTTCACCCCCGTTTTCACGGACACTTACAAGAAGGCCGATCCAGGCCATGAGGAGTGTTCATGTCGAAGCGAAGGAAGTTCAGCGCCGAGTTCAAGCGCGGCGCGGTTGAGCAGGCCAGCCAGCC
>Ga0209368_1000236_pt1 | contig 74558 bp, 72 predicted proteins | sample EBPBio242008_DNA_FD_185862 | JGI IMG/M metagenome (GOLD analysis project Ga0209368, IMG submission 185862) | Wastewater treatment Type I Accumulibacter community from EBPR Bioreactor in Madison, WI, USA - Reactor 1_4/24/2008_ DNA (SPAdes)... | ecosystem: Engineered > Bioreactor > EBPR >...
GCTGTTGCCGAACCACTTAATGTTGAGGTTGAACCAACGCAAGTATTTAAGGTTCCGCTGATAGTTGGCAAGGGATTAACAGTAAACGTTTCGGTTGCAATACAATCGTTTGTGTTGCGGTAAGTTATCGTTACCGTTCCAGCACTCACACCCGTCACCACACCTGTGCTCGAAACCGTTGCTACGGCTGTGTTTGATGATGTCCACGGCGTAGAAGCGTGTGCTGTTGCCGAACCACTTAATGTTGAAGTTGAACCAACGCAAGTATTTAAGGTTCCGCTGATAGTCGGTAATGGATTAACAGTAAAAATTGCTGTTTGGATACAATTATTTGTATTACGATAAGTAATGGTTGCTGTGCCAGCACTTACCCCTGTTACCACACCTGTGCTCGAAACCGTTGCTACGGCTGTGTTTGATGATGTCCAAGGCGTAGTAGCGTGTGCTGTTGCCGAGCCACTTAATGTTGAAGTATTTCCAACACAAGCAACTAGTGTACCTGAAATTGTTGGTAAAGGATTTACTAAAAATGTTGCTGTTGCAATACAATCATTTGTGTTGCGATAGGTTATCGTTACTGTTCCAGCACTTATACCCGTCACCACACCTGTGCTCGAAACCGTTGCTACGGCTGTGTTTGATGATGTCCACGGCGTAGTAGCGTGTGCTGTTGCCGAACCACTTAATGTTGAAGTTGAACCAACGCAAGCATTTAAGACTCCGCTGATTGTCGGCAATGGATTAACAATAACATTGATAGGGCTTCTAATACTTTCACATGCAAAAGAATTCTTTTGACTAACATAATAAATAGTTGAACCTGGAATTATTGTAGAAGGAACGCTAGCAAACTTAGACCCTACTCCACCAGTAGCACTAGAATACCAGAGAAGCGTATCTGAAGATGAAGTTGCTGTTGCGCTCAAAGCCAATGCCAAAGCATCTTGACAATAAGTAACTGGAGAGACAACTGCTGGAGCGCTTGGTTTTGGATTCACGTTGACAGTAATCATCGAGCGGGCTCCTTCACAACCAAATTCAGACTTAGCACTAACGAAATAATTAGTTGTTCCCACGCTCAAAGTATTAGGCGTTGGTGCTATAATGGAGCCTGTAGTAGCAGTACTTGTGTTGTACCAAATAAGCGTATCGCTTGCAGCATCTTTACTTGCTGACAGCGGCAATGAGGTACTCTCTTGGCAATAGGATAACGGACTTACTACTAATGGCGCATCAGGAATATTTCTTACTACAACGGTTATCATCGCTCTGGGACTTTCGATTCCTGTTGACGATGTTTGACTAACAAAATAATAATAAGTGCCCGCTGCGGTAGTCAAAGGTGTTGGCGCTGTTGAACTTGGCGTTCCGCCTGTCGGGCTAGTGTACCATTTCAAAGAAGACCCCGTGGCAGATAAAGCCGTTGACGGAGCGCCTAGACAATAATTAATGAGGCTAGTAACGGCGGGAGGAACTGTCAATATTTGGGTTGAAGAACTGCACAAACATTGTTCACGACCACTAGTGTTAGTAGTCTGAATTTTTGCTGTAGTGCTAATTAAATCTGACAATGAGCAGGCCGAGCTTGGCAAAGCAATGACATACACATCTGAATCAATGGCACCAACTGCAACATTTTTGGTCAATGGTAATATTGCAAAAGGTGTAGTGCTAGTACCGCAAAACAATTCAACCGAGTCAGTATTAGCTGAGTAATCCATCGTACCAGTGTTTGAGTATATCAATTTCACCTTATTGGTTGAAGTACCACTGAGCCATATAGAGGTATCCACTAAGCTGTAACTCAATATTGTTAGGTTGGGCTTTTTGATAAGAATGCTTGGCGATGTAGCTGAAGCTAATACCACACTACTGCTTGAGCATAATGTGGCTCCACAACTTAGAGGCGAGATTAACCTTTTGAAAATTCCATTAATATTAATTGATCCACAAACTGACCCCTTTGGCTCTATATCAAAAGAATAATTTAAGGCCGAAGCTGAAGAAACTCCTGTTTGTAATTTTACTTTTACTAAAGTAGAACCAGCCAAACCGGATGTTGTTGAAATTTCACAAGATGAACAATTTGTGCCTCTAACAAAATTCCCCGCATAAGTAACTCCTGCAGGCAATGTATAAATCATCGTATCTCCTACTTGTGTAGGTAAGGTGGTTGGCACAGTAGTTAATGAAAGGGTTGAAGGCGTGCCACAGAAGATACTTGTTACGCCAATATTAATTAGTGCACCTGCACTTCCATCAGCCGATGCTCCTGTTATATTGAGCGCAGTGGTGCTTGTCGATACTCCATTACCTGTGGCGGGCGCACCACAAGGCATATTGGCAAAACCATAAAAAACAAAAGAATTACCAGAAACCAATGCACAATCAGTTGTGTAATCTACTTTAATCTTAGCTTGCCTATCTCCACCAATTGGGCTATATAAAGGATTTGCTGAAGATGTGCCCAACAAACCAGTGCTTGATATACCACTATGTCCACTTAAGTCAATTTTGATACCACCGCCACTTACAGTACTAATAGTTGCATTTTGATAGTCGCCACTACCAATAGGATATTCTACTTTGATAGTGGGAGAAATATTTAAACCACTTGGTGGGTAAATGACCAAATAGGGATTAATCAAATTGGCAGATTGAGCGCTATTTACTACAAGCAAAATACTATCCTCCGTACACAAATTAATAGCGCTTCCACCGCCCGGTTGACGCAAAACACCTACCTGAATTTGACTGGCCTTTGGGTTTACCTTTAATTTTACTGAATCGACACCACAAATATACTCAGATGGAGAACTTGGATAATCAGAACAATTCCACCCACCTAAAACAATTAGGCTGTCTAATGAACAAAAGGTAAAATTAAAGTCAATTTTGTAATCCCTATATTGACCCGAAGCTATACCAGCCGTACTTAATTTATACCAATTACCGCCTGAATATGCTATCGGCGTTTGAACATTTGATGTAGCTAGGTCTGTAACTTTAGTAATATTTATTCCAGTTTTATTGGGAATTGCAATCCAAGTAAATGGTGCAGTATTTAAGCCAGAATTTGACAAGCGAATAGTCCAACTTTGATTGGATGTTACAGCCTCAATCACACCAGTTTGGTCTGACAAAGCAACATCGGGCTTGCTTATTATGGAATAATTTATTCCCCTATTTTGACCTGCAGGTCCGCCTAAAACATAGGCTAAACCAGAAGGAGTGGCATTTCCCGCATAGGCGTAATAAAAATCTCTTATATAGAATTTAAAGTTTATATTTTCTACAGCTTGCGTAGCACAGGTAGGAGACACATTAAAGGGAATATATCCACCATAAGAATTTGTTACAGTAAGGCCTAATGCTTGCCAAGTGCCAGGATTATTAAAAGTGTATTTATTACCCGAAATTATTGGCGTAATATTAGAAAAAGTAGGACCAGAAGTGGGTTGAAAATGGGCATAATTCCAGGTGTAGCCTGAAGGAATAATAGCAACTATTGAGTCAATATACATTACCGGACGAAATTCATTGGCAAAAAGTGTACCCGCAGTATTGAATCTGCGTGCCAAATAATTTGAGCTTCCCCCTAGAGTATTAGCATTACATCCATTTGTTACAAATGTATTGGAACCATTAACAAGGCTTGTTCCAACAAGGTACATTTCTGGAACTGCTGTATTACAAATATCTTTTGTACTGGCACCATTAATATTATAAAAATTCCAAGTCCCACCTGATTGAACATCATTTTGAGGCAAGCCATCATTTACTGCTACTACATAAGATGACACTGTGTATATGCTATCTCCTGCTAATAAGCCTCCTATTGGCAAGCAAGATGTCAGATTCCAGTCCATTGCTTGTATTGTTGTAGTAGATGATAAAGTTGAGGGAGTAGTAACGATGCAAGAATTAATTAAAGAACCTCCTCTGTAAATTGAGACATTCATCTTAACAGCCATTAGTTTATTGACATTTAAGGGAGAAATGGTTGTTTTGGGCAATCTTAATTCTGCATATAAATTGCTAGAAGCATTTATCTGTTTCGCAGAACCAAAAAGTAAAATGGTGTCTAGGTACAAAGCCTTTGACAAATCGTACGAAGAAATTAAAGACCTACTTGTTCTTGTGGCTAGAGTATGATTAGTCCAACCCAATGAACCATCTGCACGTTCAATTTTAGGGATGTAAGATATAGGCCCCACTGTACATGCACTCGGACAAAAAGCATTGGTTGTCATTGTACCACAAACCAAATCACCCTGACATTTACAACCCGAAACAACATTATTTAATTTTTCTAAAGTGTAACTAAGGGTTTTAGTTCCTCCTACTCCGCAGGTATACATCAAATCAACATTGAAGGACTGAAGGCTATTAGATGAAGAAGTATAAATGATCGTATCGCCAGAAGTAGTAAAGGTAACAGGAGTTGTACCATAGGTTGCAGAACCTGTACCCGCAATTGCAAATCCTGAAGGAAGGACTAGTTTCCAACGATATCGGGTATTAGAAGAACTATAAGAATCATTATTGATGTAAAATGAAGTTTTTAAATTTGCTCTGAAAGGAACACCACCAACTACATTTGCAGGAATGTATGCTGTACCAACAAAAGTTGCTTCATATAGATAATTAACTCCTGAAGCATTAAATCTATCAGCAGTCGTAAAATTGTTACTACACATCGTACGGTAACGCAATGTAGCCGAAACTCCCTGATGTACTTTATCTGCACCACAAGCTCGTGTACATTTGAATGTAAGCTTTGTACGAATAGTTATAGACTTACCCATAGGCAAATCGTCAAAATAACCATCGCCATCTATATCATCTAAGCCAACCCCTACCCCATCAGGGTCAGAGGTCAATAAATTATTAAAATCGATGGTCATTACACCCGCAGAAAAACTAAAAGGAACAATTGTGCTGCCAATTCTGATGTTGGTAAGACTAAATAATGATGTATCAATATTTGTCAAAACGGTACCTTGCCCTCCTTGTCCTTGCAATACTTTTAAATCATACATAGTTGCTGCTGCCACATTTCCACTGCCACCATTTGCCAACACTATATCATAGTCAAATGGTGTACATTTATCAACGAAACCAATGGCGGATGCTGTCAAATTGCTAAATCTTGGCGTACCTGTGGCCATAAATATCTCACTTTGAGCTACTGACCAATTACAGATATTATTGGCAATTGCACCCCATCCAGCAGCATAGTAAGTGCTAGTATTACATTTTACAACTTTAATAGGTTCGGTAATTTGCACTATTTCACCATTACTAAATAGAGCGTCTCCGCCAAAAATGCTAGGGCCAAAAATTTTGTAAAATAACGTATCGCCAGAAACTCTTGAAGGATTAAAACTTATAGTATTGGCTGTGATTGCATTACTGCCACTAGTATTTACAATACCCCCTGACGGATAAACAATATAAAAACGCAATGTGTCTGTCACGCCATTACCGCCATTTGTCACCTCTATATTTCTCATCGAGGTTGTACCAATAACAGCATTAGTGATAGCAGTAGGTGCTGTTACAGACAAAGAAGGAGCGAGTAGGTTGTAAGTATTTACAGTACTTGAAATTTCAGTTCCATTTGAGCAACCACCACTTGAAAAAACATAAATAGAATCCTTTGCTGTAGTAAGAAAGCCACAGTTCGCATTTCTGGTTATTTTAAACGTTATCTCATCACCAATTGCAGATAACCCACCGATAGAAAATACGGGATTTCTCGAATCTGAAATTGATGATTCTGTAATACTAATACCACTAGTACCAGAAACTTTTGAAACAGAGCCAGACACATAAGCTACCGAACTCGGCAAAGCAACCTTTACTGTTGTAGCGCCCGCACATATGCCATTAAATACAAGCTTTACTCTTAATTCACTATTGCCGTAGCCACGCATAATGTTTTGTGCAGCGGTTGGATAACTGATGGTGGGCGCCTGAGCTATTGATTGGCCGTAGCTTAAAAAAAGGGATACAAAAATTAATACAAAACTTAATTTTAAATACTTACTTTGAATACTTGCGTAAAGATGACTCATCGTTCTAATTGGTGAATTTATTGTACAGGTAATTTCAATTAATGAAATAGTTGCTTTTTACATATTGCAATTAAGCTTTTAGTAAACAACAATTACCTAAAACAAAAATTATGCCAGATTAAGATTAAAATTATTTATTTATTAAATTTTAATCATAAATTGCCAATGTTGGCTTTACATTGATGTAAATACAAAATATTTTCAACTATTTAAAAATAATGCACAAGCCTAACAAAGATTGAAAACGATTATTCAGAAAATATTTATTATTTTATAAATAAACTTAATTCCAAATACACAGAAAAGAGTACAAGAAGGAAAAGAGGTTTAATGTGGGAATAAAAAAATATTGAAGATTTATTTTTTGGGTTTAGCTGTCCAAAACCAGTAAATAATAAAGTAAAATATCCCCCACATAATCATCGCCAAAATGAATAGACCAATACCAGAAGAAAACCAGGTTAAAAATATTGGAGGAAAGAATAAGAAAATTATTATCTCTTTGAAATACTCATCTGCTCCCCTATTAATAAAACACTGCAAGCCACCTATCCAATAGCCGATGAAGACATAAGCAAGAGATAAATATAAAGACAATAAAATTCGATTTGACATAAAATAAAAATTACAACAACTGCCTAATCAATTCTTCTTGACTCACGCCTTCGGCTTCAGCTTTGTAATTGCGCACTACCCTATGGCGTAATACCGATAAAGCCATGGCTTTGACATCTTCAATATCGGGTGAATATTTTCCTTTGAGTAAGGCATAACATTTGGCCGCCAATACTAAATACTGAGAAGCCCTTGGGCCAGCACCATAAGCAATGTATTGTTTGGTCACCGTAGGCGCATTTTCGTTTGATGGTCTTGTTTTTTGCGCTAACGATACGGCATATTCCAGCACATTATCGGCAACAGGCACACGGCGCACCAACTCTTGAAAAGCAGCAATAGTAGCAGCATCCATCACTTTGCTCACCGTTGCATTGAGCGCACCAGTGGTATTTTTGACAATATTTTTTTCTTCTTCAAAAGAAGGATAATCCAAATGAATCATAAACATAAAACGATCCAGCTGTGCCTCGGGCAAAGGATAAGTTCCTTCTTGCTCAATAGGATTTTGTGTAGCCAACACAAAGAAAGGGCTAGGCAATTTGTACAAAACACCACCAGCTGTTACATTCTTTTCCTGCATCGCCTCTAGCAATGCAGCCTGGGTTTTGGGTGGTGTACGGTTAATTTCATCGGCTAAAATAATATTGGCAAACAATGGACCTTTTACAAATTTAAAATTGCGTTGCTCATCTAATATCTCAGCACCCACAATATCACTGGGCATAAGGTCGGGGGTAAACTGTATGCGTTTGAAAGATAAATCCATCACATCAGCCACCGTCTTTATCAGTAAAGTTTTGGCCAAGCCTGGTACACCTACCAGCAAGCTGTGTCCGTTGCAAAGCATAGAAATTATAAGTTGGTCTACCACATCGTGCTGACCAACTATAACTGCGCCAATTGCTTTTTTCAATGCTTCGAATTGTACCTTTAGCGCCTGAGCAGCTTCAACATCTGATGAATATAATGACATAGAATAGGAATCGTTTATTTTAGGATGCGTAAGGTCTGTTTTTTTGCGAACACAAACAAAAACTTTTAGCAAAATTTATGAAAGATGTTGGCTTAAACGAAGCACAGCAACAAGTGGACACTTGGATTAAAACAATTGGTGTGCGCTATTTTTCGGAACTCACCAACCTCGGAATATTAATGGAGGAGGTAGGTGAATTGTCACGAATAATGGTGCGCCAATACGGCGATCAATCTTTTAAAAAGTATGAAGCAGATGCAAACCTAAGCGATGAAATGGCAGATGTACTATGGGTATTAATGTGTCTCGCCAACCAAACAGGTGTAAATCTCAGCGAGGCTTTTGCTAAAAATATGGAAAAGAAAACGCTCCGCGATGCAGAGCGTCATCTCAACAATGAAAAGTTGAAATAGATTATTTCTTTGTTGCGTTTCTTGTCGCTGTCTCTTTTGTTACCGTTTCTTTTTCGATAACTTTTTCTACAATTGGATAGCTTGGCGATTGCCAATCGACCAAATTAATTTCCTCAGCCATTATCCTCAATATATCATGGTGGGATAAATAAGACTGTAGCTTAACCGCACCTGGTTTCAATTGTTGATGGCTCGTAAAAAGATTCCAGAGGTTATTTAAAAAAATCTGAAAGTCGTCTGTAGTAGGATTGAATTTCATTGCTTCGGACTGGCTAACGATGTTGAGCAAATGGGAGATTAATTCCCGGCATTCTTCTATTCGCGCTTCGTAGGGTTTGATAATTTTGACCACGTTGGCTTGTACCTCATACAATATTTCGGCAGCAACTTTGGTTTGTTGTTTTTTGGCCGAAGTTCTTTGATCTTCGATAAAACGTGTGGCTAAAATTTTACTCCTTAGCCCTGCCAATTCAGCCGTTTCGCTCAATCCATTATTTTTCATCACCTCCTCTGTGGCCTTCATCCAGGCATAAAGTGTAGCCACAAAATTGAAATCTTTTTGCTCCAGCATATCAACAATGCCTGGATATTCAAGTAGCTTTTCATTGAGCTGCGAAACAATATTTAATAATGATTTTTTCATCGTGCAGCTATTATTCGGGTAACAATCTTAGTTCTTTTTCGCCCTTACTGTTTTCCGACCTATTCCATTCAAGGCCATCTTCAGTAAGCCTCATTTTGATTTGAATGATACTTTCGGGTCTTTGCTCTTTGAGTTTACTCGCTTCTACTATTACTTCAAGCGCTCCAGTGCCTGCACTAGTTGTAGTGGTTGGCTTTACATAAGTGGCTAATCGTTCGGTAAGTTGGGCTTCTACTTTTTCCAAATCAATTCCTTTCATTTTGATGTGTTTTGCAAGACTTGTGGTACTCGCTTGCTTTAATACAAATATGCTTAATGATTGCGCAAAAGATTTAATCGGAACCAAACTACGTGAAGCTTGAATTTCTTGATTTAAGATTTTTGACTTATTGGCTATTTCGGTATTTAATGCCGCCGCAAATTCTTTTGTAAAATCTTTAAATCCCAGCGCCTTTGAAAACTCCGACAACACTGCTTCGTTAAAGCTTTTAGGTAAAGGCTCATAAGTCTTTATTGTTTCTGTCGGAGCATAAGTTTCTAAGGCAACTGGAATAGTCAATTCAATATCTCCAATGCGCATTCTCGGGATACTAAAATGCTGTAATAAAGGATGATTGGCATATTCCTCGGCTACTTTTACCGACTTAAGGTCGGCCATTACCCTGCCTTCTGTAATACTACTTACTATGCCACCTAGGTATTCGTTTAAATTTGCCATATAATTTAAGTTGATAAAGGATTGGTTGTTGTATTTACACAAACAACCAATCCATTTTTATTTGAATAAAGATTAGCGATTTACCGTCGCGATGCTATCTTCAAGCATAGTTAAGATTCTATCCAAGCCAGCAGGAAGTTCGTCGTTTACTGCTCTTACTTTCACACCAAGATTGTAGGTTTTTTCTACACTTGTACCACTAGTTGCTGTGCGCTTATAAGAAGCAGAAGCCTTAAAGTTGACAATTTTGTAATTGATACCCAATTCGGCACTTGCTGCAAATTCACTCGATACATTTGAAGTTTCGGTAGAAGTCAATTTTGCATTAAAATCAATGTTGATTTCCTCGATACGAATGGCTGGCATCACCAACATAGTCAAGAATGGAACCTTGATGATTACCTTACTTGAAAGAAAGTTATCGGCAACATTAATTGTATTAGGAATTGCATTTGCATTTGCAGGTACCAAACCTTCGTCTTTCAGTTGTTGCAAAGTTTTACCGAAATTGGTATTGGCAGTAGATTTACTGTATTCAAAATCTACATATCGAAGTTTTGTAGAGGCGGGGGTATTGCCTTGTGCAGGAACAGGTTCAAAACCTACTTCTTGAATAAATTTTACGGTTGACATGGAAGCTGCGTGCTGAGCCTGAACTGCTGCTTGCAGAGGTCCACCGATGTACACGCTAAAGTCGAGGCTGTTTAATTCAGCTACTAAATTTGGCATAATTGTAAAATATTTATTTGGTTAAAAAAAAAAGGAACTCACTAAGAAAAAACAGCTAGGATTTCACCAGAATGGCAAATCTGCGTCAAGAAAAAACACTAACATTTGAAATGAAAGCATTAGATAAAAGTTTATTGGTTGGCAAGTAGTTTCAATACAAATTAAATAAATAAAACACAAAAAATCAAGCTATTTAAATATTAAATTATCATGAACTAGATTTTTCCTGCTTGTTGCGCAATTTTAAATCTAAAAAAAAGAATGCATTGAACAGACTTTATGAAACCTATTTATGAACACTTCAAAAAGCCTTTTCAATTTACCTAGAAGAAATCAGGTAGATTCCAACAAGCCCATTCTCTACTACACAATTTATCAGCTCTACATCAAAAAGATTAGCTTCGCTTAAATTTAAACCCAAATCAAATAAAAAATGCCAACAGCTATTATTACTGGCGCTACTCAAGGAATTGGCGCTGCCATTGCCAAAAAAATGGCCTCTGAAAAATTCACATTATGTATTTGCTCACGCAAGGAAAGCGAACTAAAAGCTATTAAAAGCGAATTGGAAGAACTTGGAAGTCCTGCTGTATATATAAAAGCCGTGGACTTATCAGATAAAGAATCAGCTAAAGAATTTGCACATTTTGCATTGCAACAATTAAAGACAATTGACATTTTAGTCAACAATGCAGGAGTATTTATTCCGGGTAATATTTGCGATGAAGAAGAAGGCCAGTTAGAGCAAATGATGAGGGTAAATTTATATTCGGCCTACACCATTACACGCGTTATTGCGCCTGAAATGAAAAAATTAAAAACTGGACACATCTTCAATATGTGTTCTGTGGCCAGTTTGAAAGCTTACCCAATGGGAGGTTCTTACAGCATTAGCAAATATGCCCTTCTTGGCTTTTCGGACAATTTACGCGAAGAACTGAAAATGGATAAAATTAAAGTCACTGCCTTATGTTTGGGGGCTACAAACAGCCGATCTTGGGAGGGCAGCGGAGTACCCGCAGAAAGAATTATGCCTGCCGAGGATGTAGCCAAAATCCTGTGGACAAGCTACCAACTTTCCGAAAGCACCAATCTTGAAACCATTATTATGCGGCCACAATTCGGCGATTTGTAGGCGAATTTTACCAGCTTTAACACTACCTTTTCCTTTTAATAATACCTTTGTCTCAAATTTTTAAAAACAAATAAAAACAATGAAAAAGTCATTACCGATTATCCTCGTTTTATTAGCCATCATAATGATTGGCGGTTGCATGTCCTGCAATATTCAACGCAGCCTTGTAGGCCTCGACGAAGATGTGAAAGCTAAATGGAGTCAGGTACAAAATCAATACCAACGCCGTTCTGACCTAATTGGAAATTTAGTAGAAACAGTAAAAGGTGCCGCCAATTTCGAAAAAAGCACACTAACTGAAGTGATTGAAGCACGAGCAAAAGCAACTTCTATTCAAGTAAATGCTGATGATTTATCGCCTGAAAAATTAAAAGAATTTCAAGCAGCACAAGGACAATTGACACAAGCTTTAGGCAAATTGATGGTGGTCAACGAAGCTTACCCCGAGTTGAAATCCAATATCAATTTCTTAAAACTACAAGACGAATTAGCGGGTACCGAAAATCGCATTTCAGTTGAACGTAAAAACTACAACGAATCGGTACAAGCCTACAACGTAAAAACAAGACAATTCCCGAACAATATATTTGCGGGTATGCTAGGTTTCAAAGTTCGTGGCACATTTGAAGCGGACGCTGCTGCCCAAAAAGCTCCGAGCGTAAAATTCTAATTTAATCATTCATCGGGCGCAAAATACCTGAGCCAATGGCACTTGTATTTTGCGCTTTTTTATACTTCTCGATTATGTTTCCCTGGTTCGGAAAAAGCAAATCTCTTCTTTCAAAAGATATCCAAGATGCTGTAGTGTCGGCCATTGCAGCCAACGAAAGAAAAAGCAGGGGCGAAATGCGTGTCTATGTAGAGTCGCATTGCAATATGGTCAACCCAATCGACCGTTGTGAACAAATTTTTGTTCAATTAAAGATGCACGAAACAAAAGAAAGAAATGGAGTCTTGCTCTATTTGGCCATCAAAGACCGTCAATTTGCCATTGTGGGTGATGAAGGTATCAATCAAAAAGTAGGTGGCAACGAATACTGGAATTATATCGCCACAAAACTAAAAGAATATTTTGGTGCTGGTAAAATGAAAGAAGGTATTTGTTATTGTATTGAAGAAATTGGACAAAGCCTCGCCAATCATTATCCTGACAATGGAACCGAAAATATTAATGAATTACCTGACGAAATCGTATTTGGGAAATGAGGACTTACATCAATAAATATTTTTTCGCGTTTTTAATTTTTGCTGCAGCAATAAGCAATGTCTTTTCAGTAGCTTACGCTGGCGAAAAAGACTTCCCTCCATTGCCCAATCCTCCAAGATTGGTAAACGATTTGGCAGGATTTATGAACAGCCAAGAGCAAGCAGCACTTGAGCAAATACTAGTAGCTTACTCAGATTCTACATCCAACGAAATTGCCATTGTTACCGTTCAAAGTATTGGACAATATGATATTGCAGACTATACAGTTGAGCTTTACAACAAATGGAAAATTGGCGGCAAAAAGAATAATAATGGTTTACTCATTTTAGCGTCAAAGGATGAAAGAAAAATTTGGATAACGAGTGGCTACGGACTTGAAGGCGCTTTGCCCGATGGCCTGATTGGTCAAATTATTAGAGACGAAATAGAACCCAATTTTAAAAGAGGGGATTTTTATTCAGGCTTCGAAGCGGGCACGAATGCCTTAATGGATGCCGCACGTGGCGAATATACCGCAGAGCCTAAAGAAAAAACAGAGCAAGGCGGAGGTATTGGAACAGTCATTTTTATCATTATCGTCATCTTAATTTTCCTAGCTGCATCCCGTGGGGGCGGCGGTGGTGGTGGCGGCTTACTAAATAGTGCGGGCTGGATTGCAGCAAGTATGCTCAACAATCGTCATTCTGGATCGGATTGGGGCAGCGGCGGATTTGGCGGCGGCTCAGGTGGTGGTGGATTTGGTGGCTTTGGAGGCGGATCCTCTGGCGGTGGTGGCGCAGGCGGTAGCTGGTAACAACAAAATAGTCTCAGGGCACAGATATGAAGATATTTGTGCCTTTTTTATTGCGAAATTTCTGGAGTAAAACTGTACTTTTGATAAGGAAAAATCAGCTTTATGACTTCAGCAATAAACCCAATTGAGCAATACATTGCGTCATTCCCCAAAAAGGTACAACTGCAATTGCAAGAGTTGAGAAATACCATAAGAGCAGCAGCTCCGGATGCCGAAGAGGTAATAAGTTATGCAATGCCCACTTATAAACTTTTCGGCAACTTAGTACATTTTGCAGGCTACAAAAATCATATTGGCTTCTACCCTGCCCCATCGGGCATCAGCAATTTTGAAAAAGAATTAGTAAAATATAAAACATCGAAAGGCGCAATTCAAATACCTATTGATGAGCAAATTCCAAAGGGATTAATTAAAGAAATTGTACGTTTTAGAATAACTGAAAACAAAAAGAATAACGAGGCAAAGAAATCGAAAAAGACCTGTAAAAATGGACATACATTTAATAAAAGTAGCGACTGCCCAGTATGCCCTATTTGCGAAAAAAACAAAAAACCAAAAGAGGGAATACTCCAACTTTTGAGTACTCCTGCAAGACGAGCGTTAGAAAACAGAGGCATTGAAACGGTAAAACAATTGACACAATATTCCGAGAGCGAAATTGCAGCATTTCACGGCCTGGGGCCATCAACAATAAAGATTTTAAAACAAGAATTATTACAACAAAAATTAAGCTTCAAAAAATAAATACTCTGTGGACATAAAACATAAAAGCGAAAGCAATAAAGGCAATTTTTTTATTGAAAAAGATGGAAAAATAATTGCTGAGATGACTTATGTTTGGACTGGCGACACCCGCATCATTATTGACCATACCGAAGTAGACTCCAGCCTCAAAGGGCAAGGTGTGGGAAAAAAACTGGTAGCCGAAGCGGTAAGATTTGCTCGAAAGAAAGGAATAAAAATAATGCCTCTTTGCCCATTTGCACAAGCTGTTTTTGAGAAAGAGATAGCTTTTAAGGACGTATTGTTTTAGATGCAATAATCAACAGAAATACCAAACTCTAATCACAAAGAAAGATGAAAAGTGCCCTACAAGAACTTCAAATTGCAGAACAAAAAGCTGAAAGACTATTTAATGAAATACAGCAAAGAGGCTTGATAAAAGCGGGTATCAGTGAAAAAGAATTGAACCGTAATATTTTCGATTTGGCTTTTGAATTATTGGGCATCAAAAAATACTGGCACAAACGCATTGTGCGTTCTGGTGTCAATACACTACTACCTTACGCCGAAAATCCAGCCGATTTGATACTTCAGGAAGATGATATTTTGTTTTTTGATTTCGGACCCGTTTTTGAAGAATGGGAGGCAGATTTTGGTCGCACTTATGTAATAGGCAACAATGCACAAAAGCTAAAACTAGCCAATGATGTTGCACTTGCTTGGGCCGAAGGAAAAGCATTTTATGATGCAAATAAAGCACAACTTACTGGTGCTGATTTTTACAATTACACCAAAGAATTAGCAATTAAATATGGCTGGGAATATGGCAACGAACATTGCGGACATTTAATTGGCAATTTTCCACACGAACAAATTGTAGGTGAAGATATCATCAATTATTTGCACCCCGAAAACCATATTTTGATGAGCGCTGTTGACAAAAACGGCAATAAAAGATTCTGGATTTACGAAATTCATTTCATCGACAAAACGCTTGGCATTGGTGGTTTTTACGAGCAATTGTTGAGTTAATCCATCTTCACAAATGCACCAGTCAATTTCTTCAAAGCAGTTTCTGATTGTTTTAAATTGTATCGCGCATTTACCAAACGGGTTATTGCCGCCTCATAAGTACTTTGACTCTCTTTAGTTTCCAAAAAATTACCCAACCCCAAGCGCAAACGCTCAGTAGTGATTTGTAAACTTTGTTCTGCCAATTTGATATTTTCTTCCTCGAGCAGCATAATTTCGTTATCGCCCAACCAACGAGTAAAAGCAATTTGGGCTGCCGAAAACTGATTGAGTCTTGTACGTTCTACTTCTAATGTGGCATTTAAATTTTGCATTTTGGCTACTTTAATCTGATTACTTGTCCTCAATCCGTTGAACAAATTCCACGAAAAAGTAAATCCAGTATTAAATCCAAGATTTTGATTGAGCAAAGCAAAGCCTGCCTCGTTTTGAGAGCGACCAAAAAGATAATTAGAAGTAAGCCCTATTGAGGGAAATCTTTGCGACTGTAACTCTTTGATAGATTGAAGACCTATCGAAACATTTCTGTCAGCAAACCTAATGGCAGTATTCATTTTATCCACTTGCGCTTTGATTTCTTCCATTGATTTCAGACCATCAAAAGCAAAAATGGTATCCACCGAAAAGGAAGTGTTTACATCTGATTTAATCAAAACAAGCAAATTGTTTTTATACTCGTTCAGGATATATTTTTGGGTAATCAAGCTTGATTTTTGAGCATTCAAATCCAACTTAGCTTGCAACACTTCAACATTCGAGCCGCTACCTAAAGCCTTCTTTTTTTCTGCAATTTTGATGCGCTCTTCCGAAACCGCCATTGCGGCATTGATGCCCTTAATCAATTGTTCTTGTTTGACAATTTGATAATACAACAAAGTAACTTCCTCAATAGTATTTTCTATTTGCATCTTGAAACCCAGCTCACCCTGCTGAGCCAAAAGATTCAAGCGTTCTTTTGTGGCATACATTTTCATACCATCAAAAATGGTCCAACTCAAATAAGCACCAGCATTTGTCGTGTTTGATTTTACATTACCCTGATTAACCTCAAGGCCATTGGAAAATTTTTGATTGGTATTGTTGGTGGCAATATTTACATTGGAAAGAATATCCAGTTTGGGCATAAATCCGGCGTTGCCAAATGTATTTTGTTTTTGAGCAATGGCAGCATTGTTTTGGGCAATTCTGATATCATAATTACTTTCGAGTGCCATAGCCACCACTTGCTGATAACTAAGCACAGTAGGGCTTTGAGCAAACAAGGCTAAGGGCAGAAACATCAAAATATTCAGTAAGATTTTATTGAGCATTGTGTTTTTTGTCTTTTGATAAATAACTGTAAATAGCAGGAATCACATAAAGGGTAAGAATCAGAGAAAATAAAATTCCTCCAACAATAACGACTCCCATTCCCATACGACTTTTAGCACCAGCACCCAATGCAAGGGCAATAGGCATTGCCCCCAAAGCAGTGGCAATACTGGTCATCAAGATGGGTCTCAAACGGGCTGCTGCGGCTGCCTCAATGGCTTCTTTTTTAGCCATACCTTGTTCTTTCAATTGATTGGCAAATTCCACAATCAGGATACCGTTTTTAGTAACCAAACCAATCAACATAATGATACCAATCTGGCTAAAAATATTGAGCGTTTGATTGAAATACCATAGCGACAATACCGCTCCGGCGAGGGCCAGAGGCACGGTGAGCATAATGATAAAAGGATCAATAAAACTTTCGAATTGCGCAGAGAGTACCAAATAAATCAGCAATAAAGCGAGCAAGAAAGCAAACATTATATTGGAAGAACTCTCAGCAAAATCGCGCGATGCACCAGTCAATGCTGTTGTAAAACTATCATCCAAAATCTTGTCAGCAATCTTTTCCATCTCTTTGATACCATCTCCCACCGTTTTACCTGGAGCTAGCCCTGCAGAAATGGTAGCAGATTGGTAACGATTGTAGTGATACAATTGAGGAGGAGAACTTGCTTCATTAAAACTAACAATATTGTCCAACTGAATTAATTCGCCCGCCGCATTGCGCAAATAAAGGGATTTTATGTCCAAAACTTCATCTCTATTTCCACGATCAAATTGGCCAATAACTTGGTATTGCTTGCCATTCATTGTAAAATAATTGAAGCGCTGTCCGCTCAATGCCAATTGCAGCGTTTGTGCGATATCAGCGACAGAGATGCCCAGATTTTTAGCCTTATCTCTATCGATAGTAATATTGACTTCAGGTTTATTAAATTTCAAATTCACATCAACCCCCTGAAAAACGGGATTCTTGTTTGCCTCTTCCAAAAACAAGGGAAGTTTCTCTTTTAGCTTTTCGAAATTGGGTGCTTGCAATACAAATTGCACTGGCAAACCTCCACGGCCACCTGCAGATATGGTTTGTTCTTGAATCACAAATAATTTCCCTTGTGGAAAATTGCTCGAGTTCTTTGAAACAAAGTTGGCAATTTGTTGTTGGCTTCTTTTGCGTTGGCTGGCATCGGTAAGTGCCAAACGAATAAACCCTGTATTCACGGCACCCGAACCTGCAAAACCAGGAGCGGTAACGGTTAACAGCACACGCTTTTCAGGAATAGAATCTTCAACAAACTGAGTAAATGATTTAATGAAATCATCAGTGTATTCGTAAGAAGAACCCTCTGGCGCGGTAACCTGCACACGCATCCAGTTGCGGTCTTCGAGTGGAGACAATTCACTTTTCAATAAGCTGCCAACCCCAACAATTATTGCCCCAGCGCCCAGCAAAATATATTTGGCAAACCGTCTGTACTTCAAAAATGTTTTCAAAGTATCACTGTATGCATTCGTCAGATTGACAAAGAAAGGCTCTGTAGCTTCATAAAACTTACTCTTCTTCGGATTCTTCTTCACCATCCGAGCATTCAACATTGGCGTCAAGGTGAGCGAAACAAATGCAGAAATCAATACCGCTCCTGCAATAATTACGCCAAACTCCCTAAACAAACGACCCACAAAACCTTCGAGGAAGATAACCGGCATAAACACTGCAGCCAATGTGATAGAAGTGGAAATGACCGCAAAATAAATCTCCTTTGATCCTTTATGTGCCGCTTCAATAGGGTTCATACCCTCTTCTACTTTTTTATAAATATTCTCTGTAACAACAATACCATCATCGACCACCAAACCTGTGGCTAAAACAATCGCTAATAGAGTGAGAACGTTGACCGAATAACCCATTATGTACATAATAAAAAAGGCTCCAATCAACGAAACAGGGATATCAATTAAAGGACGAAAGGCAATTAACCAATCGCGGAAAAAGAGATAAATAATGATAATCACCAAAACAATGGCAATTGCCAAAGTCTCCATTACCTCGGTAATGGATTTTTTGATAAACAAAGTATTATCCAAAGCAATATCAACTTTGAAATCTTTGGGTAAATCCTTTTTTATTTGTTCTAAACGCTTATAAAATTCTTCAGAAATATCGAGATAATTGGCGCCCGGTTGTGGCACCAAAGCCAAGCCTATCATCGGAGTGCCCGATTGACGCAAAATAGTTTCTTCATTCTCGGGACCCAAAACAGCGGTTCCAATATCTTTAAAACGAATGACTTTATCGCCCTCAGTTTTCAGGATTAAATTATTAAAATCCTCTTCAGTTTTAAGACGACCAACTGTGTTTAAAGTTAGCTCTGTGCTGTTTCCAGCAATTTTACCCGAAGGTAATTCCACATTTTCTTTGTCCAATGCAAGACGCACATCTTGTGGCGTAAGGCCAAAAGAAGACAAACGAACAGGGTCGAGCCAAAGCCGCATAGCGTATTTCTTCTGTCCCCATATTTGTATGTTACTCACACCAGGAATCGTTTGTAATCGCTCGGCCAAAACATTTTCAGCAAAGTCACTCACCTCTAATTGTGAGCGAGTATCCGACTGTAATGTGAGTGATATAATCGCATCTGAATTGGCATCCGATTTGGTTACAGTGGGCAATCCATCAATGTCTTGGGGCAATTGGCGCACTGCTTGCGATACTTTATCCCGAACATCATTAGCAGCAGCTTCGAGATTGGAACTCAAATTAAATTCAACTGTTATAATACTTGAACCCTGATTACTAGAGGATGAAATTGTGCGAACTCCATCAATTCCGTTAATAGCTTTTTCAAGAGGTTCGGTAATTTGAGACTCTACCACATCGGCATTGGCACCTGCGTAATTGGTGCGCACAGTAATGATTGGCGGGTCGATGGATGGAAATTCCCGAACACCTAAAAATGTATAGCCAATAGCACCAAACAAAATGATGATGACATTCATCACAATGGCGAGCACTGGGCGGTTGATACTGGTTGATGATATATTCATTATGCTATAAATCTATTTTTTTGAGCTCAATTATTTTTACTGCAGACTCTGGCTTTAAAGACATTATACCTGTTGTAATTACTGTATCACCAACATTTAAGCCACTTAAAATTTGAATTTTAGCATCATTACGTGTACCTGTCTCCACCTTTACTGGCATTGCTTTTCCTCCTTTGCTCACAAAAACTTTTTTACCCTTTAACTCAGGAATTACGGCTTCGGTTGGTATCATAATTGAGGAATCTTTTTTACTGGCAACGAGTTCGATTTTGGCGAATGCTCCTGGAAAAACAGATGAGCTTGTGTTGTCAAATACAGCTCTGATGTTGATGTTGCGAGTTTGTTGGTCAATTCTTGGTTCAATGGCAAATACTTTAGCCTCATAAGACTCTTTTTTATTATCCACCGAAAACCGAATAACATCACCCACAGATACAACCGCGGCATAACGTTCGGGAACCGTAAAGTCAATTTTCAATAAATTGATTTGCTGGATTTTGGCGATAACATCTAATCCGCTCACATAGCTACCCTCACTCTTTTGTTTTAAGCCTATCTTACCATCAAAGGGTGCGCGAATTTCTGTTTTGGCTATTTGTGCTCTAGTAAAATCGATGTCCGCATTAATGGTTTGCGATTGATTAACGATTGCATCATACTCCTCTTGGCTTACACCGTTGATGTCTAGCAAACCTTTCATTCTATTTTCCCTTTCTTTAGACAATTTCAACTGTAATTGCAACTTTCTCAGCTGAGCCTGTAAATCAGCATCATTAATTTTAGCTAATAAAGCACCATTCCTTACGGCACTGCCTTCTTTAAAATAAACAGCGATTAATTTACCCGATACCTCAGGCCGCAATTCAACCTCCTCGTTGGCCATTACTGAACCCGAAGAGAAAATTTTATTTTCGAGCAATTGCGAACCCACCACATAAGCAGAAACATTAATGGGCTGCCCCTTTTGCATCCCTCCCTTTTTACCATCAACTGCATTTTCGTCTTTAAGAAAGAAAATTTTAATCAATACCAATGCAAGAATGATGGATATTATTATAACTAAGCTTTTGGGTTTCATATTTTCTTACTCGATTTTTTGTAATTGATGAATATTTTTTCGGATGGGAGGCTATCCAAATTGCTTTGAATAGAATTTATGTTTTGTATTAAAATTGTCTGCTGCTCTTTGCTAAAACCCTTTAAGGCCGCTTTGTTTACTTCGTCGATAGCGGCATAAAGTTCAGGCATTAATTGAACTCCTTTCTTTGTTAATGCCACGAAGTATTCCCTTCTGTCATTTGGGTTTTGTATCTTCTCTACAAAATCCTTTTTGATGAGGTAATCAATCATACGCACCATCGACACCTTATCAATCTTTAATTTCTCACCAATACAATGCTGGGAGCATTGATCGGGACTTTTATCTATAATAATTAGTATGGAATAGTACCGCTCAATTTCCAGATGCTCTAGCTTTTTGGCTAATGCGCCAAAATAACTCTTGGCAAGCAAAGCCAATGAGCGACCAAAGGGTAAAAATTCACAAATAGTATCTGACATTAAAATTAAAATAAGAATCAAAAGTAGTTTAAAGAACTAACAGTTAGCACTGCGAACTAATTGATAAAATTGATAGTAGTATTGGTTTGTATTTGATTTTCAATAATATTTCAAAATATGCGCCAGCAAGATTAACTTTGGAACATGCAATTAGACAACATAACCGAATTTAAATACTCACCCGAATTAAAAGAGAAACTTAATGCCTTTGGCACTGTCAAAACATTTGCCGAAGGCGACGTCATTTTGAATGAGAATGCTTATATCAGATCCATTCCTATTGTATTGAAAGGCAGCATTGGTGTGGTGCGCTCCGAAGAGGACGGTCGCGAAATGTTGTTGTACTATATAAAGGCAGGCGAAAGTTGTATTATGTCTTTCTTGGGTGGAATTCATAATGATACGAGCAAAGTAAAAGCTGTTGCAGAGGAAGAAACTGAAATTCTTTTTATCCCTACAGACAAAGTAAGCCAACTGATTAAAGAATACCCTCAGTGGTTGGATTATATATTCCGCTTATACCACAAAAGATTTGAAGAACTTCTGGAAGTGGTTAACGAAGTGGCTTTTAAAAAAATGGACGAAAGGCTGCTCAATTTTCTCAAAAAGAAAAGTGAAAATTTACAAAACAAAACTATTAACATCACTCACGAACAAATAGCCAATGAGCTAGGAACCGCGCGTGTAGTGATTTCTAGGCTTCTCAAACAATTAGAAGAAGAAGGGCAGGTTTTGCTCGGCCGAAACAAAATCACACTATTGTAACAAAAGTTGCTGTTTACCCTCATTCTAATTTAGACATTTGTGTTATCAAATTTTACAACTCAAATAAAAAGTAGTAAATGAATTTTATAATAAAACACAAACTTTCTATTGCAGGCTTAGTATTGGGAGCCATTGGGGGTTATCTGTATTATCATTATGTTGGATGTGAAAGTGGCACTTGCGCCATCACCTCAAAGCCATTGAATAGTACCTTATACGGGGCACTAATGGGTGGTCTATTTCTCAATATTTTTAAAAAGGAAAAATGATAACAGAATCAATAATAGTAGCCAATTTAGAATGCATTGGCTGCTCTAGCACTATCAAAAAAGAATTACAAAAATTGCCTAATGTGCAGGATGTAGCGGTGGATATAGAAAAAGATATAGTAGTAGTGACTTACAAAGATGAAACGAGAGCAACAGTTATCCATACGCTACATTCATTAGGTTATCCCGAAGCAACTGAAAAAAATGGATTGTTGCTTCAACTAAAAAGTTACACTAGTTGTATGTTGGGCAAAATCAATAATCTTAACAATTAAAAAAAAATAACAATGAACATCGAACAAGCAATCAAACAAAACTTAGCAACTATCGTAGACGTGCGTAGCCCTGAAGAATTTATGGGCGGACACGTAGCAGGTTCTATCAACATTCCATTACAAGAAGTACCCAACCGTGTTGATGAAATCAAATCAATGCAAGCTCCTTTAATACTGTGTTGTGCATCAGGAAATAGAAGTGGACAAGCGCAAAGATACTTAGCACAATTAGGTATGGAATGCTTTAATGGCGGGTCTTGGTTAGACGTAAATTATTTACAAGCAAAATAAACAACTTTAAAAATGATTAATACAATTAAAAAATTATTCGGAATCGGTGGCCCCTCAGTAGACTTGGCCGAATTAGCCAAACAAGGAGCTATTATATTAGATGTAAGAAGCAAGGGCGAATACGCGAGTGGCCACATCAAAGGATCTATCAACATCTCTGTAGACCAATTGAGCAAAAATTTATCTCAATTAAAAGACAAAGACAAAGCAATTATCACTTGTTGCGCATCGGGTATGCGAAGTGCCTCTGCCAAAAGTTTATTAAAGTCAAATGGCTATACCAACGTGCATAATGGCGGCGGATGGAGCAGCCTCCAAAGCAAACTGAAATAATGAAAGTAACATTGCTTAGCGGATGGAATTTAATGCGCTTTTTACGGCTAGGAATGGGCACATTAATGGCCATCCAGTTTTTTCAAACCAGCGACAAATTGGTCGGATTAATTGGCGCATTTTTGCTGTATCAGGCCTTGTTTAACAAAGGTTGTTGTGGCGCTAATGGCTGTGCTACAAGCCCCAAAAACACGAACAACAACAATATCGAAGACATCAAATTTGAAGAAATAAAATAAAAAGATGGAAGCACATTATTATTATGTTGACCTAAAATGGATGGCCGACAGAAAAGGAATCCTTTACTCTCCCGAGTTAAATGAAGAAATTGAAGTGGCTACACCACCCCAATTTGCCAAAGGCATTGAAGGAATTTGGTCGCCCGAACATTTGTTGACCGCAGCAGTCAATAGTTGTTTTATGACCACTTTTTTGGCCATTGCCGAAAATTCGAAACTAGAATACAGCAACTTTGAATGCAAGGCAAAAGGCAAGCTGGAGCAGGTTGAAGGAAAGTTTTTGATGACTGAAGTATTATTAGAGGCACATCTGAGCATAAGCAACGAAGCCGACAAAGAAAAAGCTGAAAGAGTGTTGCAAAAATCTGAAGCAGCTTGTTTAATTTCGAATTCCATCAAATCAAAAGTAAGTTTACAAACCAATATTAATTTCTAAAACTATGTCCAATAAATTCGGAGATATTATCAAAAGCGAAACACCCACCTTGGTTGATTTTTTTGCAGAATGGTGTGGGCCATGCAAAATGATGAAACCCATACTGGAGGATTTAAAAAAATCTATAGGCGATAAAGCCACGATCCTCAAAATAGATGTGGACAAAAACCCACAGGTTGCGAGCCAATTACAAATTCAGGGAGTACCAACTTTAATTTTATTTAAAAATGGTGAAATAAAATGGCGAACTTCGGGCGTTGTTCCTGCCAAACAGTTGGAGCAAATCATCAACCAACACAGCAATTAACACCATGAAAAAAAGCATCCTACTCCCATTATTAGCCCTATTATTAATAGTGCAAAGCTGCGCCAACGGACAAGGCAAAAAAAACGAAACCAAAGATGGTGCTACCATTACAGCAGGGAGTAATTTGACCAGAAAACAATATGATGCTTTATTAAAAAGCGACAAAATAGTATTGATCGATTTTTATGCTGATTGGTGTGGCCCTTGCAAAATGATGAAACCATTTCTGGAAGAAATAGCTGAGGAAATGAAAGATAAAGTAGTCGTAATAAAAATAGATGCTGACCAAAACTCCGAACTTTGCCAAGAGCTTTCTATCGAGGCATTACCCACTTTGATAGTGTACAAAAAAGGAACCATGATGTGGCATCAAGTGGGCTTTGCGCCGAAAGAAGAAGTGTTGAAATACTTAAAATAGACCTTAATACTTAAGTCACCTTAAAATATTTCTTTGAGCCTTGGGTTGCGTCGCACCGTCAGGTTAGATCATTCCTTTTAGTTTTCCTTTGCTGGTAATTAATTTTGCATCGTACTGCATCCTTTGCGCCTTAGCGTGAAATCAAAAACCACAAATCCGAAATCAAATTTTACCTTTGCGGCTATGTACCCACTTATTCGTAAAGTATTATTTCGCCGCGACCCAGAAGAAGTGCATTATTGGGCCATGGCAAAGCTTCAGGCCGCCTACAAAAATCCTGTTTTGCGCGCAATGATGCGCAAACTCTTCACGTACCGGAATCCCTCTTTGGAGCGTACCCTTTGGGGCATTACCTTTCCCAATCCTGTTGGCCTTGCTGCGGGGTTTGACAAAGACGCCCGTTGGATAAACGAACTTTCTTGCCTCGGTTTTGGTTTTGTTGAAATTGGTACGGTCACCCCGCTTGGTCAACCAGGCAATCCAAAACCCAGACTATTCAGACTACCCGACGACAAAGCAGTCATCAACCGTATGGGCTTCAATAACGAAGGAGCAACTGCTGCTGCCGAACGTTTGGCAAAACCTCACGAACGTATCATTATTGGCGGCAATATTGGAAAAAACAAAGACACGCCCAACGACGATGCTATTTATGATTATGAAAAAGCATTTGTGGCATTATATAATGTAGTAGACTATTTTGTGGTCAATGTTAGTAGCCCCAACACGCCCGGACTCCGTGCTTTACAAGACAAAAAGCCACTTACCAGCATCCTAAATCGTTTGAAAGAATTAAATAAACAAATGGGGCGAAACCGACCGATATTGCTCAAAATTGCACCCGACCTCACCAACGAACAACTAGATGACATCATTAGCTTGGTGACAGAAACCGAAATTCAAGGTGTAGTGGCCACCAATACTACCATTGACAGAAGCAACTTGAAAGCAGATGAGGCAACTGTAGAAGCGATTGGGGCTGGAGGTTTGAGTGGCAAACCCTTGACCAAGCGTTCGACAGAAGTGGTGCGCTACATTCACGAAAAAAGTGAAGGGAAAATCAAAATCATTGCTGCTGGCGGGATATTTACTGCCGCTGATGCGCAAGAAAAACTGAATGCAGGCGCCTCTTTGGTGCAAGTATATACAGGCTTTATTTATGAAGGGCCAGCAATTGCTTCGAATATTTGCAAGGCTTTATAATGAATTATTAAAAATGAATAGTGAATAATGTGGCGATTATTTACAACCAATTAAACTCTAACAAATAAACATTAGAAATTGAGAATCGACATTATCTCCGTTGTACCCGACTTACTCAAAAGCCCCTTTGAGCACTCCATAATGAAACGTGCCCAAAACAAGGGATTATTAGAGGTTGTGGTACATAATCTCAGAGATTACACTCCCTACAAGCATGGCCAAGTAGATGATTATCAATTTGGTGGTGGTGCAGGAATGGTGATGATGCCCGAACCTTTGGCTATAGCCATCGAGACACTGAAGAAAGACAGAGACTACGACGAAGTGATTTTTATGACACCAGACGGTCCCACTTGGAACCAAAAAACGGCCAATACGCTATCGTTAAAAAACAACTTGATGATTATTTGTGGGCATTACAAGGGTATTGACCAACGTATACGAGACCATTTTATCACAATGGAAATCTCTATTGGCGATTATGTGCTTAGTGGAGGTGAACTTGCTGCGGCCATAATAGTAGATTCAATTGGCAGATTAATACCCGGAGTACTCAATGACGAAACCTCAGCCCTATCCGATTCTTTTCAGGATGATTTACTGTCGCACCCCGTTTATACCCGACCTGCAGATTTTAGAGGATGGACTATTCCTGAAGTGCTTATATGTGGAGACCCTAAAAAAGTTGACCAATGGCGCTATGAAGAAGCCCTAAAAAGAACAGCAGAACGCAGACCAGATTTACTGAAAGACAATTAGTTAAACTTAAAACATTTCATCTCTTTGTTAAAAGTAGATTATTTAAAAAATAATTTTGGTTAATGAGATAAAAATTCTACTTTTGCATTCCTAAAATTAAGTAACAATGAACGCTATAGCATTCGTACACGAGCAATTGAACGCCAACGCAAACAAATCATACCCTGCATTCAAATCAGGTGATAATATAACTGTAAACTACAAAATTATTGAAGGCGCAAAAGAGCGTATTCAATCATTCAAAGGTGATGTAATCAAACGTCAGGGTACAGGTGCTACTCAAACTTTTACAGTTCGTAAAATTTCTGACGGAATCGGTGTTGAGCGTGTGTTTCCTTACTTTTCGCCAAACATTGACACCATTGTTTTGAACAAATCTGGTCGTGTACGTAGAGCTAAATTGTACTACCAACGTGAACGTAGCGGTAAAAGTGCTCGTATACAAGAAAAGAAAAGAGCCGTTCAGGTTAAAGCTAAATAATCTTAGATTAAATATATTTTGTGTGGAAAGCCGTAGTATCAAATATTACGGCTTTTTTGTACTTGGTACATTTTACCAAATTAGGCATTAGGAATACTGTTTTTAAGTACCTTTAAAGTTTAATACCTTCTAGAATTACATCGATGAAAAGACCTATTTACCTACTATTTTCTTTAATTGTATTATTGTTTGCCTATCAAAGTAAAGCCCAAACATCTTCCAGACTTGTCGCACAATCTTTGTACACATTTGAAGACGGCATCTTTTCCATTACTGATACAACTAAGTATTCTTACACTACCACAAAACGAGGAGGTGACCTAAATTCCAAATACATTGCATTTGATAAAGCAGAGCAATTTATTAGCGAAAAAGCAACAAGCACTTTGGTAAAAAGCAAATTGGCGCTTCAAAATTTCGATATCTACAATAATAGAACAGTTGAACAACATTCAAACTACAACCTCAGTATTGGCGCTTTCGAAAATACCGAAACCATCTTTTACTACACCACTATAGATGATACCCTCACCTCTACAGTAAAACAAACATGGAATGCAAGCAGTTTGGCTTGGGAAAATAGTACGCGGCAAATATTTACGCACGATGCTGCAGGTCACCGAAATTCTAAAACCTTCCAATTTTGGAATGCCGCAAGTGCTAATTGGACAAATTATGAAAGAAGCTTATTTGCATTTGATCTTTCGGGCAATATGACCAGCAACTTATACCAAACCTGGGATGTGAGCACAAGCAATTGGGTCAATATATTTAATGACAGCATGAGCTATTCCTCTACCAATAAGTTAGTATCATCAATTACACAACTCTGGCTATCCGGAAACTGGGAAAACAACAAAAAAGTCTTCTATTTATATGATGTTGCTGATAATGTTACAGAAAGCCAAGAACAAGGTTGGGATGCTAGCAGCAGTGCTTGGTACAATGTAAAAAAATACGAATACACCCACGATGGACGCGGCAACATTTTGACTTTTATCAATCAAAATTGGAACTCAGGACTCAGCAAATGGGATACTTTTAATAGAAGAGAATATAGCTTTGACAGCAAAAACAATTTGCTCAGCAATACTTGGTCCTTTTGGGATGCCAGTAAAAATAGTTTCGAAAATAGCTCACTAGAAAGCTATACTTATGATGCTTATGACAACCTATTAACAGAAACAGCTGCAATATGGGATAATATCGCTTTGGATTGGGAAAACACAGAAAAAGTGACGAGAGCCTATAATATTTTCAATCAGAAAACATTAGAGCAAAATGAATTTTGGGATCCTATTGCCAAGCTTTGGATGCTCAGGAATGGTAATCAAAAGTTTAATTACTATTATGAGTCATATACGAATTCTATTGCCGAAAACAAATCCATCACGAATGAACTAAAACTCTTTCCTGTTCCTTCGGCAGATGTACTGAATGTTCAACTCAAATCGGGTACAAAAGAAACTCTTACAGGGCAAATAATAGCAACAAACGGTCGCTTAATAAGGCAATGGACAATCAATAGTAACAAAGAATTTAAAGGCATAATACCCATTAATGATTTGCCCCCTGGGCAATATGTGATACAATTTTTAGGCAAAGAAACTGGGACCATTAAGGGTGAATTTCAAGTTTTGAAATAAACCCATTTTTCCTTTACCGATAGTTTTATTGGCTTTACCGACATTGTCCTTTTCATTGCCTATTAGGTGTATGTTACGTGTTTTCTCCAAGCTACTTTTGTACCGTACTATTAAAATAAAACAAAAATGGCAATGCAAACCCAACATAAAAGCAATAACAGCACATCTCTATTGTTTGGAATAATACTGGCTTTGGCTGGAGTGCTGTATCTTTTGAAACAGTTTAAGCTTATAGAATTTGACATTCATATCTGGCCATTGTTTTTGATAGTAGGAGGAATAATGAGCGGGATGAAAAACGGTTTTTTAAGACCTACGCCATTAATTCTGATTACGATCGGAATTGCTTTTTTGATACCAAGTTTCACGATTGCAGGTGTACCTTCCCGAAAGTTATTATGGCCTATACTATTGATTATCAGCGGCCTATTCATTGCTTTTCGTCCGCAGAAAAAAAGAGGCAATATCAACTTGGTAAGAGAAGATTTTGCAAAGCGATATGACCTTGATAATAAAGAGCAAGAAAATTTAGATGAAAATTTCGTGAATGTTGAAGCCTATTTTGGCGGCAGAAAAGAAATTATTACGTCAAAACAATTCAGCGGCTGCACTGCAACAGCTATCTGTGGTGGGGCCGAAATTAATTTAATGCAGGCTGATAATATCATCCAGCCAATGGTCATTGATTTAAGGGTGATTTTTGGTGGCATCGAAATAATTGTTCCCTCACATTGGGAAATTGTCAACGAAGTAGATGTTCTGTTTGGTGGCATTGAAGATAAACGTAATCTTCGTACGGCAGCTGAAATTGGAGAATCAAAAAAATTATTATTGCGTGGTTCTGTTACTTTTGGTGGACTAGAATTAAAATCATACTAAATTATCCCCCCAATTGCTCAAGCGTTTTGTCAAATATGGCCGATTAGTCCCCCTCCCCATCCTCCTATTCATAGTAGGTATTGCAACCTTACCCTTTTCATCGGGTATAGATGCCATTTGGAAATCTTTAGCTATTGATATTGGTTTGCATCTAGTATTTGTTGTAATTGCCAGCTTCTTTCTTGAATGGCGTATTCGCAAGTATCCCACCAAAGTATTAGCAACATTGCACGCTACTTTTCTAGCATTTGTAAGCGCTATATTACTTTTTGTCATTGCCGATTTGTTTTTATGCTCACTCATTTTTAATGACAAAATATATTTAGCCCATATTGACAACACAGAGGTCATGAGACTGATTATGGCTTGGCTTTGCCTGGGCTGGTTAGCTCATATAACAGTTCTTCGTAAGCACCAAGAGGATAATCAAAAAGAAATTGAATTGCACCAACAAGCGGTCATCAGTCTGCGCGAGGCAGAGTTGTTTCGGTTGAGACAGCAATTGCAACCCCATTTTTTATACAACAGCCTCAACTCCATTAATGCTCTCATTCAACTTGACCCAGAAAAAGCACAGGAAATGGTGGGCAAACTATCCGATTTTCTTAGGCTTTCGGTAAAAAGAGATGTAGAGGAATTCATTAATATTCAAGAAGAACTTAATTATATAGAATCTTATTTGGCCATCGAATCGGTACGTTTTGGAAATCGCTTAAAAATAGAAAGTATCCAAAGTGGTGAAGATTGGGAAAAAGCCAAAATACCCGCCTTCATTTTACAGCCGATTCTTGAAAATGCGATAAAATTTGGCTTGTATGGAAATACAGGAAATGTAATCATAAAAATCAACATCTCTCTGCGCGATAAGCTATTGCACATCCTTATCGAAAATCCATTTGACGACACTACCCAGCCTCCCCGAGGAACAGGTTTTGGTTTGGAAGGTATTTCACGTAGGCTGACTATATTATTTGCCCGAGCCGACCTTTTGGAAATCAAAAAACACAATCATATTTTTTCTACTATCGTAAAAATTCCTCAATAACCATGTACAAAGTAATTGTCATCGACGACGAACCATTAGCAAGGTCACTGATTGTTAAATTGCTTCAAGCTTATCCTAATTTTGAAGTAGTAGATGAATGCCCCGATGGTTTTGAAGCTTTTAAAAGCATCCAAAAACATAATCCAGACTTACTTTTTCTCGACATTCAAATGCCGCGCATCAACGGTTTCGAATTACTAGAGATGCTAGACAAGCCACCTGCTGTAATCTTTACCACTGCTTTTGATGAGTATGCTTTGAAAGCTTTTGAAATCCATGCAGTAGATTACTTATTAAAGCCAGTCACCCGCGAAAGATTTGACAAAGCCATACAAAAATGCCAGCATCAGGCATTAAACAAGAATATTGACGCAGTAAGCAACCTTATTGAAGATCAAGTTTATGAAGGTTATCAGCATCGGATTGTAGTAAAAGACAGAGGCAATATCCGCATTATCCCAGCCGAAGAAATCTATTATATCGAAGCGAATGATGATTATGTAAAAATAGTCTCGAAGGAGGGCTCCTTTCTAAAAAAGAATACTTTGACAAATATTGAAAAAATACTAGACCCCAATTTATTTGTACGCGTACATCGTTCCTACCTGATGCCTATCAGCCAGTTGCAAAGCATTGAACCTTATGAAAAAAACAGCCATATCGCTTTGTTACATTGTGGCATGAAAATATCTGTAAGCCAGGCCGGTATGACCAGATTGAAGAGTTTATTGCGACTTTAATGCTCAAATGAAAGCCATCACTTTAAAAAGAAAAAATTGCGAATAATATTTTGGAGTTCTTGTATAAAAATCCCTACATTTGCGCTCCACTCAACACAATGAGTAATTTGGTCGGGTGGCCGAGTGGTTAGGCAGAGCTCTGCAAAAGCTCGTACAGCGGTTCGAACCCGCTCTCGACCTCCAACAAAAAAGCGACAACAAATTTGTTGTCGCTTTTTTATTCACCCAATGCTTTCTTCTGCTTTTTGGATTTTTGCATCCAGGTATAAACATGCCCTACTACTACGCTGAAAGATTTTCCGTTAAACACTCCTGTTTCATCTCCATATTTTGTGGCCACAAAAACCTCAAAGTGCAGATTGCTGTCTAATGTAAAAGTACAGTCATACTCTTCCAAAATCTTTCGAAGCTTAATGGTTGATTTCATCAGCAATCCAATTTAAAAATTTAAGCTCTTCCAATTTAGAAATTGATGGTAAAGACATTTGATGAAACTACATAGCCATCCTGTGCTGTCTGCTTTAATTGAACGGTATAAGTACCGTTGGGCAAAGTGGTTTTGAATACAATGTTTAACACCTCGTGATAATAAATCATTGATTTGTTAAGCGATACAAAGTCGGCGTAAGCCCTACCTTCTGCATCACAAAGAGGGTTTCCGGTAGGTAATATTGACACTTCACTCATCAAATCGCCAGTAGCAGCATCACGAACAATCAATTTGCGTTCTTGCAGCCTCATCGAAATATCATAGACATTTAAAGGTGTAACACTTTCCGTTTCGTGCGTTGCAAAAAAACCATATAGTGTAACTACTCTGCAAGAAACTGCCTCGGTAGTGTATGAAGCAATATGAATGTCTCTGTTGGTAATACTCACATCTCCTCTTACAGCAAAATTCTTTTCGGTGTAAGACTTGTAACCTATCAAAGGCACATCACCAATGGTACAAGAATACACCTTATTACGCACGTAAGGCATATTTGCGAGTAAATCCCTCGGGATAACGAAGTATAGAGTAGAATCATTGACAATAGTGGCATCAACTGTAAAAACATCAGACGTATTTTCTATCGAGGCAAATGTGACTTTTATCAATGCTTCGTTGGTAAATCCACCGCCATAAATTGTATGTTTTGCCCCTTCAATTGAAAAGATCCCGTCAGAGTTGTCGTGCAATTTGACAGGACCACTAAAAAATTTATCATAATTGATAAAAAAGCTTTTTGTCATAAACGAATCCAAATTACTGTATTTGACGTCTGTACCTTTGCTCAAGGCCACTCTCATGTGGTACATTGTTTTGGTTGCCAATCCTGTAAGAAGAATATTGTTTTTATCAGTGTAAACAGCATCGGTCCATTTGGTTTCAGTTGCTTTTTTATATTGAAATTTTGCAACAATATCTTTTTGCCCATGATTCTCCACAAAAGACAATTGCGCTTGATTGCCCATCACGCTTAATTGATACATTTTTGTTTCTTGTGCAAAACGCTGTAAATTATCTTGTGTAGTGGGGTTATCCTTTTTGCAAGAAACGAATAGTGCAAGAATGAGGATTGGGAGAAGCTTGAATATAATTTTCATTGTAAAATTTAGTGGAACAAATGTACTTATTCGCAAACAAAAAAATGCCTCAGTTTTGGACTGAGGCATTTTTGAATAATATCACAGTAAACTATCCTAAATAAACTTTCAAGGCATTGCTATAACGAGCTTTCTGAAGACGCTTAATAGCACGTTCTTTAATTTGACGAATACGTTCTTTGGTAAGGTCATATTTCTCACCTATTTCTTCAATCGATGGTCCTGCTTCACCTTCAAGACCAAAATATGCCGCTAATATCTCTGCTTCACGAATACTTAATGATTTTAGAATACGACGAATCTCAGCACGCAAAGAATCTTTCATCACATCATCATCCGTGTCGCTGCTACCTTCTAACAAATCACCCATTGCCACATCTTCAGCTTCGTGCACTGGCGCATCCAAAGAGGTGTGACGGGTATTGCTCGTAAAGATATTGGTTACTTCAGTTTCGCTCATTTCCAGGATATTGGCCAATTCTTCTGTAGAAGGCTCGCGCTCGTGCTCTTGTTCAAAAGCAATAAAAGCTTTATTTGCCTTATTGTAAGTGCCGATTTTATTTTGGGGTAAACGCACCAAACGACCTTGCTCAGCTAATGCCTGCAAAATAGATTGACGAATCCACCAAACTGCATAAGAAATAAATTTAAAGCCTTTAGTTTCGTCAAAACGCTGAGCAGCTTTTATCAAACCTAGATTTCCTTCATTGATTAAATCACTCAATGAAAGACCCTGATGCTGATATTGCTTTGCTACAGACACCACAAAACGCAAATTAGATTTCACCAATTTCTCCAAAGCCCACTGATCGTTCATACGAATTTTCTGCGCCAAGGTTGTCTCCTCCTCTGGCGTAATCATGGATATTTTAGAAATTTCTTGAAGATATTTTTCTACCGCTTGCGAGTCGCGATTGGTAATCTGGGTAGCAATCTTTAATTGTCTCATAGTTTTTTAAAAAATTTTGTCTCTCCTGTACAAGTAAAAAAGAGATGTTTAATAAATAAACGTCAAAATGCGAGCCATCGTTTGTTCGGGTACAGAATTTTGCAGCAGATTAACATTATTCAAAGACATATATCATAAGCCTTTTTTCGTATTCTAAACTGTAATCCTGCAATTTTGTGTTGACACAAGCAAAAGAACGGAGATATTTTAACTAAGCACAAAAGTATATTCTGTATTTCAAAAATACTACCTTTGCCTTCATTAATAATTCAACTTTAACAAAGAATATGTCACAAGACCTCTTTACGCACCCCGATTATTACCAATTAGACGAATTATTGACCGATGAGCACAAATTGATTCGTGATACTGTACGTGCTTGGATTAAGAAAGAAGTCAGCCCAAATATTGAAAAATGGGCACAAAATTGTGAGTTTCCGAAACATTTAGTCCCACAAATGGGCGATTTAGGTGTTTTTGGCCCAACAGTACCTACCCAATATGGTGGAGGTGGCCTCGATTATATCAGCTATGGCTTGATGATGCAAGAAATTGAGCGTTGCGACAGCGGAATGCGCAGTACTGCCAGTGTGCAAGGCAGCTTGGTGATGTACCCAATTTATGCTTATGGCAACGAGGAACAACGCAATAAATATTTACCAAAACTCGCTTCAGGGGAATGGTTGGGCTGCTTCGGGCTTACAGAACCAGATAGTGGAAGCGACCCGGGCAGCATGCTCACCAACATTAAAGATGCAGGCGACCATGTTATCCTTAACGGAGCAAAAATGTGGATTTCGAATGCCCCATACGCACAATTGGCTGTAGTTTGGGCAAAAGACGAAGCAGGAGACATAAGAGGATTGATAGTAGAACGTGGAATGGAAGGATTTACTACACCTGAAATCCATGGCAAATGGAGCCTTCGTGCAAGCTGCACAGGCGAGTTGGTGTTTGACAATGTAAAAGTGCCCAAAGAAAATATTTTACCCAATATCAAAGGTTTGAAAGGACCTTTGGGTTGCTTATCCAAAGCCCGTTATGGCATCGCTTGGGGCGCATTAGGTGCTGCTATGGATTGCTACGATTCGGCTTTGCGTTATACTTTACAACGTAGTCAATTTGGCAAGCAAATTGCAGGGTTCCAGTTGCAACAAAAGAAATTGGCAGAAATGATTACCGAAATCACCAAAGGTCAATTATTGGTTTGGCGCTTAGGAGTATTGATGAACGAAGGTCGTGCTACCCCAGCCCAAGTAAGTATGGCTAAACGCAACTCTTGCGAAATAGCGCTGAATATTTGCCGCGAAGCACGCCAAATGCACGGTGGAATGGGCATCACGGGCGAATACAGCATTATGCGCCATATGATGAACCTCGAATCTGTGGTAACTTATGAAGGCACCCACGATATTCATTTACTCATTACAGGTATGGATGTCACAGGTATAAATGCTTTTAAATAACATGAAAATTTTGTATAAAAAAAGGAGTCGCAATTTTTGTGACTCCTTTTTTTTCGGCTATCAATTAAAGACATTATTTAATATTACTTCTCACACACTAAATATTCTTGGCAGAAAAAAACAAACTATATTTATAGTTATATAACTAAAACATTTTCAATAAATACAAAAAATAATCTGAATATTATGGAACACCAAAAGTGCCTAAACCTATCGGTATTTGAACAATTTCCTGTGTTAAAAACCAAGCGTTTATTGCTTCGCGAAATTCAGTTAACAGATGCCGAACAAATATTCAAAATGCGGAGCAGCGGTCGTGTCAATCAATTTATCGCCCGCAACAATATGAATGACATAGAAACATCAAAACTACTAGCCGAAAAAACCATTCAAGCTTATCATAACAAACAAGCTATAGGTTGGGCTGGGATATTGAGGGATAATAATGATATTATAGGCACATGCGGCTTTAATCAAATAGATTTTGCCAATTTAAGAGCAGAAATTGGTGGTGAACTCAGTGTTGATTATTGGGGAAAAAAAATTGCAATGGAAGCAGTGGCCACCATTATCCAATTTGGGCTGGAACAAATGAATCTTCACAGCATTGAGGCTAAAGTATCTCCTCAAAATAAAGGAGCCATATTTCTCTTAGAGCAAATTGGATTTAAAAAAGAAGCTCATTTTGTTGATAGAATATATTTCAATAATCAATTCAGCGACATGGCAGTTTACACCCTATTGAAAGGCAATGAACATTATTCATACTAAGCGGTTTACAAAAGTATACTGCTATACAATAGGTAAGCAGTATCTAATCTATACTAATTTCTCTAGTTTTGCAGTTCACAATAATAGAAAATCAAACAAATCTTATGAAAAAACTCGTTCTTATTAGTGGAACCGTACTTTTTGCTGCTACCTCAGCGATTGCTCAAACTTGGTCTTTAGACAAAGCACATGCTAAATTGGGCTTTGCCATCACTCACATGAAAATTTCGGAGGTGGAAGGCGCTTTCAAAAAATTTGATGTCAAAGTAACTTCTTCAAAGCCTGACTTTAGTGATGCTGTCATCGAATTGACCGCAGACATAAATAGTATCAACACCGATAACGACATGCGTGATGACCACATCAAAGGTGAAGAATATTTTAATGCCAGTAAATTTCCAACGATGACTTTTAAAAGCACTTCAATGCAAAAAACATCGGGAAACAACTATAAAGTAAGTGGTATCCTCACATTGCGTGGTATTAGCAAACCGGTTGTGCTTGCCGCAAAACTTAATGGTATCGGAGAAAACCCAATGAGTAAAAAAACAATGGCTGGCTTCAAAATTAGCGGAACCATTAAACGTTCTGCTTTTGGCGTGGGCGAGGAAAGTGCAATGCTTGGCGACGAAGTTTCATTGAACTCAAACATTGAATTAATGAAAAACTAATACTAAAAAGTATATTTTGAGGCCTGCAATGTGTCAATTGCAGGCTTTTTTTGTGTGCGAGTAAAATTACTTTATTCCTCTTGCATTTAAGGCTTGGTGATATTTTCGGGCATTGGCGTTATGCTCTTGTAAGGTAGAAGCAAAATTATGATAGCCGCTAAAATCTTCTTTGGCACAGAAATAGAGGTAATTGTTTTTGGGTGCATTGAGTACAGCCAGGATACTTTTGGGAGACGGTGTACAAATAGGGCCAGGAGGCAAACCCTCAACCTTGTATGTATTATAAGGCGACTCAAAACTCGTATGCACTCCAGTAATTCGTTTAATCATAAAATCGCCAAAGGCAAATTTTGCTGTTGGGTCTGCCTGCAATTTCATCCCTATTTTTAAACGATTGATATAAACGCTAGCAATCGTGGGTCGCTCGTCATTCTTATTTGATTCTTCTTCTACAATAGACGCTAATGTGATTACCTCTTGAGGTGTCAAGTTCAACATTTTAGCTTGATTCTTTCGTTCGGCTGTCCAAAAAGAAACATATTGTTGCGCTATTTTCTTGAATACCCTTTCGGCGCTGCTATTCCAATAAAATTCATAAGTATCGGGCATTATGGCACACATAGCAGTATTAGTATCTAACCCATATTGGTCCAAAAAAACTTCGTCGGATAAAATATGACGTAACACTAACGAGTCGGCTTCGAGCTGTGCACTTACCAATCGAATAAAATCTTGTTTCGTCCGCAGTTTATTAATGACCAGCCTAACGGGTGTTTGCCTACCCGATACCAGTAAACGAACGATCTTGTAATTACTCATCCCCTTGGTAATTCTGTACCTTCCTGCTTTAACCTTGTCTTTTAAGCCTGCATTTTTGGCCAACAAATCAAAGCTGTTGATGTCACGCACAAAACCCTGTTCTTGCAGGATAGTCTTTACTTCATCGTAGCTAGAGCCTGTGCGGATGTATAAAAACTCTTCTTTTGAAAACGAACCAGTATTGGGCACAAAAAACAAATAAAGGCCTATAGCAACCAGCAATACAGCGAAGGTACCTAATATTTTAAACGCTTTTGACCTTGATTTTTTAGATTTTGACGGCATGGAAAAGTTTGAGAATTGCAAGTTAAGGGAGGAATAAATCCAATGTTACAAGGCACAAAAAAACCGACCAAACAATGGTCGGTTCTATAATTTACTTGTCGAAATTATTTTTTAGCAGGGGTTTGTTTTGGACTAGTTTGTTCTGTAGGCTGTTTTTTTACTTCTTTGATTTTTTTAGGCTTTTCAAAGAACATAACAGAAACGATGCACAAGGCACCAATTAATCCCATTGCAGTCCAAGTACCTTTTTCCATTACATCGCCCGACTGTTTAACCCCCATAATTTGAGAGCTCATGCTACCAAAACTACCAGACAAACCGCCACCTTTTGGGTTTTGGACCAAAATAAAGAAAGCAAGAACTGCGCAAGTCAACAATATAATTACAGTGATAAGGGTGATCATAATAAATTTTCCTTGTTTAAATGATTAATTTTGGCGGCAAAGTACGTCTTTTTTTCAGGATTCTGCAAACTTAATTTTCTATAAATCTCAATGGCTTTGTCATACCGGCCTTGCTTGACATGGATTTCGGCTAATGGCTCACTGACCATGATATCTTGTTTGTCAATAGAATTAATGGCCATTTCAAAAACAGCCTCAGGTATATTATCATCTTCCTCACCTATTGCGGCAGCCAGCTTTTCTCTTTGCCACATTGAGCGAAGCATAGCCTTATCTTCTTCTTCACTTTTTTTGGCTTCATTCTTCTTTTTCAAGAACAATAACCATTCATCAAAACCCATCATTACCAACAAAGACTTTTCTTTTTCTGATTCTTCCACTTCTTCGGGTATTTCATCAGAGACCTCAATACCCTGATGTTGGAAATAATTTTCGACAAATAAAGGCTGAATTATATCATCTATTTCGGCTACCTGCGTTTTGTTTTCTTCGTTCATTGTTTCGTCTAAGATCAATAATTCTTCTTCATCTAGGATAGCCTCATCGCTTTCTACTTTATTTATTGCATTGGCGTCAAAAATTGTTTTCTGTGGAGCATTCTGACTCGAGCCGACTAAGCTGTTATAAAACTGCATCCAATTGCCCATAAACAATTGACTTTTGTGCAACATGTCTTTAGAAAAACCTTGAGCAGCGTATTGCTCTCCACTTTGAATCCACTGAGCAGGCACCAAATAAGGATACTTGGCCAATATCAGGTTCAAGTGTTGTTGTTCCTCTTTCGATAGTCGATGAGGCTGCTCCAACCATTCAGTAATAAAAGTAATTTGCTCTGTCATTAAATTAATTTACAAATAAAAGTTATCTCGGCTGAAGTATCAAATCCTAATTTCAACATCTTGAAAATCAAAGCATAAATAGATTGGTCCATCATTACCAATTCACAAATGCTTTATTAAAAATATCATCAGCTAATTGCCTTCCAATCTCTTCAATCAACTGATTTTCAACATTCTGCAAAGCTTGAGTGGCTGCAAAATCCGAAAACCGTGAAAAAGATTGTTTGTAGCTTGATTTGGGATTTTTTCGATTCTTGAAATCTACTTGTACCGTAATTGTCAAACGGTTGAGAGAGGCGGTCTGTGTGTTTTGAACACCCGTTACGGTAACATCATAGGCCGTAATTGTGCCCGACAAATCATAATCGGCCTCTTCGCTGTTGGTGGGCGCAAGGCCTGTTTGAGATAAAATTCTATTCCTGATTTTGTCAGTCAAGGTGGCGGTCAAGGACGGAACAACATTTCGAGCTCGGTTGTCGAACGTATGAAAATTAATCGTTTTCCCTTCAATACTCGCGCCCGTAAAACTATACACACCGCAGCTCATCATCGCTGTGCTGATTAATAAAACAAATAATAATCGGTAATGCCTCATCGATAAGAATTAAAATTTCGGGTTTGTATTAGTCTTTAATATCGTATTCTTTAATCTTGCGGTATAGCGTTCGCTCCGAAATGCCCAATTCATTGGCAGCATCTCTTCTACGGTTTTTGTGTTTCCTAAGCGCTTTGATAATGAACTCTTTTTCTCTGTCACTCAAAGCCAATGTTTCTTCTATTTCTTCGTGATGATCTACTAATTGGTCGGCCTGAGGATAATAAAGTGGGTTACCGGGCAAATAATTTGTAGAAATAATAGGAGTGACGGCTTCAGCTGCATTACTAAAGTTACTGCCATTGCTTGGCACGAGGTGCTCCATATTTTGCCCACTCAAATTCACGGCCTGCCCACGAGCCATATCAAAAACCAACTGCTTCAAATCATTCAAATCCTTTTTCATATCGAAAAAGAGTTTGTAAAAAATGTCCCTTTCGGTATCTGTGAGGGTGTCATTATTGTAATGCTGCCCACTGGATGAGGGCATCAATGCCATACTTGCCGTGCGGTCATTGGCCTGCGGTAAAAATCGCTGCAAAACGTCTGCAGATATACTGGAATCTTTGGCCAAAACAGAAATTTGCTCGGCAATATTTTTGAGCTCACGGATGTTACCTGGCCATTTGTAACTCAACAACAGATTCTTGGCGCTATTATCTAACGAAATAGTCTGGGTTTTGTATTTTTCAGCAAAATCAGCGGCAAATTTGCGAAACAGGATAGGAATATCTTCTTGTCTATCGCGCAAGGCTGGCACACGGATGGGCACTGTACTCAGGCGATAATAAAGGTCTTGGCGAAATTTTCCTTGATAAGTCAGCTCAAGCAAATCTTTATTGGTAGCGGCGATAACTCGTACATTGGCTTTTTGTACTTTCGAAGAGCCCACGCGGATATACTCACCCGTCTCCAGCATCCGCAACAAACGAGCTTGTGTGCCCAATGGCATCTCGCCAATTTCATCCAAGAAAATGGTACCGCCATTTACCGTTTCAAAATAACCTTTACGGCTATCGACTGCACCAGTAAAAGCCCCTTTTTCGTGACCAAAAAGCTCCGAATCGATTGTTCCTTCGGGGATGGCGCCACAGTTAACGGCAATAAAAGGATTGTGCTTGCGTGCCGAAAGGGAGTGAATTATTTGAGAGAAAATTTCCTTTCCTACTCCACTTTCACCCACTATTAATACGGTCAAATCGGTATTAGCAACTTGTTCAGCCACATTCAGTGCGTGATTGAGCCCGGGCGAATTGCCAATAATACCAAACCTGTTTTTTATACTTTGTAATTCCATTAATTGATTATTTAAATCAGCTTCCGATAAACTTTCATTTTGCTAGAATCCAAATCTCTAGCCGTTTTCACCATATTTGCCTTTCTATCTGTATACTGATTTTTTAAAAAGATAAGCCTAAAAGCTTTGCTCTAAAAGCTATCCAACAATCTCCCCCAAAAGCGTACCCGACGTGGCACTTGTAACCTTTACCATTACATAATCTCCTTTGTTTAAGTCATAATTTCCCTTCGGGAAAACTACCACTTTATTTTGGCTATTCCGTCCGCTCCAATGCTCTTCACTACGTTTACTGGTATTTTCAATCAATATTTCAAACGTCTTGCCCACCGATTGTTGGTATTGCGTCAACGAATGCCCACGATACATCGCAATCACTTCTTCGATACGGCGCTTCTTCACTTCTTCGGGCACATCATCTTCATAACGGCGTTCAGCAAGAGTTCCGGGGCGCTCGCTATAAGTGTACATATAGGCCAAGGCAAATTTGCATTCGTCCATCAGGCTGAGTGTATCTTGGTGTTCTTCCTCTGTTTCGCTACAAAAACCAATAATGACATCGGTACTAATATCGCAATCAGGCATAATTTCTTTGATGCGTTTTACTTTACTGAGATACCATTCGCGGGTATAAGTGCGGTTCATCATTTGCAGTATACGTGTATTACCGCTTTGAACGGGCAAATGAATACATTTACAAATGTTGTCGTATTTAGCCATTGTATGCAACACCTCATCGGTAATATCTTTGGGATGTGAAGTACTAAAACGCACCCGCAATTTTGGACTAATTAAAGCCACCTTCTCCAAGAGCATTGCAAAAGTTACCGAATTGCTTTGATCTTGCTGATGCTCGGGTGTAAAATGATACGAATCCACATTTTGACCCAACAAAGTAATTTCTTTGTAACCTGCATTAAATAATGCTTCACATTCTTGAAGAATACTTGCTGCATCACGGCTGCGTTCACGACCACGAGTAAAAGGCACCACGCAAAAGGTACACATATTATTGCAGCCACGCATAATGCTCACGAAAGCGCTCACTCCATTATTGTCTAATCGCACTGGCGAAATATCAGCATAAGTTTCTTCTCTACTTAGCAAGACATTCACCCCTTTTTGTCCACTAACTGCTTCTTTAATCAGGGCAGGTAAACTACGATATGCATCAGGGCCAATGACCATGTCCACCAATTTCTCTTCTTCGAGTAATTTGGCTTTTAAGCGTTCTGCCATACAACCTAATACGCCAATAAGTGCGCCAGGTTTTTTCCTTTTCTCTCTCCGAAAAATATGTAATCGATTGCGTACGGTTTGCTCAGCTTTATCGCGAATAGAGCAAGTATTAATGAGGAACAAATCAGCTTCTTCCATTAGCGTTGTAGGGCCAAAACCGTCTTCTTTTAAAATAGAAGCCACAATTTCGCTGTCGCTAAAATTCATAGCGCAACCATAACTTTCGATATAAAATTTCTTAGGGTACAAGGTATCTTCGGCCGTTTTTGCAGCCATTGCGGTCCCTTGTAAAGATTCGTCAACTTCTTTTTTTAACAATTCTGCCATATTTGCAGTCCTTCTATTTTGCACAAAGATAGGATTTTGCAGTACATTTAGCCCCTTAAACTGACATGAAAGATGCGTCAACTACTTAAGATTTTATACCTGAGTGCTATTATAGTTTTGCTGAGTAAGCACAGCATTGCACAAGGAATGAAAGACCCTACTAGCTGGACATATGAGGCTCAAAAAACAGGAACAAACGAATTTACGCTAATATTTAACTTAAAATTAGACAAAGGTTTTCATATTTGGTCATTGAAGCCTGGAGGCGATGGTTTTCAGGTAATACCAAGCTTTACCTTTGAAAAAAATGAGAATATTATACTGTTGGGCACCATAAAAGAACAAGGAAAACTAATGACGGAAACTATGGAAGGTGTAGAAGGGAAGGTCAATTATTACAGCAATGAAGTAAAATATTTCCAGAAAGTTAAAGCTACCGACGGAACCATAATAAAAGGAGTTCACGAATACCAAGTTTGTAATGATATAATGTGTCTTCCTCCTATCACTAAGCCATTTACGTTTAATTTAAAATAATTTTACAGCCTCTTAGATACATAATAATTCAGAATGAATCATTCCACAAAATTCCGTCTGCTTCTAGCATTTTTGCTATTGGGAAGCATTGCAGTTCAAGCACAAGGCTTTAAAAATCCAGCCAAATGGACTTATGAAGTTAAGAAAACAGGAGAAGGCAAATACGATTTGATTTTCCATCTCAAACTCGACGAACATTGGCATATCTGGTCGCTCAATCCCGGTGGCGATGGATTGGAACTCCCACCCGTTTTTACTTTCAAGAAAAATGCCAACTACAAATTACTGGGAAAAATTAAGGAGCAAGGGAAATTGATTTCTGGCGAAAGAGAAGGCGTGGATGGAATAGTCAATGAGTTTCACGACAAAGTTGATTACATCCAAAGTATCGAAGCAACATCCAACCAAAATATAACGGGAACACACGAATATCAAATATGTGATGAAAGCATTTGTCTGCCTCCCAAAACATTAGATTTTAGTTTTGAAATAACTGATTTCCCGACTGCAGCAATCGATACAAGTGTCAAAGAAGACACAACAAGCACTGTGGCGGCAGCACCACCAACTACAACCACAACGACAACACCTGAAAAACCAAATACATCAAAAGACAATTCAAATCAAGAAAGTAAAGATGTACCAGAATCTATTTGGTTAATTCTTCTGTCGGGATTGGGAGCGGGACTAGCAGCGGTTGTAACGCCTTGCATTTACTCCATGATTCCAATTACTGTTTCTTTTTTTACTAAAAAAAGCAAAACACGTAAAGAAGGAATCGTCAATGCTTCATTTTACTCATTCTCTATCATTTTCATTTTTGCGGCTTTAGGAATGCTGATTGTGGCAGCATTTGGCGCTAATGCATTGAATACACTCTCCACCCATTGGATTCCCAATTTATTCTTCTTCACCATTTTTATACTATTTGCTTTTTCGTTTCTTGGCGCCTTCGAGTTAACACTACCCTCTTCTTGGACCAACAAAGTAGATTCAAAAGCGAATACCAATAGCTTTACAGGTATCTTCTTTATGGCACTCACTTTGGTGATTGTTTCCTTTTCTTGTACCTCTGCCTTTATTGGCGGAATAGCAGTATTAGCAAGTAAAGGCGGTGTTTGGGGGCCATTGGTTGGTTTTGCAAGTTTCGGCTTAGGCATTGCGCTTCCATTTACCATATTTGCTTTATTCCCTTCCTATCTCAAAAACCTGGAAAAGCCAGGTGGATGGCAAAATGCCGTAAAAGTTACACTCGGTTTTTTAGAACTAGCCCTTGCCTTAAAATTCCTGTCTAATGCAGACCTTGCAAAAGGCTGGCGCCTGTTAGACCGCGAAATTTTTATTGCTATTTGGGTGATATTAGCCATCTTATTAGGACTTTATCTTTTAGGTAAATTAAGATTTAGTCACGACGACGAATTGCCCAAAAACATGTTTGGTATTCCTTATGTCTCCATACCACGTTTGCTGCTGGCTACCGCAGCTTTTAGCTTTGCAATGTACATGATACCGGGTATGTGGGGCGCTCCGCTCAAAGCCATTAGTTCTTTTGTTCCACCAATGGGCACGCAAGATTTTGTTTCGAGCGGTACAGCAGCAGCTGTAAGCCACGATAATGGGGCGAAAGCTCCCCAAAAGTATGTGCAGGAATTAAAAATTTATGAGCCCGAAGTGGCTACTAAATACGGTTTAGTAACTTATTATGACCTTGACGAAGCAAAGGAGGCTGCAAGATTTTTGAAAAAACCTTTGATGATTGATTTTACGGGTATTAATTGTATCAATTGCCGTAAAATGGAGGGTCAGGTTTGGAGCAATCCAGATGTAATGAGCCGTTTGAAAAATGATTTTGTTGTGCTTTCACTTTACTGCGATTACAACGAAAAAGACCTTCCCGAATCAGAGCAATATATCTCAAAAGCATTAGGTTCTAAAGTAGTGACAGTCGGTAATAAAAATGCCGATTATCAAGCCACAAGATTTAATGCACAAGGGCAACCTCTTTATTTCTTTATTGATGCTGATGACCGCGACCTTGCAGATAAAGGTGTAGGATATGACCCTGATGTGGCTAAGTTTATCAAACATTTGGATGCTGTAAAAGCTAAGTATAAAGAGTTGAATCCTTAAGTATTATGGTTTAGTGTTTAGTGGCATAGCGTTTTATTTCATTAATTTTCCCACACGCTTTCATCTCACAGGGATCTGTAGTTGAAGATAGAAGAACAATTAAATTAATAAATATTACGTTTATATTATCACAAACACTCATAAGACCGTATTGTATAAAGGTGTCAATAACAATTGGCCTAGACGCATTAATGAGCACATTATTGATGCTGAAACTTTCAAAAATACATTTGCAGGTAAATATAATTGCAGATACATTTTAGTTTTAGAAGAGTATATGTTTATTAAAGATGCTATTGAGAGAGAAAAAGAAATTAAAAGTTGGAACTGAAAATTAAAAGAAGATTTGATAAACCGTACGAACCCCAATTGGACATTTCTACATTAGTTTTAGGCTAAAGACAGATCCCTTCAGGATGATATTAGCCTGGAGTAAAATTATTCTAAAAAAGCGATGATGAAGAATTCAATTTTATTAATAATTATTCTTTTAAATGCCATCTTTTCTCTAGCGCAAGACAGTAATTTGGTAAAAAAGAAAAATCGGCATGAATTTTATTTTGATTCCCTGACAAATGCAAAAGTTGGGAAGCCCTTTATCAAAGATTCGATATTAAAAACTATTGATAGCAGGTTAATTCAAATTACCAATTTAAAAAACAAAACAATGGTCTGCTTTGGAATGTATGGCTGCCATCCTTGTGCACACGAGTTACCAGCAGTTGTTCAACTTTCAAAACAAAGAAATGATATAGACTTTTTATACATCACGTTTAATTCAGAACAAACCATAAAAACAGAATTTGAAGAGGTTTTAGGGAAAAACTATTCTCTACCGGAAAATTATCACATTGTAATTATGGATCAAAATACAATGAAAAGAAACGATGTTCATTTAGGTTATCCGACAAAATATTTTTTAGATAGAAATGGTAAAGTTTTATATTTTCAATACGGTGGCGTTTCAACAAATAGCACATTGGCAGAAATGCTGCAAATAAATAATGATATTATCAAGAAATTTTAATCAATAATCAAACGCATTTTAGGATAAAAACCTAACGCAAAAATGATACAACAAATCAACCTATTAGTATTGCCCAAAGAGGCAACACAAGAAGCATTATTGCTCAAATACATTTCCGCAAACATCGGCGTAAAAGCCAGTCGAATCAATGGTTTCCGTATCGAGCGTCAATCTATTGACGCTCGAAGTAAGGTCGTAAAATTCCAACTACAAGTTTCGGTCTTTATCGATGAGCCGATGCCCGAAAATGAACCATTCGATCCACAATTACAAAACGTAAGCAACAAACCAAGCGTTGTGATAGTTGGTGCAGGTCCAGCAGGTCTTTTTGCTGCTTTGCGATTAATTGCTTTGGGCTTCAAACCAATAATATTAGAGCGCGGAAAAGATGTACGCAGCCGACGCAGAGATTTGGCGACAATGAACAAAACAGGAGTCGTTAATCCCGAGTCGAATTATTGTTTTGGCGAAGGTGGAGCAGGTACTTACAGCGATGGCAAACTATATACACGCTCTACCAAACGCGGTGATGTAAAGCGCATCTTGAATTTATTCGTTCATTTTGGTGCCGAAGAAAATATACTCATTGAAGCCCACCCCCACATTGGCACCAACAAATTACCCCAAATCATTACGGCAATGCGAGAACAAATTATTGCTTGTGGTGGTGAAGTGTTATTTGAAACAAAACTTACAGATATATTGCTCGAAAACAGCGCCATTAAAGGTGTTGTATGTGCTGATGGCACAAAAATCAACTGCACCAAACTCATCTTGGCTACAGGGCATTCGGCCAGAGATATTTTTGAATTATTAGAGCGAAAAAATATTTTAATTGAAGCAAAACCTTTTGCCTTGGGTGTGCGCATTGAGCATCCGCAAGCATTAATTGACAGCATTCAATACTCTTGCCCCACACGTGGCGAAAATTTGCCCCCTGCAGCTTATTCGTTGGTAAGTCAGGAAAATGGACGTGGTGTATTTAGTTTTTGTATGTGTCCGGGTGGCATTATTGCGCCAGCAGCTACAGCGCCAAACGAGTTGGTAGTAAACGGATGGAGTCCTTCAAAGAGAAACAATCCTTATGCCAATTCTGGCACTGTAGTAGCTGTTGATGAAAGAGATTTTGCAAAATACGGATTCAAAGGAAACCTTGCAGGAATGCATTTTCAGCAGATGGTGGAACAAAATTGCTTTAGTGTTGGAGGAGGAAATCTTGTTGCGCCTGCACAAAGAATGGTGGACTTTGTCAACGGGAAATCATCCTCTACCTTGCCCGATTGCTCCTATATCCCAGGATTAAATTCTGTGCAAATGCGGGATATTTTACCCAAAGAAATCAACGAATCATTGCGCAAGGGGGTTCAAACTTTTGGCAAAAAAATGAAAGGATATTTTACTAATGAGGCACTATTAGTAGCCACTGAGTCGCGCACGAGTAGCCCCGTTCGGATACCAAGAGATAAGGTAACATTAGAGCATCCGCAAATCAAAGGTCTTTACCCTTGCGCTGAGGGTGCTGGCTATGCAGGTGGTATCGTGAGTGCCGCTATTGATGGGGAAAGATGTGCAGAGATGGCTGTGAGACAATTTGAATGATACTTCAATTTCAGACAAAAAATAAAGCCTCCCGAATATTTTTCGAAAGGCTACTTTGGTAATTAATAGCTTTGCTGTTCTATTTATTCTTTTTCAAATAAGACCTGAAATAACCACATTCTTTAATGACTTCGGCGTAGTATTTGGTATATTCAAATTGCTTCATTACCCCATAATTAATTTTGGGGATATATGCTGCATAAGGACCATCATACTCAAATTCAGCGCCGTTGTAATATTGATTTCGTTCACACTTTAGAATCAGATAACTTGCTTTTGCTTTTTGCTCTTGATTAATTGCTGATTTCAATGCTAATTGGTAGTAAGATTTCGCTAAAGAACAATCAGTAAAAAGTAAGCTAAAAAAATCATCTCTAGTATAATCACCCATGAAAGCCGAATAAATAATAGGGCCTTCATAATAGCAGCGTGCATTGCCATAATAACTCATATTATAAAAGGCATTTCCTAATAAAAGTGCATTGCTGTATACATCATTCCCAGCAGCCACATTAGCTTTTAGCTCTTTCAGTTTTTGTAAAAAACTCAGTTTAGTGTACTTCACTTTTTGAGGTGCAGCGTGCTCACAGTCGTGGCAATCTTTGATATTGCCATTGAAGGGATTTCCATAGAGTTCAAATTTTCTTGCTTTATCGGTTTGTACCATCAATTGAATGGCCTCGTCAATTTTATCTTGATAACTTAAAACCACAGCCTGAAACTCATTTATATCTACAACGGAAAAAGGATAAATAGAAGCGCAATAGGCTTCAAAGGGCGTCTTGTTTTGCTTTTGCAGAAAAGCCTTCATCGTATTGACAGAGGAGGAAGTGGCATAAAAAGAATCTTGATGCTGAAACAATTCTGACTTAAGAATTTCCTTTTGTGCTGCATACTTTTTCGCCATAGTAAGTTTTGCCCAGCTATAGGCATAATCATGTCTAAAATTGGGTACAGAAGAGCCATCAAAATGCTGCAACCAAAATAAATCAGGCAATAACATTTCTTCGGTTTTTTCGTTCAGCTTTGAAGCGCTCGCTAATCGATTCATAAATACCAACAATCGATGCTGTGCCGTGGCTAATTTTTCTTTGGGCAAAACCTTTTCTGCTTTACTAAAAAATTGTTCTGCCCTTTTGAAATCAGCATTCAAATAATACAAATAGCCAGCCGAAAGATTCCACCAGAAAGGCTTTGCTGTTTTTGATTCTTCGGCAATTTTGGCCACAAGAGTTGTTGCTGGTATGTTCAAGGAATCCAAATGCCCCTTCAATTCATTGCCATTACCATAATCAGCATTTACTTTTCGCTCCTGCAAATTTACCAACCTGCTCAACAATAAATCCAGCTTTTCACTTTTAGGGTCGAGAGCATAAATCTCTTTGATAGCGCGCTGCTCATCAAAATAAATACCGATTAACTGCCACAAAGTAATTTGCTCTTCTTTGTTTGTGCACAATGCCAAAGTCTGTTTCCAATCGCTTTCGTTTTGGGGGTGAAAACTAAAATGGGCAACGGTTTTAAAATCGTCACTGACATCATAAATTTTGCTGTACAAATAATTGGCCTGAGCATAGTTTTTTTGCTTGTAATAGCAACCTGCCACATAGCTCAGACAACGCGCAGCAAGGATATTGTAGGGAAATAGTGTTTTGTGCTTTTCATAAAAATCGATGCAATTTTTATAATTCCCTGTCAAAAAATGAGCTCTCAAAATCTGGAAAAAATACCGCTGTTTGATGAAATTATCTTTGGTCTTTTGAAACTCCGATTCCATATTCAGCAAAACCTCCTTCTGCACTTTATTCAGGCTTAGCGTCCGTGGCTTACTATCATCATAATCCCAATAATCAAATCGAGTGGCTGCATAGCTTTCATTGACTTTGGCGTAGGCCAAAAACTTAAAAAAAGCAGCGACATTCGGCTTTGCCTTTGCCTGTACCAGTTTTAAGGAATGTACAGAAGCTGGCAAAAAGTAAATGGGTACAGTATTGATGCTGTCAATCATCTTTGGCGAAGCCTCCAACAGCAAAAACTGAATTTCTTTTTTAGGATATGCGGCGCCCAAATATCCCCTCCACTCGTCAACAATGGTTTGATTGAAACGAGAAACATGCTCCTCATCGTGACCTATTTTGTAATAAAACTGCTCTGAAAAAAAGAAAGGCTTGTAGGCACTATCCACAAAAGCTTCGGGTGCGTAGGAGGAATAGGTAAACTCGTCCCAATCGCCTCCGGCACAGGCCCATATTATTCCGTAAGAAATAAAAGCGACTGCACTAAAAAGCAGCAACAGTTTTTTGGTAAAAATCCTTTGCATAACGGGAGATATTTACTGAATCTAAATCGTAGAAAATTACTTGCTGAAACTGATTAGGGTAGCTTTTTTTCAAATCGGCAATCATCGGCGTGAAATCCTTTTCATTCACTTCTTCTACTTTTACTTCATCACCTGCCTGAAAATAAAAACCATTCTTAAAAAAAGCAGATACTGCTCGGTATCTATTTGCCGAAATCTGTTCAAATTCTTCTTTATTCTGAAAATCCCTTGCGTCCATTTTATTGAGTAATTCCACAATTTTTCCATCGCGCATATGAATGCCCCAGGCGAAAATGGGTAAAGCAATATCTAAGCGTAAAGTGTAAGCAGACAAAGAGGAAAGGTATTTCTGACTGGTCTGTTGGTCGTAGATAGAATTGACTTCGCTGTTGTTGATTTCGCCCATATTATAAAACATCAACACACCTTTATCTACGGGTGGAATCCCTGCTTTTTCGGGGTACTTAATCTGGTGCAATCTTATTGTTGCCGACACCATGGCGAGTGAAGCAAAGGTTCCACCATCTTCGTGCGCATCCAGTTTTTCGCGCAACTGCTTGAGGAAATAAAAATATTTGGCCGCAGTGCTACTCGTCCAATCACAGTCTATTTGTAATGCCCTGGATTTGATGCCCACAGATTTGTTGATTTGATTGAGCATTGTCACGGTTTTGTCTACCAAGTTATAAATGGCTACAGAATCTAATTCTTCGAAAACCTTGTTTTTGATAAAGACAACTGGCACTATAGGATTGAGTATATCTTCTTTATTAAAATGAACAGGAGCTAGTGGAATCGCAGCTTTTGCTGTTTCGTCATAAACGATGTCGAAATAGCGAACGTAGAGCTGCTGCACATTATTCTCTTGTAAAACTTTTCGCTCTGTACTGTCCAATTGATAATTGGATTTCCAATAATAAAAAGAAACAAATGGCTTTAACTTTTCCCCTCCGCAAGAGCTAAAAACAACAGCCACAAAAAGCAAGACGAAAGAAAAACTGGATAAAGAACGAGATAAAAATGGATGCATTCGATTGTTTAAAATTTATTTGTACGAGATTAATGAAGCTTACCAAACTTTTTCAATTGACTCCCAAATAGAGAGATAACTGATGTAACGTTCTTCCGAAACGATGTCATTTTCCACAGCAGCTTTTACGGCACATCCTGGTTCATTGATATGTTTGCAATTACTAAACCTGCATTGTGAAAGCAATCTCTGCATTTCCGGAAAATATTGAGACAACTCATCTTGAGTCATATCAATTAATCCAAATTCCTTGACGCCAGGAGTATCGATAATATTGCCAGAATCGGGCAAATCAAACATTTCGGCAAAAGTAGTGGTGTGTTGGCCTTTTCCGCTATAGTCGGATACTATTTCGGTACGCAATTCAAGGTTCGGAATCAGTTGATTGATTAAAGTGCTTTTCCCTACCCCACTATGTCCGCTAAACAAAGTAGTCTTGCCTTTCAGCGCATCTTTTAGTTGTTGTAACGTTTCGGGCTTGTGCGCCGAAATTGGCATCACTTTGTATCCTATTTCGCCATAGATTTTTTCCCAGCGTTGAAGCGTATATTCATCTTCCTCGGTCAATAAATCAGTCTTGTTGATGACCAAAATCGCTGGCACATGATAGGCCTCAGCAGTGACTAAAAATCGGTCGATAAAACCCAAAGAGGTTTGAGGCTGCGTAATAGTGGCAATCAGCAAAACCAAATCCAAGTTAGAGGCAACGATATGTTTTTGATGCTTGTTGTGCGGAGAAACACGAACGATATAATTCCGACGATCTTTGACCGTATGAATCATGGCTTGAGCATCTTCGCGTTCTTCCATGTCCATTAGCACCACATCGCCCACCGCCACAGGATTTGATGAGGATATATTTTTATCAATCTTCATTTTGCCTTTTATACGGGCACGATACAGTTTTCCTTCTGCATCTTTTACTTGATACCAACTACCGGTAGATTTATAAATAATTCCTTGCAACTTTTATAAGTATTTAACCTCTTCTTTAATCTATAATTTAGGTAATGCGTAATGCCACAATGGGATCTAGTTTCGAAGCTTTGAGTGCAGGATAAATACCCGAGACGACTCCTACTATAGTACACACGGTGACGCCGAGCAATATCCAAGCCCAAGGAATCGCGAAGGGCACATCAAAGTAAGAAGACAATGCAATGCCAATACCTAAACTAAAAACAATTCCCAATACACCTCCTATAAGACTGATGAGTACAGACTCCAACAAAAATTGTTGCCTTATTACCACAGACCTTGCACCTAGCGCTTTACTTATGCCAATTTCACGAGTACGCTCTACAACCGATACTAGCATAATATTCATCAGTCCGATAATAGAACCCAACAAAGTGACAATAGCAATAGCCATTGCAGCAACTCCGATTTGCCCCAACAAATTATTCACCATTTCTACTAAACTATTATTTTCCTGAATAGAAAAATTATTCGCATCGCCTAATCGTATTTTCCTTATAACCCTAAAAACACCTTCGGCTTCTTCGCTAGCCACCTTTTTTACGGCAACATCTTTGACAAAAATACTAATGGCAAATGAACTAGCGCCACCATATATTGTTCTTGCCGTTTGTAAGGGCAAAAAAACCATATTGTCTTGGTCCATCATCATGCTCCCGCCTTTTTCTTCGGCCACACCAATGATTCGGAATTTATTAGCGCCTACCGATACGATTTCGTTGATGGCTTTACTTGGTTTTTTAAATAGTTTTTTTGCAATGGCAAAGCCTACCACACAAACATAATTGCCATTTTCTTCTTCGTATTTAGAAATATTACGTCCAACCTCCAAAGCTGTTTGGGCAATACTCAGGTAGTTTTGGTCAACTCCAACAACCCGAATATTGGGATTTGTTTTTTCATCTGCGTTTGCAACTGTGGCCACCATTGAGCCCACCACCGACAAGCCAACAGTAGTGTTGGGAAACAAATAGCGCTCTTTAAAGGCTTTGGCTTCATCATAACTGATATTCTTTACCTCGTTTGAAGTAAAACTCATTCCACGACGACCCTTTTTCGTTTTAATCACCTCACTTGTTATCTGAAATGAATTGGCACCTATGCTACTAAAATTACTGCTGACACCTGCCTTCATAACATCTGTAGCTGTAAGGATGCCCACCAAAGCCGTAATACCTAAAGTGATGATTAAAATGGTGATGGTAGAGCGCAACAAATTGGCACTAATAGTGCGCAATGCCTGAGCTATATTAAAACGAAGTTGTTGCATCATTAAAGCGAGGCAAAGTTAATGCCTTAATAGCCTGAAAAGGCCACTCTTCAAATGCACAATATTATTTACATTTGCGCTCTGAAAAAATCAAAGAATTTATGAGCGACACAGTAGAAAGTATCATCAGCAATACCGCCCAATCCATGCGTAAAGCTATTCAACATCTTGAACTGGAACTCTCCCGAGTACGCGCGGGCAAGGCAAATCCTCAGATTTTGGATGGTATCGTAGTGGAATATTATGGCAATCCAACACCCATTGCCCAGGTAGCAAACATTGCAACGCCAGATGCTCGTACCATCACCTTACAGCCTTGGGAAAAGAACATGTTGCAACCTATCGAAAGAGCAATTATTGCTTCAAACATTGGCCTAAACCCCTCTAATGACGGTAACATTATTCGTCTATTTTTGCCACCACTTACCGAAGAGCGTCGTAAAGAATTGGTAAAGCGTGTAAATGGCGAGGGCGAACAAGCGAAAGTAGCCATACGCTCTATCCGTAGGGATGGTATTGAATCGATCAAAAAAATGCAAAAAGACGGCTTGAGTGAAGACGCAGCCAAAGATGCTGAAGCCGACATTCAAAGCATAACAGATAAAGAAATCATTGCTATAGATGGCGTTTGCAAAGAGAAAGAAAAAGAAATTATGACTGTATAAGCATTCATTTTTATATTTTCAATTTCAAATTAAACTAATTACAAGCTTTGAAAAACGACAAACGACCAATACGTTGTTTGTCGTTTTAAATTTATAAATCTGCTCAACTATGAGTGAATACCAGGAACATATTTTACTCCTATTTTCCCTACCCATTTACTTATTCTTTATTCCTTTAGAGATTTTGCTCAGTCATTTTAATGGCCTCAAACTCTACTCTGTTAAAGAAACAATCATGAATATTTACCTCAACCTGGTCAATTTTGGGGTGGATATTGCTTTGCGCGGTTTGGCTCTTTTCGTACTTATTTTCTTTTATCAATACAAATTAGAAATAGCCTTTAGTCCTTTTGCCTATTGGTTCGTATTGTTTATCTGCGAAGATTTCTTGTTTTGGTTGGAGCATTTTGTCGACCATCATGTACGTGTATTTTGGGCGGTGCATGTCACCCATCATTCTTCTGAAGAATACAATTTAACGACTGGCTTCCGTTCATCTGTTTTTATGCCTTTTTACAGATATATCTATTTTATTCCGCTAGCATTATTGGGTTTTCGCCCAATGGACATCTTGTTTATGTATGCCATCACTCAATTGTATGGCATATTGGTACACACCCAATACATCAAAAAGCTACCCAAATGGGTTGGTTACCTCTTTGTAACGCCAGCACATCACCGAGTACATCATGCCAGCAATATTCCTTATCTCGATAAAAATATGGGAATGGCACTCATCATTTGGGACCGAATTTTCGGCACTTTTGCAGATGAACAAGAGGGTGAAACCATCCGATATGGCCTAGTAAAACCTTTAGAAAAGCCCCAACATCCCACTCATATTATTTTTCACGAATGGCAGGCCATTACCCGCGACCTGCGCAAGCCAGTTGGTTTGGGCACTAAACTAAAATACTTATTTATGCCTCCAGGTTGGAGCCACGATGGCAGTACTCAGACAGCTAAAGAAATGAGGACGGAATTGAAAAAATAATTAGTTTTATAGCTCTAAGAGTAATCAAAAAAAACAGAAAACCATGAACACAAGGCTCATCATTTCCTTCATATTTATTTTACTGACAGCCTGGCAAAAAGATTCAATTGCCCAAACTAGCGAAGGTCAAGCTACTATCCAAATCTCTAATATCCGCAGTAGTAAAGGCACTATTCGCTTGGGCTTTTTCAAAACCCAAGAAGAATTTGAAAATGAAAAACCTTTTAAGGCTTTAAGCATTTCTAAGTCGAGACTGAACAACAACAGTATCATTACCACCATCACACTACCCAAAGGTACTTATGGCATTTCTGTGCTAGACGACGAGAATGATAACTCCAAAATGGACTACAACATGGTACGAGTGCCCAAAGAAGGGTTTGGCTTTTCTAATTATTACCACACGGGCTTTTCAAAACCAAAGCTCAGTCAGTTTATTTTGACAGTTAATAATGGAAATGTTCAAATCAATTGTAAGATGAGGTATATTTAATGGGGCAAGCAATAGTTCGCCCAATTTGTATTGCTCTCCCAAAAGCAACTGTACAAAAAAGCCACAACAAGAAACTGTTGTGGCTTATCATGTAAACAATTAAAGCTTTTATGATTTTGCCTCAGCTTCTTTCTTCCATTCGTCACGATGCTTGCGTAGCGGGTGATCCTTAGATTTGCTAAAAATCATTTGTCCATTGTCTTTACCCTTGCGCAGTTCTGCACGTTCTTCGGGTGTGAGTTTTAATGTTTCTTGACAGGCCTCTGAGCAACAGCCTTCATACTTTGCTGCACATTCGGGGCATTGAATGAACAGCAAATGACAGCCTTCGTTTTTGCAATTGGTATGAGTATCTGCTTTGGCACCACATTGATGGCATTCGGCAATGACATCGTCTGTAATTCGCTCCCCAAGGCGCTCGTCAAAAACAAAGTTTTTACCTTTAAACATCAAGGGCAAACCTTCTTCTTTGGCTTTATTGGTGTACTCTATAATTCCTCCTTCGATATGATACACATTTTGAAAACCTTTGTGCAACATATAGGCACTCGCTTTTTCGCAACGAATACCACCCGTACAATACATCACAATATTCTGGTCTTTTTTGTCGGCAAGCATTTCGGCAGCCATCGGCAACTGTTGACGAAAGGTATCTGAAGGCACTTCGATGGCATTTTCAAAATGACCCACTTCGTATTCATAATGATTGCGCATATCCACAATGATGGTATCCGGCTTCGCCATCATTTCATTGGCTTCTGCTGCTTTAAGATACTTGCCTTTGTTGGCCATATCAAAGGTGGGGTCATCAATACCATCGGCTACTATTTTCTCTCTTACCTTCATCCGCAACACCCAAAAAGACTTTCCATCGTCATCCACAGCCACGTTGAGACGGATACCATTCAAGGCAGGGTCTGCACCGTAAAGTGCTTTCTTAAAAGCCTCAAAGTTGCTGGTAGGAACGCTCATTTGTGCGTTAATCCCTTCGTGGGCAATGTAGATTCTTCCAAAAACCTTGAGGGCTTCAAATTGGATAAAGAGATTGTCGCGGAATGCCTGTGGCTCGGCGATGTAGAAATACTGATAGAACGAAACTGTGGTACGTGGCTCTATCTCTTCGTAGAGGCGTCGTTTGAGTTCTTCGTTCGAAATTCGGTTGTGTAGCACGCGCATAGTGAACCTTCCTTTTTTTCGTTGTTAAAAATGCGCAAAGGTATCGTATTGCAGTAAAAATCAAAAATCCTTCCATAAAATAACCTCCAATTGATCCGGGCAGTTGAGCAGTAGTTCGCCGATATTTTTACCCAAAACAGGATGTAAAAGCCCTGAAGCAATGTCTGCTAAAGGAATTAAAGCAAATCTTCGCTTGGGCAATTCGGGATGCGGAATCACCAAACGCGCGCTGTGAATCACCTCTTGATCATACAACAAAATATCAATATCTATGGTGCGTTGCCCCCAATGTTCTGTGCGTTGTCGGCCTAGCGAGTATTCAATATGATTGATAATCGTAAGGGCTTCTATTGGGCTAAAATTTGTATCTAATTGCACCGCTTGATTGAGAAAATCTGGCTGGTCGGTTTTGCCCCAAGCAGCAGTTTGATAAATGGGCGAAACAGCGATGATAGTGCCCAATTGCACTGCAAGTAATTGGCGTGCATTAGCCAATATTTCGGCACGATTTCCTTGATTGCCGCCCAAAAGTAGGTAAATTGAACTCACCGATTTATTACCGATTTAATTTGCCGTGAAGATATAAACAATGATACCTTTGTGAAGACTAAAAATAAAACAAAGTTTATGAAAGAATTTTTCAAAATGTTTTTCGCCTCAATGCTGGGTATTATCGTGGCCAGCGTAGTGTTGGTGGGGCTCTTTATTGGCGCCATAGTGGGTATTGCTACTAGCGCAGTATCTGATAAGGGCGAAGACAAAGTCGTGGTTAAAGACAATAGTTTGCTTCGCTTAGATTTGAGTGAGTCTTTTCACGAACAAGGGGAAGAAAATTCATTTTCTTTCATGGGTTCTGGCGGTGGCTCCGAAGCTGGTGTGTACGAAATTGGCAATGCCATGGAAGCAGCTGCCAAAGATGATAAAATCAAGGGCTTGTTTATCAGGTTGGCACCAAGCCCCAACAGCTTTGCTACTTTGCAACAAATCAGAGAAGCTGTTTTGCGTTTCAAAAAATCGGGCAAGTTCGTTTATGCCTATGGCGAAAGTGTAACTCAAGGAGCCTTGTATGTGGCTTCTGCGGCGGATAGTATTTTTGTCAATCCAGCTGGCGATGTAGAGTTGAAAGGCTTAAATACTGATTTAGCTTTCTTCAAAAATGCTTTGGCGAAACTAGAAATAGAACCTCAAATTTTCTATGCTGGTAAATTTAAAAGTGCCACAGAACCTTTCCGCGCCGACAAAATGAGTGAACCCAACCGTCAGCAAGTAATGGCCATTCAGGCAGATATCTGGAACGAATTCCTGACTGCAATTGCAGGTCATGCCAAAACATCTGATTCTTCAATTCATCAATTGGCACAAACAGGAGCCATTCAATTTCCTCAGGATGCGCTAGACCATAAAGTGATTGATGGCGTGCGTTATTGGGATGAGGTAGAAACCATGATGAAGAAAAAATTGAGTGTCAAAGAAGACAAAAAAATCAGTTTTGCTTCGTTGAATGACTATGCCGAGCGCGAAGAAAAAGGTGAAAAAGACAAAGACCACCGCATTGCTGTCATCTTTGCCGAAGGCCAAATTAAAGACGGTGAAGCCACCAACGATTATGAAATTACCGACCAAGATATGGCCAAAACCATCCGCACGGTGCGCAACAACGACAAAATCAAAGCAGTGGTTTTGCGCATCAACTCGCCAGGTGGCAGTGCCCGTGCTTCTGAAATCATCCTTCGCGAATTACAATTGTTACACCAAAAGAAACCCATCATTGTATCGATGGGAGATGTAGCAGCCAGTGGTGGATACTACATTGCCTGCGCAGCGGATAGCATCTTTGCAATGCCCACTACTATTACAGGAAGCATTGGTGTATTCTCCATGATGTTCAATACCCAAAAATTAATGACCAACAAATTAGGCATCACCTTCGACCAAGTGAAAAATGCACCTTTTGCCGATTTCCCAAATGGTACGCGTACCATGACAGCCGAAGAGGGCGCCATGATCCAACGCAGTGTAGATTCAATTTACGCACTCTTCAAACGTCGGGTGGCCAATGGCCGCAAGATGAGCGAAGCGGATGTCGATTCTATTGCGCAAGGCCGCGTATGGACAGGTATTGCTGCCAAAAAGAATGGTCTTGTGGATGATTTGGGTAATTTGGACCGCGCCATCAAAAGTGCTGCGAGCCTTGCCAAAGTGAAACAATATGAAGTGCGCACTTACCCCGAGAAGGTGGACAAATTCAAATCGTTTATGAAGATGTTTAAGGACAATTCATCGGCCGAAGAAGCCGTAGGAAAGGCGGTAATGAAGGAGTTGAGCAAAGAAGCCAAAGAAATTATATACCTCAAGAATTTGCAAAATATGAATGGCCGCTCGATGATGTTATTGCCCTTTGACATCCAAATGAACTAAGTTTTTTTGATCACACTATACAAAGTTTGAGACAGTCCCAGTGCCGCAAGGCCTTGGGACTTTTCTTTTTTTGGGGTAGGCTTTTTGATGAACCATAAAGGAAAATGGCTTGATTGTTGCAAGGTACAATGACCGATAGTGATAGTGCAACAATAAGGTCTATTGCACACAAATGTCCAGTAAAGGACGGTGCAGTGGTATACAAAGCAAGAGCTTTGAAGCAAAGATTAAATTTCGACTTTACGATGTATAATGATGATAGTTGCGAATACAACAATGGCTCAAACTACCGTATTGCTCCCGAGGCAACTATCACTGGAGGAGAAGATAACAACGGATATATCTTATACCCTAATCCCAATAACGGTATATTCTCCATCAAACAAACTTTGATTAAAGACAAGATAGTAGCTATGAGAATAATCAATGCTGTTGGTGTACAAATTGCAAATGAAAACGTTCAATTTAAAAATGGAATTGCTAACTTTAAATTACAAAATGCAAGTGCAGGTTTATATTTAATCTGTCTTTCAGATGGAGTCAATATAGCAACTTGCTTGAAGTTTAATATCCGTTAAAAATGAATAGGACAATATTGATAACAATAATTTTTACTTGTGTGTATGCAATTGCATACACACAAGTAAACTTTGTTAAAAATCCAAGTTTTGAAAAATTAATAAAGTGTCCTAATGAGTGGAATCAAATAAATCAATCAGAATTTTGGACATGCGCTGTAGATACAACTGGGGAGCCTCGGTATGCACCAGAATATTATAATAAATGTGCGGGTAGTGATTTGGATGCCGGAGTTCCTAATAATTTAGCAGCTTTTCAATATCCTCATTCAGGGGATGCCTATGTTGGAGCGCATTTATACTATGACAACCCCCCCCCTTTCCCAAGCGGATTATCAACTAATTGGAGAGACTATACCCAAGGCAGATTATTTAAACCCTTAGTAGCAGGGCAGGCTTATTGTGTATCTTTTTGGGTGGTAATGGCTGAAGTTTCAGCTTACGGACATAACAGCATCGGGGCTTATTTAGATGATGGAAATATTAATAAGCGCAGCCCTGCCGGAGATATGATAACCGATGTAGTGCCACAGGTGGCTTCAACTTCCGTAATCAAAGACACGATGAATTGGATAAAAATACAAGGCTCTTTTGTTGCTTCGGGTAATGAAACCCATATCACTTTGGGTAATTTTGCAAAACAGGAAGATGTGGATACTTCATCAGATTTTGGATATTATACTCCTATGATTCAATATTCTTACTTTCTTATAGATGATGTAAGTATAGTTCCCATAGACCTTGATGCGGATGCAGGTAAGGATACATGGGTAGAGATGGGTAAGCAGGTACAGATAGGTCGTGTAGGTGATACTACTGCTGAGGGATTAGATTGTAAATGGTACAAAAAGGGTGTCCTAATTGATAGCGGTGCTATCATTACAGTTAGTGCCAATGCAATCAAAAATGCTGTGGATACTTATGTAGTGGTGCAAACTATTTGTGGTTTTGTGAAAACAGATACTGTGACAGTAAAAACCGCGGGTTTAGGAGTTAATGAGTATGGTTTTGGTACTTCATTTATTGTGTATCCAAACCCAAGTAATGGAGCAATTACCATCTCATATTCTCTAACTCCACAAGGAGCAATTACTGCCAAGGTTTATGACTTGTTAGGTCGTATAGTACATCAGGAGCAATTGACTTTTAACAGTAAAGAAACAGGTGTAAATTTGAACGCACCAAACGGTTCATATATCCTCGAATTGAAAGACGAAGCTGGAAATGTTCAGCGAGAAAGGATTGTGATAGAATAAATCACTCCCTTGCTGGCCTTGCAGCGTTGAGCATGAGACAAAAAAACATTGTATAGAATGCTCTACGCAACAAGATTAATGAAAAAAGTACGGCTCCATTAAGCATAGAATAGTTTCAGCCTATCAATCCATAAGGTTAAATATGGTTTAATTTTGGTAAGTGCTGCGATTTAAGAAAATCGGATGGCTTACTTTCGCAACTCACAACAAAACAATACATAACTATGAAAAAAATCATTCTTTCGATCGCGGCGGCTTCGGCCATTTTTGCATCTTGCCAAGATGCCCCCAAAGCAGACACTGCTGTAGCTACTGATGCTCAGGCAGCAGCAAACACCACTGGTGCTACCGAATTAGTAGCCGATGTTGCTCAAACTAAAGTTGAATTTGTGGGTACAAAGCCTGTAGGCAAACACCACGGTGTGATTATGATTAAAGAAGGTAAATTAGCTGTAGAAGCTGGAACTATCAAAGGCGGTAGCTTCGTAATTGATATGAATACGCTAAAAACAGACGATATGGACAGCACTGGTAACGCCAAATTATCTGGTCACTTAATGAGCCCAGATTTCTTTGATGTTGCTAACCACGCAACAGCGGCTTTCGAAATCACTAATGTAGTTGCTGGTATTGATACTACAGTGGTAAAAGAAGTAGTGATGACAGATGCTACACATACCATCACGGGTAACCTTACTTTGAAAGGTGTGACCAAAAGCATCACTTTCCCTGCAAAAGTAACGTTGAACGACGCAGCGGCTACTGCTGATGCTAACTTCAACATTGACCGCACTCAGTGGGGCTTGTCTTACGGAAATGACAAATCTTTGAAAGATAAATTCATCAGCCCAATCGTGAACATCGGTTTGCATTTGGTAGCAACTGCTCCAGCTGCTGCTGCTACTACTGCTGCTGCACACTAAGAGCTAATCAATAATATAAATATATCCCTTGCAGATTAGGTTCTGCAAGGGATTTTTACTTTTGCACAAATCGCTTCGGTCATCAAACCTATTATTTCATATCAGTCATTGAGCAAACTCGTTGAAAACGAGAGCTATGAGCCCATGTTATCTTGGGGCATCCGCATGACCTTTGCGGTAATCGTACCGTTGTTTTATGGCTTGTATTTTCATAAAATGGCCGAAGTGATGTGGGTTATTGTTGCTGCCGAAAGTATTGGTTGGGTAGAACTAAAAGGCTCCTTTGCCCAAAGGGTTCGTTTGCTGTTAGGAGGTGGTTTTCTGGCTTTAGTTTTCGGTTTTGCAGGCAGTATCAGCAGTGGTAGTCTTTTATTGAGCGTATTATTGATGATGGCAGTAGTATTTATTGCCACCCTATTTAAAAATTTGGGCGAACGGGGCAGCGGACTTTCGCTCACTGTTTATGTCATCTTCATTATTGCCAACGCATTTCCAGTCGATAATTTTCACGATATTCTATTTCGTTGTACCAACATTGGCATTGGGGGTGTTTGGAGTTTGATCGTTGGTGTTTTTGCCAGCCTATTTATGAAAGAACATCTGCCCTATCGTCGTTCGGTAGCTTTTATCTGGAAATCTACCGCGGGCCTGGCGGCTGCAATTGATGCCGGTTGGGATGGCAAAAGCCAAAGAATGGGCGTTAGGGAAATTTATTTAAAGGAAAAAGAAGTGAATGCTGCCGTTGACAGCTCTTTACAACTTTACGAAAAACGCGCTTATCACGATAATCATGAAAGTGAAAACGCACATCACATGGCCCAATTGCGTAAATCGGCCTATCTGACCAGTGCTACTTTAATGGCTTTGGCCGAGGAATTAGAAACGCTAAGCCCAGGGAAATTAAGCGGAGCGCAAAAGCAATCTATCCACGCTATTCTGAAATCTACAGAAATTATCTGTGAGCGGATGACCATTTTTACAGTCACTTCAAAATCAGAAGAAGAAATATTACTACGCTCACGCATTATCCGCATTCAAAATATGTGCGCCCTACTGCGTGAGAGTAATATTAATGAAAGCGAAAAAAAGGCTATAGACAAGATTATCCATTTTACAGAGCGTATCATCAAGCTGTTAGAAAACTCTATCGGGCACATCCATTCTGTTGCGGGCGACAATAGCGTTTTTCGTTCTTATTCGCTCATGAAAACCCTGCTCATCCTGCATCACAAACATTGGATAGATAGTGTGCGTAGGCTTGCCAATATCAATACCCACTCATTTCGGTATGCATTGCGCACAGCCATTATCGCCACCTTGGCTTTATTTATTTACAAATGGTTTGACATCCCATTCGGATATTGGCTACCCTTTACCGTAATGATTGTCATTCAACCTTATTTTGGCGCTACGCTCAAAAAGGCATTAGACAGAGTATTGGGTACAGTTTTAGGCGTAATTGCCGCAGGTTTTTTAATGACCTTGCCCCCAGAGCTACACAGTAAAGAAATACTATTGATTATCTGCCCGATATTAATGGTCTATTTTTTGAGAACCCGATACAGTATTGCTACTTTTTTTATCAGTATGTTTCTCGTGGCCTTGTTTGCCGCCGAACATACTTTGGACAATAGTGTCATTTTTATCAGAGCCTTGAGTACAATAGGCGGTGCGGCTTTGGCGGTAGTGGGTGAGTTTGCGTTATTGCCTACCTGGGATAAAAAATGGTTGCCCCGCCATATTGCTGCCGCCATACATGCCAACTATAATTACTTCTTGTTCACCTTTTACCCCAATCATTATAGCTCGGCGCACCAATGGACTCATTACCGAAGAATGGCAGAATCGAGTAACAGTAATGCTTTTGATTCGTTCAGCCGATATCTGGAAGAGCCCACTAGCAAAGACAAAGATTACACCTTGTACTACCAAATCATCTCGCATTGCATACGCGTAACGCGTGAACTTAATAACTATCATATCGAATCGGAGGTAGAAAAAGACTTTTTGAAAAATAAAAAATTTGAGGCTCAAAAGGTACAAATTGATGCTTGCTTGCAACAGTTTAATAAGATAGAACTTGCACTCAAAACCCTTGCTATCTCTACCGATGGTGCGGGCGAACAAGAAATAATGGAAGACATCAAAGTCAGCTATATCCCTCTCAATGACACACAATCTATTTATTTAGACAAACTCAATGTAGAATTGAATGCTTTTGAAAGGGATATGAACAAATGGGTAGCTAAAATGAAAGCACAAAAAGCCAATGACTAAATTTCATACCACATCCACGCTTATTTTCCTCTTAGCCTTTTCTCGCACCTTAGCTCAGGATAGAGACACCACCATCATGGGGATGCATTTTAAGATGGACGAAGTGGTTATCAAATCGGCAAAAAATGGTTGGGATGTGAATGGATTTATCCGCAGAATGAAAGAAGATACAACATTTTATAAAGCTTTTCTAGGCTTGCGAATGGTGGGCTATACCTCCGACAATGAAATTTCATTTTTTGATGAAAAAGGAAAAACAATCGCTCATCTTGAAAACCGCACTGAGCAAACAATGCGTGGCAATTGCCGAACGGTCAATATCAGCAAAGAAAAAGTGACAGGCGATTATTATGATCGTAAAAAGAAACCGAGATATTACACCGCAGAATTGATGCAAAATTTATTTTTCCGCACGAGAGAAAATGAATGCGGTCAATCCGACCTTATCAAACAAAGTAATACGGTGAAGGGTCAATTAGAAAAACACAAAGAACAGCTGAAGCAATTAGTGTTCAACCCCGGAAGCAAAGTTGAAGGGATACCTCTTATTGGTAAAAAAGCTTCTGTATTTGAAGATAAAGGTGTTCGTCAGCGCTATGATTTCCGACTAAAATTTGTACAGTATCAGGGAGAAGAATGTTATTTCTTTCAAGCCATACCCAAAGAAGAATACAAAGACGAGGTAGTCTATAATCAATTGGATACATGGTTTCGGGTATCAGATTATTCAATTGTTGCCCGAGATTATGCACTTTCTTACAGCACTATCTTTTACGACTTTAACGTGGTGATGAAGGTGCGGTTAGAAAAAGCAGGTACGCGTTTATTGCCTTCTAGTATTGACTATCGAGGTAACTGGCATATTTTCTCAAAAAAAAGAGAGCGATCTAAATTCAATATTTTATTTGATTATTAGTGAATACGGTCGCTCCGTAATTCTAGGTTTTTCATCACCTCGGCTTCGTATTCCAGATATTCTTGCCAGCGTTTTTCTACCTTTTCTTTTGTGCTGTATTTTTCGGCCAGGTCTATCATCAGGCGATAATGGCCGGCTTCTGCCACCATAAATTTGTGATAGAATTGACGCAAAGCTTCATCTTCAACATATAGAGACAGCAGACGGAACCTTTCGCAGCTGCGCGCTTCGATTAAGGCAAACATGATGAGTCGCTCGCTCAATCGTTCTAATCTTCCACCAGGCTTTTGCTCAAATTTCTTCAGTTCGTTGACATAAAGGTCCTTCCGTTGAATGCCAAGTTTTAGTTTTCTTTTATCCAGTTCGGCCAATACCGCACGAAAATGCCCCCACTCTTCTGTAACAACTGGCGACAATTCGCGCACCATGTCATAACATTCCGAATAAGTTTGAATCAATGAAATACAAGTCAGTGCTGCCTTCTGCTCGCAATAAGCATGGTCAGTCAAAATATCTTCGACCGAGATTTGGGTCATATTCACCCAACGTGGGTCGGTAGGGAGGTAAAGGCCTAAAACGTGTTTGTGTTCTTCTGGTACTATTTTCATTGGTCGTGAATATGATTTGCGGCGCGAAAGTACAACCGAAAAATTTTTTCTTCAATAAATAATGGCTACTACAATAAAAAATGCAGCAGCCATTATCTTAAAAACAACAACAAGTCTATAACTTCCAACCGATGGTCAAAACACCTGTGGTGTAACTGTTTTTGATACTAGCCATAGAAGGCTGTGTATAACCTAGTGAACCATCTAAAACGTAAGGTTGTTCGTTGGTAGTAAAGGAGCGGTTGATGACTGCAAAGTCGACAAAAGTTTTGCCAAAGCGATACCCCAAACCAAAAGAAATATCATTTCTATCGCTTTGGTAGGTTTTGTTTTTGTAGGGTGAACCGTAAAATCCATAACCTCCGCGAAGTAACAATTGATCAAAACGGAGTTCGATACCTGCGCGGATATTAGATGCAGATTGATAAGTATTTTTCATGAGTCTGTTCAATCTATCCTGAACATCTTTTTCATCCATGTTGTACCTCATTCCGCCATAGCCTACATATTCATAATCTACTGACACAAAGCCATTTTTACCCAATATACCTGTAGCACTTGCAATGGCTTTAAATGGAGTTGAAATCCTATATTCATATTGATTTTCTGGCGAAAAAATTGGGTTTGTACCATATTTTTGACTAGTGACGGTGATGTCATTATTAGAAATTTCTGTAAGTGTATAAGCCGTTGGTGTATGAAATGCAACACCAGCACGGAAGTAATCATTAAATCTATAAATGGCACCAAGTTTTAGATTGACACCACTTCCATTGGTTCGAAAACTTTCACGATACGTAAAATGATCAAAGCTATCGACGAGGTTGGGAACCACCGTTTCTTCATACATGCTTGTATTTACTCTGTGATTCAAAAATGTAATTCCTAAGGTAGCACCAACCATCAGTTTGTCTTGATAATTGCCACCTCCAGATAAAGCCATTTCGGTAATTCCACCCTTTTCCTGAGCCGTTTTTGTTTGGTTAATGCCACTGGTGTAAGGCACGAGGGATAAATTATTACCAGATAAAAGATAGGATTGATAACCTAAGAAGGCTGGAGTACCGGGGTCATCTATTGTACTATTAGGATAAAGATAGGCATCACCTTCAAAATATTGACTAGCAGAACTGGTTGTGTTTCTGCCTGTATAATTGTAGGTACGGCTAAAATCGGCTGTGCGATTAAGACCAATGCCAAACGAAGAAGATTTCCAATCGGCTCGATCATAATTTTTTTCGGAAGCGGCATCAGTAAAGACCATTCCAATATTATTAAAACCAAAACGAACATTATTATCTGAACTTTCGGCGCCTACATAATTACTTTTCGAACCGCTAAAACGTAATCCGGGGGTCATCATAAATTCTGAAGAACGGTAAATACCAATCCCCGCTGGATTGACACTCAGGGAAGAAAAGTCACCACCAACAGAGCCCAAGGCGCCACCAAAACCTATAGAACGAGCTGTAGCGATAGCGCTTGTTTGTCCATATTTTCCTGCGTCAATTACACTTTGCGCAAGAACGACTTGGTTCAATAATAAAAAAGGCAGTCCTATACTCATTAATTTAAAACAAGCACGATTCATAGCTAAAATTTTAGAAAAAATATTTTGAAAGTACCTTATGAAATTTTCAAAAAGCCAAAAAAGGATTTTGAATTATTATCCAAATGAAAATAAAAGTTATCGACGACCGCCACCAAAACCACCTCCGCGAGAGCCTCCCCCGCCACCAAAACCGCCACCGCCACGAGAGCCGCCGCCACTTGGTGAACTCATTCTGCCCCCTCCACCATTATTAAAGGAAGGCACAGAGCGTTGTTGTTGCATAGGAGCAGAGCGTTGTATATTATTATGTTGCATTGGCTCAGAGCGCTCTATTCTGTTTTGCATAGGTGCAGATTGTTGATAAGGGCGATCTACCCTATCCATCTGACGATTGTCAAAATTCCTATTCTGACTCGGAGATGACTGCTGAAAATCTCCCCTTTGTCTATTGCCATAATTATTTCTTTCCATTTGTATTTCCCGATTGTCTCGGTTTTCACCACGAAATTGTCCTCCATTTTGAAATTCGGTGGATTGACGATTACCTAAATTATTGTCATTTCGCTGTTGATTGTCGATACTATTACCGTTATAGAAACGTCCTTCACGGGGTCTTTGTCCTCTATCCATATTATTGTTCATATCCGAACGATTAATATTATTCATTCTTTGACCTTGGTTGTTACCCATATCTCTAGTATTCATCCTTTGGCCATTGTTGTTATTATATCCATTTTGGATTTGACGTAAACCTCCTCTATTCCCATTACTATTGTTACCATACATAGAAGCCCTTCTAGTGTTATTGGCTATATTATCGATAGAATATCGTGGCCCATAAGTAACATTTCTTTGGTTATATCTTCCGCCATTATTCCAACCACCATTATTCCAACCACCATTTCCATAAACTCCTGCATAATACCCATTCCAATAATTGCCATAGAATCCGTTGCCGCAAAATCCGCCTCCCCAGCCATTACCCCAACCCATTGAATAAACGGGTGAATAATAAAAGCTATTGAAACCACCGAAGCCATACCAAGATTGCCAACCCCAATAGGAGTTCCAATATGGGCCTACGCCAAATCCAACATTGATACCTGGGCGATACCAAGGACTCCAGCCCCAATAAGGATCAACCCAATAAGGATTATACCAATATGGGTTGTTGAAAGTACTGAAATAGGGTCTATAGTAAAAACCTCTGTTACCAAAACGGTTGATGTATGACGAGTATTGATACTCATCGTCATCGTAATCAATATAACTATTATCGTAATTATCATATTGATTGTCATCGTACTGCGAAAAGCTATTTTCGCCATTACGGTCATAAGTCCCTGCGTCAGATGATTGTGAATTGTTTTTTCTTTTTTCTGCTTTTTCACGAGCAGCACGTTTGGCATCCGAGCCGCTAAAATAAATATCATCTTGGTAAGTATTACCAGATTGTGCGGATGCAAGTTGAAAGCTACTTAAGCTTAAAATACTGATCAATACCAGATTTTTCATGAGTTGTAATTTTTGTATCAAAAACTGCTTGATAAAACTTTATCGAATGTACTACATTTGCAGGCAGTAATTCCTAATTAAGACTTAAAAAAAATCGGCTCGTTTAAACATGGCAAATACATTAACATCTCGTTCACAAGATTATTCTCAATGGTACAATGACCTCATTCTCAAAGGCAATTTAGCAGATTATTCTGCAGTAAGAGGTTGCATGGTCATTAAACCTTATGGATACGCCCTTTGGGAAAACATGCGGGATGTGCTGGATAAGAAATTTAAAGAAACAGGACATCAAAACGCATACTTTCCTTTATTTGTTCCTAAAAGTCTGTTTGAAGCCGAAGAAACTAATGCCGAGGGTTTTGCAAAGGAATGTGCGGTTGTTACCCATTACCGTTTAAAAGCAGATCCCAATCATCAAGGCAAGTTGATTGTTGACCCCAATGCCAAGCTAGAAGAGGAACTGGTAGTTCGCCCAACATCAGAAGCAATTATTTGGAATACTTATAAAAACTGGATTCAGAGCTACAGAGATTTACCCATTCTAATCAACCAATGGGCAAATGTTGTCCGTTGGGAAATGCGCACCCGATTGTTTTTGCGTACAGCTGAGTTCCTTTGGCAAGAAGGTCACACTGCTCACGCAACCAAGCAAGAAGCCATTGAAGAAACCGAAAAAATGATTGAAGTATATGCACGCTTTGCCGAAGATTATATGGCAATGCCTGTACTTAGAGGCGTAAAATCGGCCAATGAGCGATTTGCAGGAGCTGAGGATACTTATTGTATCGAGGCATTAATGCAAGATGGCAAGGCCCTGCAAGCAGGAACTTCACATTTTCTGGGTCAAAATTTTGCCAAAGCCTTTGATGTAAAATTTTCAGATAAAAATAATCAATTAGAATATGTTTGGGCCACTTCTTGGGGTGTTTCCACAAGATTAATTGGCGCTTTGGTGATGGCTCACAGTGACGACGAAGGGCTAGTACTGCCTCCAAAACTAGCTCCTTTACAAGTAGTTATAGTGCCTATCTATAGTAAAGATGAAAGTGTAAGACAGCGATTAGACCAGAAAGCCCAAGAACTTATTACAGAATTACAAGCGCAAGGGGTTCGTGTCAAATATGACAATGATGATACCACAAGACCCGGATGGAAATTTGCCGAATACGAATTACGTGGTGTGCCTATCAGGGTAGCTTTAGGTCCAAGAGACTTAGAAAACAACCTTGCAGAGGTAGCAAGAAGAGATACTAAAGAAAAACAGAGCATTTCTTTAGATGGATTGAGCGAAAATTTGGTACAATTACTAGCTGCTATTCAACAAAATATGTTTAATCAGGCTTTACAATTCCGCGAAGAGAAAAGTACTTATGTTGACACTTGGGAAGAGTTTGTTTCAACACTTGATGAAAAAACAGGTTTTATCTATGCTCATTGGGACGGAACCCCTGAAACCGAAGAAAAAATAAAAGAACTTACCAAAGCAACTATTCGCTGCATACCCTTTGACAATCCCCAAGAAGAAGGCAAATGCATCTTGACGGGCGCTCCTTCAAAACAAAGAGTTGTTTTTGCACGTGCCTATTAAATTTTAAACTTAAGCGCAACTAAAAACCAAAAAACGATTCAAACGTCTTGGGAAAACAGAATTTTTTTATAAAAATTGATTTACAATACTATTTTTAATTCCAATTGAAGTGATTTTTAGATAAAAAGCATGGTGTTTCTTAACACATTAATGATCAAAAAATGAACATACATGATTATCCACTGCTTTTAGAAGAACTTAAAAATAAGATGGAGCAACCTTTACCTTCTAAAGAAGCGCTAAAGATGATGTTCCCTAATATAAAAGGCCTGCCCGAATCCTTACCCGAAAATGTAAGGTTAAGCGCCGTAATGGTTCTTCTTTATATTAAAGATGAGCAGTGGCATTTATTAACCATCAGAAGAACAATGGACGGAAATGCCCATAGTGGACAAATCAGTTTTCCTGGTGGGCGCTACGAATCTCAAGATGCTGATTTTTTGGCCACTGCTTTGAGAGAAACTTTTGAAGAAGTAGGCATTGAGCCCGATAAAATAACCCCTTTGGGTGCTTTAAGTCCTGTTTATATAGTTGTCAGCAATTACAATGTTTACCCTTTTTTAGGATATTGGGATGCTTCAAGTCCTCTAATAATAAGCACAAACGAAGTGCACGAAGTGTTAGAAATACCCCTATCGACACTGTTTTCTGAAGAGACTAAAAAACAAGCAGAGGTAGTGACGCCAATTCAGCCGAATATCAAAAGAAAAGTAAACGCTTATCACCTAGAAGACAATATCATCATTTGGGGTGCTACAGCGATAATTATTGCAGAATTAGAATTGCTTTTAAGACAATCTAATCACTAGTTGATCAATAGACCTACGTACTTTTTTCTCGTTGGCTAAAAAATCGTTATGTGTATCACGATAACCAATGGCCAATATAGCTACACTTGAGAGCCCCATTTCGCCCAAATTCAAGAGTTGGTTGAGCGCCTTACTATCAAAACCTTCCATCGGAGTAACATCAATTCCTATCAAAGCCGCTTCGGCAACAGCAAAACCCAAGGCAATATAAGCTTGATTGGTGGCCCAATTTCTTATTTCCTCTTCTGATTGGCGCTCTGCAAATCTCGACATAGATTGCCGAAAAGCATCAAGACTTTCAGCAGTCACCTTTCGAGTATCTATAATATTTTGAAGATAATTGTCAATATGCCCTTGTGATAACCGGGTATAAGCAGTAAACAAAAGCAAGTGTGAGGCCTCGGTAATTTGCGGTTGATTGTAAGCGATAGGTCTTATTTTCTGTAGTAAATCTTGCTTGTCAATCAAAAACAAAGTAAAGGGTTGTAAACCCATTGAAGTAGGAGCATATTGGGCTGCCTTCAAAATAGAGTTTATATCTTCTTCAGAAACTTTAGCACCAGTCATTCTTTTTGGCGAATACCGCCAATGGAGTGCATCCTTCAAACTCATAGTATTAAATGCTTTTATTGGAGTGCAAAAATACACTCAAAGTTTCCCTTGGTGTATCAGCATTTGTAATTAACACATCACAAATAATGTGGATTAATCAATTAATAGTAAATCTTCGCCCTCTATTAAATCAAAATCAATAGTAGTGGAGCCAGAGATTCCTTCGACAGAACCTTTAATATGAGCCGCATTCAGCAATATTTTTTCTAGTTGCTTTTCTCTCATTTTCCATAATTTTTCCATCGCATCACGTTCCTTTTGTATCGAGGCTTTCATGGATTGAAAACCTTCTCTGATAGCTTTCCATTGCTCCGAAAACTCATTGCTGGTCAAATAGCCGTACAACAACGACATTTTATCTGTCTTGTTTTCGCTATTTTGCATTACCTGAAATACTTTTAAAATCTGCTCTCTTAAAATCAAAGCAATGGTAGCGGCTTCTTTATAAGTGCAAATCCAAACCCCATCCTTCAAACCAAAAGAGTTGATATCTTTAGGCAAAGCTTGAGTAACAATAACCGCAATATCTGCACTTCTACTCCTCATATCTGTTTTCACCTTTTCAATCCAATCGTTACTAAATGCATTGGTCCGCTTGCTTTCATAAATGATTTTTCCACATTCTTGCCCAAATTGGTTGCGAACAATCTGCACACAATCACCACCTTTAACACCCTTGCCCACCTCTTCAATCATATCAAAGGGAAAGCGTTGACGAAGCATTGCTTCGAGCATCAATTCCTGAACCTCACCCTGCAGCTGCATAGAGCCTTGCTCGGCTTTTCTTTTCATTTCTTCCGCAAGTTTTCTTTGCTGCTCTAACTGTTGCTCTATTTCTTTTATCCTAAATTGAAATTCTTGTTCTTTTATCTTCGATTTTTCTTCCTCCTCTTTTCTCACCAATAATGACAATTCAGTTCTGGCTTCAATTAACTGTTGTTGCATTTTGATGTCCATTTCCTGCTCTTTATTCTTGAGCTCTTGCATTTTCTTTAAAAAGTCTAATTCTTTCTCACGAGCCTCTTTAAGTTTGGCCTCATTCTCTAAGTTTGTTTGGTTGAGGTGTTTGATTGTGGCTTCAAAACGTTGCTCAAATTTCAATTCCTGTTCCTTGGCAATAGTCGCCACCAACTCTGCTTTTTGAGCCTCTAGTTTCGCCGCAAATTCCTGCTCCTGTTTTTCTTTTACGGATTTCAACTCACTTTCTCTTTGCTCAAATTCCTTTTGCTTTCTTTGCTGCCAATCTTGCATTTCCTTTCTCAAATCTTTTTGCAATTGATTTCGAAGTGCATCGGTAGGTTCAAATTGTGTGTTACAATTTGGGCAAATAATAGTTGTAGACATGGTCAATATTTCTTTCTAAAATTATAATGATGCTTGTAAAGCATTTTTGTACGTACTTAAAGCACGTTCTCTGGCAAACTTGTGATCTACGATGGGAGAAGCGTAAGAAAAGTCTTCAAATTCTGGCAGCCATTTGCGAATATATTTCAAATCTTTGTCAAACTTTTTTGTCTGTTCATACGGATTGAAAATTCTAAAATAAGGTGCTGCATCACAACCGGAACCAGCTGCCCATTGCCAGCCTCCATTATTAGCTGCCAAATCAAAATCTAATAGTTTTGAAGCGAAATAAGCCTCACCCCAACGCCAATCTATTAATAAATGTTTGGTCAAAAAACTAGCCACAATCATTCGCACTCTATTGTGCATAAAACCAGTTGCATTTAACTCTCTCATACCTGCATCAACAATCGGATAACCAGTTTGTCCCTTACACCAAAGAGAGAATTGTTTTGGATCATTCTTCCATAAAATTTTATCGTACTGTGGTTTAAAAGCACCTTTCATAGCGTGAGGAAAATGATACATAATAGCCATGTAAAAATCACGCCAAATGAGTTCGTTTAACCACGTCTCATTTTTTGCAAGGGCAATGGAAGCTAATTTTCTAATACTAATAGTTCCAAAACGGATGTGAACGCTCAGTCGACTCGTACCTTTAATAGCCGGAAAATCTCGGGATTCTGTATAATGGCTAATGATATCTTGGTCAACTATAGGTGCACAATAAGTAAAGTCAGTTTTTTCAAAACCAATTTCACTTAAGCCAGGCATTGAAAAAGGTAAAGTAGCATAAAGGTTAGCAAAATATTTTTCTGTAGGATAAGCCTTCAAATAAAATTCTTTTAATCTAGCCTTCCATTTTTTACTATAAGGTGTAAATACGGTATAAGGCTGACCATCATCTTTTACAATTTCAGAGCGCTCAAAGATTACTTGGTCCTTATAAGTTTTGAACGAGATTCCATTCAAGCCCAAAAAAGAGGAAATAGCATTGTCTCGCTCGTAGGCGTATGGTTCATAATCGTGATTGGTATAAACTGAATTGATTACAAATTCAGTACTCAACTCACTAAACACATCGATTGGTGCACCATACTTCACCAATAAACTAGCTCCTAATTGTTCTAGTTTAAATTTCAATTCTACCAAAGCGCCATGAATAAAATCAACTCTTCTATCTCGCTTATCTTCTAATTTATTTAAAATATTTGTATCAAAAATAAATAAGGGTAAAACGTCCTTACCAAATTTAAGTGCGTGAAAAAGAGCGGCATTATCTTCAATTCTTAAATCCCTTCTAAACCAAAAAAGTGTTACTTCTTTCTTCCCCATTTAAATTAATTCTTTGATTCAAAAGTAGCAACAAAGCCCGAATAGTAAACAAGCGAAAGCCACAAATTTCTTTGTGGCTTTCGATACTTTCTCATCTTTTTATTTTCACTTTATGCACTAGCGCAACAAGGTCAAATTTCCGTTGTAAGTCTCACTCACTCCGTTTGCAAAGGATACACGTACAATGTACACATATACGCCCATTGGCATCTCTTGACCTTTGTAATTACCATCCCAGCCGCGGCCGTTTACATTGTCGCTCGCAAACAACTCTTGACCCCAACGGT
>Ga0209368_1000240_pt1 | contig 72620 bp, 64 predicted proteins | sample EBPBio242008_DNA_FD_185862 | JGI IMG/M metagenome (GOLD analysis project Ga0209368, IMG submission 185862) | Wastewater treatment Type I Accumulibacter community from EBPR Bioreactor in Madison, WI, USA - Reactor 1_4/24/2008_ DNA (SPAdes)... | ecosystem: Engineered > Bioreactor > EBPR >...
CACTACAACGAGCTTCACCCGCATCGGGCGCTCGGATATCGTTCACCCCGCGAGTTCATCGCGGCCCAAGCAGCACCGTGAGAAATGTCCGGGCTTTTGGGGGCTACAACACTCGAATCCTTGCCGATGGAATAGAGAAGTACCGGGCTGCGAAAATCGGCAAAAACCTCCCGCAAAATATGGATGGCTTCAGCCTCGAGCGTATGCAGGTGCGGGGAAAGAGGCATTTTGGTGAACGGCTCGGACAATTTTCAAGACTACGAGAACCCGCTAGCGGCGCCAGCAGGTGCGGATCACCCAATTCCTATGCGATCTCAGACGGCACAGCTACCATTCCCTCGCCCTAGCAACTGCGTCGGAAGCGTGTCGGGCGTACAATAGTATGATGCAGTAGCAATCTTGTTCTTCAGGCAGCTGGCAATATCCAACCGGAATTGCAGCTCAGGCACGGCCAATGCAGATAGCTGCTGCTGTGTGGAGCAGTACGGTGAGGTCTGGGCAGACGTCATCGTCTTTGCCCAGCTCCGCTCGACGGAGATTGGCGGCCGTTCACCAGCGGTACCGCGAGCGGTTTGCCGATCGCCTGCAGCGGCTTGCGCTGCGAGCCCGGTATCTCGATCTTAACGCGGCTTGACGATTCATACGGCATGCCGTGCATTTCGCCGCCGACGACGATCACTACATCGGCCTGATTGGCGGCGGCGACGGCCTCGAGGCCTTCACGCAGCCTGGCAACGGCATTCGCGTCGCGGAGGTGCAGGGCCAGGCACTCATGCAAGGGGCAGGCATTCCGCCTGCCGCCTGCGACCGCAACGCGGTGTTCGCGGTTGCTGCTGCGCGGCAGGCATTGATCTCGGCCGGTCTCGGGTCAGGCTTGCCGCATCCAGAGCGCGTCGGCGTCATCCTGGGCAACTCGTCCGGCGGGCAATGTAGCACCGACGACCAGTATTCCCGGCTCTACACCCAGAACAAGCGCTCGCCCCCCATGACGGTGGCCAAAGTCATGGTGAGCTCCTCGGCCAGCTGGGTATCGAACGCGACAGGCGCTTCCGGCCCCTGTTTCGTGACGTCGAGTGCCTGCGCCTCGTCCAGCCATGCCATCGGCACCGCCATGCAGTTCCTGCGTGAAGGGCTAGCCGACATCGTCATTGCAGGTGGCACGGAGGCTCCGCTTTCGGCCGGAACTTTGCTGGCCTGGTATGCCATGAAGATCATGTCGCGCACGCTCTGCAGGCCGTTTGCCGCGGGGCGCGACGGTCTCATGTTGGCGGAAGGCGCGGGCGTGGTCGTGCTAGAAACGGAGGCACATGCCCGCAGTCGCGGGCTGGATCCCAGGGGGGAGATTGTCGGTTTCGGCTCCAGCGCCGACCCGGGCGACATCATGGCGCCCAATGTGGGCGGCATGATGCGGGCTATGGCGCTCGCCTTGGCCGATGCTGGTCTGGGCGCCGGCGACCTGGCCTATGTCAATGCTCACGGCACCGGCACGGACGCCAATGACCGCCGAGACGCAAGTTCTGATCCGCCTCTTTGCCGGGCAGCCCCGTCGCCTACGTCTTCTAACAAGGGGGCGACCGGCCGCGCGCTCGGAGCTGCTAGCGCTCTCCAGACGGTTGCGGCAACCATGTCCATCGAGCGAGGTATGGCCCCGCCGACAGCGAATTGCGACGCTCCAGATCCCGATGCGATATCGACTGCATTCCGGATGAGGGTCGGGCAATGACGATTTCTGCCGCCCTGTCCAATTCCTTCGCCTTTGGCGGTCTCAATACGGCTTTGGTCTTCAAAGCAATCGAGTAAGGCGCATCAGAGTTCCGAACGAATACGCTGGGAAGACAATCCTCATGAACAGCATCGGCGCGACAAGCACATTCGTCGTTATGCGGCAACGAGGAGAACTCGTAGAGGGAAGAGCCCGAACCGGTCCCTCACGCCAGTAGAAACGACTGCTGCAGCACATCCCGCGAATCCAGCCCGAGCTGCACGTCGAACTGGCCGCTCTCGAGCACCTCTTTCAGCTCGCCATTGACGAACTTGAGTTGGTCCGGGCCGACCTCGAAGCGCACCACGCGGCTCTCGCCGGGCTTCAGCGTCACCTTCTGGAAGCCCTTCAGCTCCTTCACCGGCCGCGCGATCGAGGCATAGGGGTCGGCGATGTAGAGCTGCACGACATTTGCGCCTTCGAAGTTGCCGGTATTGGTCAGCGTCGCCTCGGCGGTCAGCTTCTCGCCGCGCTTGATGCGGGCAGCCGAGAGCTTGAGGTCCGTCAGGGTGAACGTGCTGAAGCTCAGGCCGAAGCCGAACGGATAGAGCGCGCCCTGTTCCTCCTCGAAATATTGCGAGGTGTAGTTGCCGGGCTTGCCTGGGGTGTAGGGGCGCCCGATCCGCAGCGCGTTGTAATAGGTCGGGATCTGGCCGGCCGAGCGCGGGAAGCTGATCGGCAGCTTGGCCGAGGGGTTGTGGTCGCCGAACAGGATGTCGGCGATGGCGTTGCCGCCCTCGGTACCGGCGTACCAGGTCTCCAGGAGAGCGTCGGCATTGTCCTTTTCCCAGCCGATGGCGAGCGGGCGACCGTTCATCAGCAGGACGACGAGCGGCTTGCCGGTCGCCTTCAGCGCCTGCAGCAGCTTGCGCTGCGAGCCGGGCATCTCGATCGTGACGCGGCTCGACGATTCATGCGACATGCCGCGCACCTCGCCGACGACGGCGATCACCACATCGGCCTGGTTGGCGACGGCGACGGCCTCCTCGATCATCACATCGAGCGGACGGGAATCCTGGATGACCTCCGGCTTGTCCCAGTTCAGGAAGTTCAGGTAGTCGACGACCTTCTGGTCGTCGAGCACGTTGGCGCCGCGCGCGGTCAGCAGCTTCGCCTTGCCTTCGATCGCCTTCTCGATGCCGGCCTTGACCGTGACGGCCTGTTCGGCGACGCCCTGCGCCGACCAGCTGCCGAGGATGTCGAGCCCGGAATCGGCCAGCGGCCCGACGAGCGCGATCGTGCCCTGCTTCTTCAGCGGCAGGGTCTGGTTGCGGTTCTCCAGCAGCACGATGGTGTCGCGGGCGATCTCGCGTGCCGGCTCGCGGTGCAGGCGATCGTTCGCGCGCACATCGACCGGGTCGTCCTCCTGCTTGCCCATGCGCAGGAACGGGTTGGTGAAGAGGCCCATGTCGTATTTGGCGCCGAGCACCTCGCGCACGCAGGCGTCGAGCTCGGCCATCTTGATCTCGCCGGAGGCGATCAGGCCGGGCACCTCGGCGAGATAGACCTGATCGGCCATGCTGAGGTCGATGCCGGCCTTGATCGCGAGCTTGGCGGCCTCGCGGTTGTCGCGGGCGACGCCGTGGCGCGTGAGCTCCGTGATCGCGCCATGGTCGCTGACGGTGACGCCCTTGAAGCCCCATTGCTTGCGCAGCAGGTCCTGCATCAGCCAAGTGTTGGAGGTGGCCGGTACGCCGTTGACCGAGTTGAGCGCGACCATGACGCCGCCGGAACCCGCGTCGATCGCCGCCTTGTAGGGCGGCAGATAGACCTGATGCATGCGCAGCGGGCTCATATCGACCGTGTTGTAGTCGCGTCCGCCTTCGACCGCGCCGTAGAGCGCGAAATGCTTGACCGCGGCCATGATCGTGTTCGGCTGGTCGGGCGAGGTGCCCTGGAAGCCGCGCACGCTGGCCCGCGCGCATTCGCTGACGAGATAGGGATCCTCGCCGAAGCCCTCTGAGGTGCGGCCCCAGCGCGGATCGTGGCTGATGTCGACCATCGGCGCGAAGGTCATGTCGACGCCGTCATTGCAGGCCTCGACCGCCGAGATGCGGGCCATCCGCTCGATCACGGCCATGTCGAAGCTCGACGCCAGCCCGAGTGGGATCGGGAAGGTGGTGCGGTGGCCGTGGACCACGTCATAGGCGAAGAAGAGCGGGATCTTCAGGCGCGAGCGCTTGACGGCGGCTTCCTGCATCGGCCGGTTGTCGCGCCGGACGACGGTGTTGAACGAGCCGGCGATGCGCCCGGCGGCGATCTCCTCGACGATCTTGGCGAAGGGCATCTCCGGGCCGATGCTGATCAGGCGGAGCTGGCCGACCTTCTCGTCCACGGTCATCTGCGCGATCAGCTTGTCGACGAAGGCCTTCTTCATTGCGGCCGGATCGGCGGCGCGCGCCTGTTTCGGCTTCGCCGCAGCGGGAAGCGCCGCCATGCCGGCGACGAAGGCCGCCGAGGCCATAGCACCGAGCGCCTGCCGGCGGGAGAGGCCGGCTGCGGCCTCCTCAGGGGACACCGTCTCCAGTCCTTCGACGACCGGCGCAGCGTTCTTGTGATCCATGCTGTGTTCGTTCACTCAGGTTGTCGGGGCTGAAGGGTGGCACGGGAGCGCTTCAGGAAGAACGGCGCTCATTCCTTGACCCTCGTCGCGATGATGGGCATGTGTGCTCGGTGCGCCGCTGACCAAAGAGGACGAGCGCTCCGTCCCGCCGACGCCCACCTTTAAGGAGGTAGTGTGAACTTGTCGACCCGTTCCGCCGACGGGGCCCCGCTCATGGCCCGATCTTCCTCTTCAGCCCGCCACATGCTCATGCGGCTGCTGGACCGGTGCGGGCAGGCCCGGAGCAGGTCCGGTTTCGCACGGCTCGGCCTGGCGCTCGGCTTGCTCGCCGTTGCCGCGGTCGCCGGACCATCGGCTTTCGCGCAGCAGCGCCCGAAATTCGGGCTCGACGACGTGGTCGCCAAGGCGAAGGCGCTGGCGGATGCGGCCTATGTCGCGCCGGTCAGCAACCTGCCTGATGTCTTCAGCAAGATGCAGTTCGCCGACTACCAGAAGATGCAGCCGAAGCGCGATCGCTTCGCCTGGATGGAGCACAAGACGCCGTTCAAGCTCGCCTTCTACCATCAGGGCATGCAGTTCAACACGCCGGTGAAGATCAGCGAGATCGTCGACGGCGCCGCCCACGAAATCCCCTACGATTCCGGGCGCTTCGATTTCGCCGACCTGCATTTCGACCGCGAGGCTACAGCCAAGCTCGGCTGGGCCGGCTTCCGCGTGGTCTACCCGATCAACCAGGCCGGCAAGCTCGACGAGATCATGAGCGTGCTCGGCGCGAGCTATTTCCGCGTCATCGGCAAGAACCAGATCTACGGCCTGTCCGGGCGCGGGCTGGCGATCGATACCGGCCTGCCGATCGCCGAGGAGTTCCCCGCCTTCCGCGAGTTCTGGCTGCGCCGCCCGAAGCCGAAGGACAAGCACCTGACCTTCTACGCGCTGATGGATTCGGTGCGGGCATCCGGCGCTTATGAATTCACGCTGACGCCGGGCGCCGACGCTGTCCTGAGCGTCAAGTCGCGGGTCTTCCTGCGACGGGACGCTTCGCCGACGACGCTCGGCATCGCGCCCTTGACCAGCATGTTCCTCTTCGGCCCGCAGCAGCCGTCGCCGACGCCGAATTTCCGCCCCGCGATCCACGACTCCAACGGATTGGCCGTGCGCGGCGGCAATGGCGAATGGATCTGGCGCCCGCTCGTCAATCCCTCGATGGTCACGATCAGCGACATCGCCGCGGAAAACCCGAAGGGCTTCGGACTGCTCCAGCGCGGGCGCGACTTCTCGCGCTACGAGGACCTGAAGGACCGCTACGACCTGCGCCCGAGCGCCTGGATCGAGCCGACCAACGACTGGGGCAAGGGCAATGTCCGCCTCGTCGAGATTCCGACCGCCGACGAGACCAACGACAATATCGTCACGCTCTGGGTGCCGGACGTCAGGCCCCCGTTCGGCGAGCCGATGCGATTCGACTACCGGATGCACTGGACGATGGACGAGCCGGCCCTGATGAAGGGCGACATCTCGCATGTCTGGCAGACCATGCGTTCGAGCGGCGAGTTCTACCAGTCCAACCTGATCCGCGCCGGCGATGGCACGCTGGCCTTCCTGGTCGATTTCAAGGGGCCTTCGCTGCGCAAGCTACCGAAGGACGCCCGGCCCACGGCCATGGTCGGCGCCAACGACAATGTCGAGATCGTCGGCACCGAGTTGCAGCCCAACCCGGCCATCCAGGGCTGGCGCCTGAGCTACCGGATCAAGATCAAGAATCCGGCGGTCTCCTCCGATCTCGATGCCGTGCTCAAGCTCGGCGACCGGACGCTGACCGAGACCTGGAAGTTCAGGCTGCCGGCGTCGCAGGCGGCGACGAACAAGGGAGCCTATCTCAACCGCTTCAAGGCGATGGAGTAGCCGCGCGCCTGCCGGTTGCGAGCGGAGGCGGGGTTAGACGATCCTGCGCCGTACCTCGGCTGCGGCAGCTTCCGCGCGATGGCCCCTTTGCGACGAGCGCGCCCGCGATCGGGCGCCTCGGCATCTTGGCAGGCCGTGAACGAGCGGTCCTCTCCCCATTTTGGGGCCTGCCATGCCGTTCAGTCGATGAGTTCGAGGGCCTCGTCACCAACGGGCGCGCCTTTGCTCGCCGAAACAGACCTTGGTCGGGCTACCTCACGATCAATGGAGCTATGTCGCCGGCACAGGCGCCAATCGGCGCGAGGATGCCTATGATCACCGCGCTCGGGCCTGCCTCTGAAAGACGAGGTGGTGCCGGAGAGGCCGAAGCGCTCCTTGCTGACCCGCTCAGGGTCACCGCTGCGGCCGTCATGCGACTGTGGTGCCTTGCGATGAACATGCATGTTTCCAAGCCCGGCCGCTTGGCCGATCGCGCTGCCGGCATCGGCCAGTCGCTCCCCCGTAAGGAGGATGCGACCCTCGTACGGGGCGAGGGGCGCTATACCGATGATCTCGCGCTGGACGGCCAGCTCTACGCCGCCTTCGTCCGCAGCCCGTATGCGCATGGCGCCATTCGGGGCATCGACACGGCAGATGCCAAGGCGATGAAGGGTGTCGTCGCGATCTACACGGCCGCGGACCTCGATGGGCAGGGCTATGGCGCGCTGAAATGCGCGGTGGATCTGCCGAACCGCGACGGAACCACTATGAGGAAGCCGGTCCGGCACGCGCTGACGGCGGACAAGGTGCGCTTCGTCGGAGACCCCGTCGCGATGGTCGTCGCCCGCACGCCGCAGCAGGCGCGCGATGCCGCCGAGGTCGTCTCGCTCGATATCGACATCCTGCCGGCGGTCACCTCGGCCGAGGCCGCGCTCGCGCCCGATGCGCCCGAGCTTTTCGACGACGTGCCTGGCAATCTGATCCTCGATTATCATTTCGGCGATGCCGGCAAGGTCGCTGAAGCCTTTGCTGGGGCCGCTCATGTCGCCAAGGTGCGGATCGTCAACAACCGCATCATCGTGAACCCGCTCGAGCCGCGCGCCGCGATCGGCACCTACGATCGCAAGACGAAGCGCTACACGCTGCATGCCCCGAGCCAGGGCGCCTTCGGCATGCGCAACAATCTGGCCGCGGCAATGGGCGTGCCGCAGGAGCGGATGCATCTGATCACCGGCCATGTCGGCGGCTCCTTCGGCATGAAGTCGGCGGTCTTCCCGGAATATGTCGTGCTGCTGCATGCCGCGCGCCTCCTCAAGAAGCCGGTGAAATGGGCCGACCAGCGCTCCGAGAGCTTCGTCTCCGACCATCACGGCCGCGACATGGTGTTCGAGGCCGAGCTGGCCCTCGATGCACGCGGGCGCTTCCTTGCGACGCGCTTCACCGGCTTTGGCAATATGGGCGGCTATCTCACCCAGCCCGGCCCGCTGATGGCGACGTTGAACATCGGCAAGAACAGCGTCGGGATGTACCGTACGCCGCTGGTCGAGGTGCAGACGCGCTGCGCCGTGACCAACACCGTACCGATCGCCGCCTATCGCGGGGCCGGGCGCCCGGAGGGCAACTATTTCATGGAACGGCTGATCGACACCGCCGCCCGCGAAATGGGGATCGACCGGGCCGTCATCCGTAGCCGCAACCTCATCGCGCCCGCGCAACTGCCGTGGAAGACGCCGATCGGGACGGTCTACGACAGCGGCGATTTCCCGGCGCTCTTCGCCAGGGCGCTGGAGGCGGCCGACTGGAAGGGCTACCGGGCGCGCGAGCGCGCCAGCCGCAAGGCCGGCAAGCTGCGCGGCCGCGGCATCGGCTGTTACCTCGAGGTCACGGCCCCGCCGACCAACGAGATGGGCGGCATCCATTTCGAGGCGGACGGATCGGTCACCATCGTCACCGGCACGCTCGATTACGGGCAGGGCCACTGGACGCCTTTCGCGCAGGTCCTGACCAGCCATCTCGGCGTGCCCTTCGACAAGATCAAGCTCGTGCAGGGCGACAGCGACCGCCTGATCGCGGGCGGCGGTACCGGCGGCTCGAAATCGATCATGGCGAGCGGTTCGGCGATCATCGAGGCGAGCGAGCGCGTCATCGAGAAGGGCAAGCTCCTGAGCGCGCATGTCCTCGAAGCGAGCGCCGCCGATATCGAGTTCACCGACGGCCGCTTCGCCATCGCCGGAACCGATCGCTCGATCGGCATCATGGAACTCGCCCGGAGGCTGCAGGCGGGCGTGTCGCTACCGGATGACCTGCCCAGGACGCTCGATGTCGATCACGTCTTCAAGGCGGCGCCCTCGGCCTATCCCAATGGCTGCCACATTGCCGAGGTCGAGATCGACCCCGACACCGGCCATGTCGAGATCGCGAGCTATGTCATGGTCAACGACTTCGGCGTGCTGGTGAACCCGATGATCGTCGAAGGGCAGCTCCATGGCGGCGTCGTGCAGGGCATCGGCCAGGCGCTCTGCGAGATGACCTCCTATGACGAGGACGGCCAGCTCAGGACCGGCTCCTACATGGACTACGCCATGCCGCGGGCTGCAGATGTGCCGTTCTTCACCTTCATCAGCGAGGGCGTGCCGACCCGCACCAACCCGGTCGGCGCCAAGGGCTGTGGCGAGGCCGGCTGCGCCGGCTCGCTCCCTTCGGTGATGAATGCGATCGTCGATGCCCTTTCGCCGCATGGCGTGCGCCATATCGACATGCCGGCGACGCCGCAGGCAATCTGGAGGGCTATCCACACGAAGGCCTGACATCGCGCCGGCACTGGCGCAGGATCGCAGTATTCCAACGATAACGGGGGGAGGAAGTGATGCGCGTCGGTGTGCCCAGGGAGATCAAGGTTCACGAATACCGGGTCGGGCTGACCCCGGAGGCTGTGCGCGAATATGCGGCAGCCGGCCATGAGGTTCTCGTCGAGACCGGCGCCGGGGCCGGCATTTCCGCGCCCGACAGCGCCTACGAGGCCGCGGGCGCCAGTATCGTCGCGAACGCCTCGGAGGTCTTCGCCAGGGCCGAGCTGGTCGTGAAGGTGAAGGAGCCACAGCCCTCCGAATGGGTGCAGCTTCGCAAGGGGCAGATCCTGTTCACCTATCTCCATCTCGCGCCGGATCCGGAACAGACGGAAGGCCTTCTCAAATCCGGGGTTACGGCGGTCGCCTATGAAACCGTGACCGACAGGGCGGGCGGCCTGCCATTGCTCGCCCCGATGAGCGAGGTCGCCGGACGGCTGGCGATCGAGGCCGCGGGCCGCTGCCTCCAGCGGCATGCCGGTGGCCGCGGCGTGCTGATCGGCGGTGTGCCCGGCGTGCCGCCGGCGCGCATCGCCATCATCGGCGGCGGCGTCGTCGGTACCCATGCGGCGCGGATGGCGGCCGGCCTCGGCGCCGATGTCGTGATCCTCGACCGCTCGCTGCCGCGCTTGCGGCAACTCGACGAGCATTTCAGCGGCAGGGCGCGCACGCGCTTCTCCACGCTGCACGCGATCGAGGAGGAGATTCTTGCCGCTGATGTCGTGATCGGCGCCGTGCTCATCCCTGGCGCGGCGGCGCCGCGCCTGGTCTCACGCGCACAGCTTTCCCGGATGAAGCGTGGCGCGGTTCTCGTCGACGTCGCCATCGACCAGGGCGGCTGCTTCGAGACCTCCCGCCCGACGACGCATGCGGAGCCGACCTTCGAGGTCGATGGCGTGATCCATTACTGCGTCGCCAACATGCCGGGCGCCGTGCCGCTGACGTCGAGCTATGCGCTGAACAACGCCACGCTCCCCTTCGGCCTGGCACTGGCCGCGGGCGGCCTGGATGCGATCCGCAACGACCCGCATCTTGCGGCCGGACTGAATATCCACCGCGGTCGGATCACCAATGCTCAGGTCGCTGAGAGCCTGCACCAATCCTACGAGCCTGCTCAGGCAGCGTTAGCTGCCTGAGTCGTTCTCCGCGGGGTCGGAGGTGGCCGGAGCTCAGCCCGAGAGCTTCGGCCACGGCCGCGACGGCGCGCGCATCTCCTCGAAGGCACGGGCGAGGCGCAGTACGCCGATATCGTCGAAGGACTGGCCGATGATCTGGAGGCCGATCGGCAGGCCGCCGCTGGAATAGCCGCAATTGATCGACACGGCCGGCTGGCCGCCCATATTGGCCGAAACCGTGAAGGCGATATGCTCGAACGGCCGCTGTGGGTCGTTGAGTGGCGAGGCCCATTCCGCCGGATAGGACGGCTCGGGCGCGGTCGGCGAGATGATGAAATCGACGTCCTTCAGCGCGCCATGCAGCGCGTTGCGCATCGCGTCGATCTGGGCGAAGCCGGAATAGACATCGCCGCCGGAGAAGTCCTTGGCGGTCACGATCCAGTTGAAGATATAGGGCAGGATCTTGGCCTGCTGCTCGGGCGGGAGCCGCGAGACGTCCTCATAGCCGCGTGCCCGCCAGAAGCGGTCGAGCCCGTCGATCATGGTGCGGGTCAGGAAGGGCTGGATCGGCACGATGGTCGCGCCGGCATCGGCGAGCAGCGCGGCGGCGCCCTGAACGGCTGTGAGCGTCTCGGCGCCGGCCTCCTGTCCGAACCCCGCTTCCAGCCACAGCCCGATCTTCAACCCCTTCACCGAGCCCGCCAGGTTGAGCCAGTCGATTTCCTGATAGGGCAGGGCCATGGTGTCGCGCCGGTCCGGCTTGGTCAGCACGGACATGTAGAGGGCGGTATCAGCGACCGTGCGCGTCATCGGCCCGGCGGCGCGCCCGATGAAGGGCGGATCGATCGGCAGGCGCCCGGCCGAAGGCTTCAGGCCGACGAGGCCGCACCAGCCGGCCGGCAAGCGGATCGAGCCGCCGATATCGGTGCCGATATGCAGCGGGCCATAGCCGGCTGCTGCCGCAGCTCCCGCTCCGGCGCTGGAGCCGCCGGGATTGGTCGAGAGGTCCCAGGGATTGCGCGCCAGCTTGTGGAAGCTCGACAGGCCGGAGGAGAGCATGCCGTAATCGGGCATGGTCGTCTTGGCGAGAAGTACGCCGCCCGCTTCCCGCGTACGCGCGGCCGGAGGCGCGTCGGCCGCTGCCGGCACGAGCGTCACGGCGGCGGTGCCCAACGGAACCGGCGTGCCCTTCGTCGCGATGTTCTCCTTGATCGTGACGGGCACGCCATCGATCGCGCCGATCGGTTGGCCCTTCATCCAGCGCGCTTCGGATTGCCGGGCGCTTTCGCGCGCAGCCTCCGGATCATAGGCCCAGAGCGCATTGAGCTGCGGCTCCCAGGAATCGATGCGCGCGATCACGGCATCGGTCACCTCGACGGGCGAAAGCCTGCGGGCGCGATAGGCTTCGACGAGAGCGACGGCAGTCAGATCGGCAAGTTCGGTCATGGGGCAGCTCTCGTCAGGTCCGGTATTCCAACAGGGGGAGGTCTCGCCGAACGGCCCTAGCCGTGGAAGATCGAGATCGTCTTCATGCTGGCGAAGCCATAGAGGGCTTCAAAGCCCTTCTCGCGGCCATGGCCCGATTTCTTGACGCCGCCGAAGGGCAGTTCCACGCCGCCACCGGCTCCGTAGTTGTTGATGAAGACCTGTCCGGCATGCGCGGCGCGCGCCATGCGCAGCTGGCGGCCGCCATCGCTCGTCCAGATGCCGCAGACCAGCCCGTAGGGCGTGCCGTTGGCGAGCGCCAGCGCCTCCTCCTCGGTGTCGAAGGGCATGATCACCTGCACGGGGCCGAAGATCTCCTCCTGCGCCAGCCGGTGATCGGGGGGCACATCCCGCAGCAGGGTCGGCGCGACATAGGCGCCGTCAGTCGGCGCGTCCGGGACGATCGTCCCCTGCGCCGCGACCTTCAGGCCGTCCTTGCGGGCGACGCTAAGGAAATCCTCGACGATGGCCTTCTGGCGCTGCGAGACGACCGGGCCGACGGAGAGATCGGATTCGGCCGGCCCGACCTTGAGAGCCCGATACCGCTCGCTCATCCGCGCGATCACGTCCTCATAGACCGGGCGCTCGACGAGAATGCGCGAGGAGGCCGAGCAGGTCTGGCCGGCATTCTGGATGCCGGCATTGACGAGGAAAGGCACGGCGCGGTCGAGATCGGCATCGGCGAAGACGACCTGGGCCGACTTGCCTCCGAGTTCCAGCGTCACGGGCACGGCGTTGCGGGCGGCGGCGGCCTGCACCATCTCGCCGGTCCGGGCCGAGCCGGTGAAGGAGATGTGGTTGATGTCGGTGTGTTCGGACAGGGCCGCGCCGGCTTCTGCGCCAAAGCCGGTGACGATGTTCAGCGCCCCGGCCGGCAGCCCGGCCTCCTGCGCGATCCCAGCGAATTCGAGGATGGTGAGGCAGGCTTCCTCCGCCGGCTTGACCACGGCGGCGTTGCCCATGGCCAGCGCCGCGCCGAGGCTGCGCCCGAGGATCTGCATGGGATAGTTCCAGGGGATGATGTGCCCGGTGACGCCATGCGGCTCGTAGATCGTCAGGACGGTGAAGCCGTTCTGGTAGGGGATGGTGTCGCCATGCACCTTGTCGGCGGAGGCGCCGTAGAATTCGAGATAGCGCGCGAGCGCGACGACATCGGCCCGCGCCTGCGTCAAGGGCTTGCCGACATCGCGCGCCTCGATCTCGGTCAGACGGTCGATGTTCTCGAGCACGCCGGTCGCGATCCGGCTGAGGATACGGCCGCGCTCCGTCGCAGTCAGGCGGCCCCATTCGCCGGACAGAGCCTGCCGGGCGGCGGCGACCGCCAGATCGACATCCTCGCGCCGACCGCGCGCCAGCTTTGCAAGGACCTGGCCCGTCGAAGGATTGCGGACGTCGATATGCTCGCCGTCCACGGCATCGCGCCATTCGTTGGCGATGAAATTGCGATAGGTCTTCACGTCGGGCCTCGATCGTCGTCTGTGGTCGGCAGCGGCTCCAAGCGGCAGCCGTCGTATGGCTGAGAGCCCGCGCGAGGCGCTCGGCGTTGTTGGGCTTGTGGTATCCCGGATACGAGTCCTGTCAATATCGCCCGGTGGCGAGCCTCCCCTCAGCGGCGCTCATGGCTGCGCCTGAGTTCGGAGAGGGTGTACCAGAGCACCGCCGCCAGGATCACGGTGCCGCCGATCATGGTGGCGACCGGCGGCTGCTCGGAAAACAGCAGCCAGACCCAGACGGGGGTCATGACGACTTCGGTGGTGCCGATCAGGGCCGACTCGGCCGGCGGCAGGTGACGCGCGCCCATGATGAACAGCACGAGCGCGATCGAGAAATTCGTCGCGCCGAAGGCCGCCAGCACCAAAAGGTTATGGCCATCGAGCGAGCCTCCCGAGCTGAACGGCGCGAAAAGCAGGAAGGCGAGCACCGAGCTGATGAAGATCGGCGGCATGGCCGGCAGCTCCGGGTCCAGGCGCGGAACGACGATGACCACTGCGAATGTCACCGTCATCAGCAGGGCGAGCAGGTCGCCGATCACCCTGCCGGCGCCCATCGACGCCGAGATGATGATGCCGACGCCGATGAGGCAGACGAGTCCCGCCACCATCGCGCGCCATGCGATAGGCTCCTTCAGGATCAGCCAGCCCATGATCGCGGCGATGAAGGGCGCGGTCGCGTAGATCACGGCCACATTCGCCACGCTGGTCGTATAGTAGGCGCCGATGAAGGCGGACTGGCTGATCGTCTGGCAGGCGATCAGGGCAAGGCCCGCGGGGCCGAACGTCTTCTTCCACTGCCGACGCGTTCCCGCGCCGCCGAACAGCACCATCGGAACGATCAGGAAGACCGCGGCGAACAGCGAACGCCAGGCGATCGCCGTCCAGGCATCCGTCGTCAGCAGGCGCGCATAGATGCCGCTGGCGCTCCAGGCGACGGTCGCGGCGAAGACGAGCAGGACGCCGCGGGAATGAGCGGTCGATGAAGATGGCTTGGTCGTCAAATTCACACGCGAGGCAGGGGCAGGGCAGCGGGAAGCCACAGCGGGCCGGCAGCCCTTCGTCAATGGCTTTGCCCTGCGGCGGGTGCCGGCCCCCCAAGGCAAAAAAGGCCGGCATCCTGTAAAGGAGCCGGCCAAGTGGAAACCGATGGCACGGGGGCCAAAAGGTCTCGAGGGGAACGGGGACGGCAAGGCTCCGCGGGGAGGAGAAAGCAGAGGGGCCGTCGACCGCATCCGGGATATGGGTCGCCTCGGCGCGATCTCAACGCCCGGATGGCTCAGCCCACCTATGCGTTGAGCTCACGCCTCCGGGGAAGCATCGGCTCCAGCGAGGGGCGGCCCTGCGTTCAGGGCAGGGCCAAGGCGCTTGCCCCTGTTATTTTCGCCATTCTAGGATCGACGGATTGGGATCGCAGCGGCGCTGCCTGTGCGGCATTCCCCTCCGTTTCGCTCAATCCTACGACGTAAGGCCGCCGTGACACATTCCAAGCTTCGTATCGCCGTTCTTCAGTTCTCCCACGAGACGGTCACTTTCCTACCCAACGACACGACGCGGGAGGATTTCATCTACCCCGGCTCTCCGGCTTCCGGCGAAGCGCTTCTTGCCACCGATCCCAAGGGCTATATGGGCGGCTTCGTCCAGGTGGCGCGTGAATTCGAGGATGTCGAGCTCATCGGCATCACCTCGCCGCTCTGGCCGCGCACCGGAACCGGCTCGGGCTGGGTGACCGAGGATGCCTATGAGCATTTCATGGGCATCATGATCGAAGAGCTGAAGGCGCAGCCCGATCTCGACGGCGTCTATCTCGCGCTGCACGGGGCACTCGCGGTGCGCGGCGTGCCGCGGCCGGAGGCCGACATCGCCCGGCGCGTGCGCGAGGCCGTGGGCAAGAAGGCCTTCATCACCGCGACCTTCGATCCGCACGGCAACGAGGATGAGGAGTTCCTCGCGCAGGCCGACATGGCGTTCTGCGTGAAGTATTTCCCGCATTACGACATGCATCTGCAGGGCGAGCGCGCCGCGCGCATGCTGGTCCGGGCAATCCGCGGCAGCTTCAAGCCGGTGCATCGCACCCTGCGCATCCCGATCATCGCGCCGACCGTGGTGATGTGGACCGGCGCCTCGCCCTGGTCCGATCTGATCCAGCGTGCGCTGATCTGGGAGGCGCGCGAGCCGGATGTCTTCGTCAACGTGTTCTTCGGCTTCCCCTGGTCGGACGTTCCCGATGCCGGCATGTCGCTGCAGGTGCTGACCAACAACGATCCGGCTCTGGCCGAGCGCGTCCTTCGCGACATGGCGGAATGGACCTGGCGCCGGCGCCAGGCGCTGCTCGACACCGTCAAGATCTACAAGACGAAGGAGGCGGTCGCCGAGGCCCGCGCCGCGGTGGCGGAAGGCAAGGGGCCCGTCCTCCTCGCCGATTACAGCGATCGTTCCGGCTATGCGACCTGGCTGCTCCAGGAGATCGTCGCGCAGAAGCTCGAACGCACGCTGGTCGCGACCGTCGCCTCGCCGGATGTGGTGCGTTCCGTGATCGCGTCCGGGGCGAAGCCGGGCGATGCCTTCGATGCCGAGATCGGCGGTCTCTTCGATGAATCGGCCGGGGCGCCCATCCGCATCACCGGCAAGCTGCGCTCCATCGGGCCGGCGACGACCGCGCGCGGCAACGGCAAGGACTGGATCTGCGTCGAATTCGGCAAGGGCAACCTGCTGGTGCTCAGCCCCTATCTCGTCCAGATCATCGAACCTTCGGAACTCTGGCAGCTCGGGCTCGCACCGGACGAGTTCGACGTCATCGCGATCAAGTCGCGAGTCCATTTCCGCCGGGGCTTCGACGATAGCGGCTTCACGCCGACGATCCTGCTGGTCGAACCGCCCGAGCCCTTCATGGGCACGGTTCACCTCGACGCACTGGCTTACGAGAATCTGACCCTGACGGACTACTACCCCTATGGCAGCCCGAGCTTCCCGCCGGCGGACTGGGACAAGTCGTCCGGCTGACGGGAAGCCGGGCGGGTCGTCCGGCTGGCGGTGGCACGCCCATGCGGTCTGATCGCATGGGCGGCTGCCCGAGCCTGCGTGTTGCGCGGCCGCGTTCCGCGCCTATCTTCGAGCGATGATCCCGATCGCCTTCGACAATTCCTATGCGCGCCTGCCGGAGCGCTTCTACGCGGCGGTCGCCCCGACGCCGGTCGCGGCGCCGCGGCTGATCCGGTTGAACGCTCCGCTTGCAGCGCAGCTCGGACTCGACCCCGACTGGCTGAAGGGGCCGGAGGGCGTGGCGATGCTGGCCGGCAACGGCATGCCGGCCGGGGCCGCTTCGATCGCGACCGCCTATGCCGGCCATCAGTTCGGCGGCTTCAGCCCCCAGCTCGGCGATGGCCGCGCCATCCTGCTCGGCGAGGTGGTCGACCGCGACGGCAAGCGCCATGATCTTCAGCTCAAGGGTGCGGGGCCGACCCCGTTCTCGCGCCGGGGGGACGGTCGCGCCGCGCTCGGGCCGGTCCTGCGCGAATACATCGTCAGCGAGGCGATGGCGGTGCTCGGCATTCCGACGACGCGCGCGCTCGCCGCTGTCCTGACCGGCGAACCCGTCCGGCGCGAGACATTGCTGCCGGGCGCCGTCCTGACCCGCGTCGCCTCCAGCCATATCCGCATCGGCACCTTCCAGTATTTCGCCGCACGCGGCGATGTCGAGGCGTTGCGCCTGCTCGCCGACCACGTTATCGCCAGGCATTATCCGGCCTGCACAGGGGAGGGGCGCTACCTCGCCTTGCTGGAGGCGGTGGTCGTCGCGCAGGCATCGCTGATCGCGCAATGGATGATGATCGGCTTCATCCACGGTGTGATGAACACGGACAACATGTCGATCGCCGGTGAGACCATCGATTACGGTCCCTGCGCCTTCATGGACGCCTATCACCCGACGACCGTGTTCAGCTCGATCGACGAGCAGGGCCGCTATGCCTATGCCAACCAGCCGCCGATCGCGCGCTGGAACCTCACCCGCTTTGCCGAGACGCTGCTGCCGCTGCTGGACGACGATATCGACAAGGCTGTGCCGATCGCGCAAGGAGCGCTTGACCGGTTCGACCCGCAGTTCCAGGCACATCTGATCGTAGGTTTCCGCCGAAAGCTCGGCCTCGCCACGGAGGAAGAGGCGGATGTCGCGCTCATCAAGGGCCTGCTCGATGCCATGCAGGCAGGCGAAGCCGATTTCACGCTGGTCTTCCGGCGCCTGAGCGAGGAGGCCGGGCAGGGCCGCGCCGAATCTTGCCGCAGCCTCTTCAAGGACCCGGCTGCCTTCGACGCCTGGGAGGGGCTGTGGCGTCAGCGCCTGCAGCGGGAGCCCGCATCCGCGGAGACCCGCCGGGATGCGATGTTGCGCATCAATCCGCTGTACATCCCACGAAACCATCAGGTCGAAGCGGTGATCGAGGCCGCCGTCGAACAGGGCGATTTCGCGCCCTTCGAAGCTCTCGTCGGCGTCCTGGCGAAGCCTTTCGAGGCGCAGCCGGGCCGAGAAGATTACGAGCGTCCGCCAGCCGTGCATGAGCACGTGCTGGCGACGTTCTGCGGGACATAAGCGGTTCGAGGCAGGGCAGCGCGATGTTTCTGTTCGGCGGCCTCGACAAGGCCGATGTGACCATTCTCCTCGCCCATGGCGCCGGGGCCGCGATGGATTCGCCATCGATGACGGCGTCCGCAAGGGCGTTGGCCGGGGCCGGCTTCCGTGTCGCCCGCTTCGAGTTCGATTACATGGCGGCGCGCCGCAGCGGGACCGGCCGCACGCCGCCTCCGCGCGCCGAGAAGCTGAACCCGCAATACCTCGCGGCCATCGACGCGCTGGGTGCCGCGGGAACGCTCATCATCGGCGGCAAGTCGATGGGTGGCCGCGTCGCCAGCATGGTTGCTGACGAGCTCTTCGAAAACGGCCGGATCGACGGCCTGCTTTGCCTCGGCTACCCCTTCCACCCGCCCGGCAAGCCGGAGCAGTTGCGAACCGGGCATCTGGCCGATCTGAAGACCCCGGCGCTCATCGTGCAGGGGACGCGGGATGAGTTCGGCACCCGTGAGGAGGTCTCGACCTATCGGCTTTCACCGGCGATCGATATCCTCTGGCTGGAAGACGGCGACCACGATCTGAAGCCCCGGAAGCGGGTATCCGGCTTTTCGGCCGCCGATCATCTCGCGACGCTGGCCGAGGCGGTTTCCGCCTGGGCCATGCGCCTCGATGCGCCATCCCGCGCGGGGCAGGATGGCGGGCGGCCATAGGCCCGATCCAGCTTACTCCGCCGCTGCAGAATTGCGCGCCGCGGTCTGCTCGAAGCAGTCGAGCGTGCGTGCCGAATAGACGAGAGCCGCGCCCGCATTCATCGCGATGGCAACGCCGAGCGCCTCGGAGATTTCCTCCTTGGTCACCCCGGCTTTGATGGCGGCTTCGACATGGCTGGTGATGCAGCCATCGCAGCGGGTGGTCACGGCCACCGCGAGCGAGATCAGCTCCCGCGTGCGGGCGTCGAGATGCTGCGTCTTCGCCGCGCCGGCACTGAGCGCGGCATAGCCCTTGAGCGCATCGGGCGCAGCCTTGCCGAAATCGCCGACGCGCAGCTTCAGCTCCGTCCGATAACCCGTCCAGTCCAGCATCGTCATGTTCTCCCGACAAACGGCCGTCCGCATGGTGGCGGCCCGAGCCCATTGTTAGGTGCGCCGATCCTTCGGAGCCAGATGACCGCGGCGCTTTCGCACGGTCTTGTCTCGGCCTCTGCCGGATCGCTGGTCTGGCAAGGGAGGGCGGCCGTTCAGCGCGCCCGTGGATCGAGGGCGTCTCTGAGGCCGTCGCCAAGCAGGTTGAACGACAGGACCGTCGCGAAAATGGCGATGCCCGGCCAGAGCGCCATCCAGGGTGCATTGCTGAGGAAGCGCTGCGCCGAGTTCAGCATCGAACCCCAGGAGGGGGCGGGCGGCTGAAGGCCGAGGCCGAGGAAGGACATGCTGGCTTCCGCGATGATCGCCATCGCGATGGTCAGCGTCGCCTGGACCATGAGCTGAGGCAGGATGTTCGGCAGGATATGCCGCGCCGCGACGCGCCAGCGCGGATTGCCCATGGCGCGTGCGGCCTCGACATAATCCTCGCCCTTGATCGACAGCACCTGGCCACGCGTCAGGCGGATGAAGAACGGCGTGGCGGTGATGCCGATCGCCAGCATCGCATTCGTCAGGCTTGGGCCCAGGAAGGCGGCGAGCGCGATGGCGAGGATGAGAAACGGGCAAGCCAGCATCGCGTCGGTGAAGCGGCTGATGAGGCCGTCGACGAAGCCGCCGAGAAAGCCCGCGGCGAGCCCGAGCGGCACGCCGATCGCCATGGCGATGCCGACCGAGGTGAGGCCGGCCATCAGGGAAGCTCGCGCCCCCCAGATGATGCGGGACAGGATATCGCGGCCAGCCTCGTCGGTTCCGAACCAATGCGCTGCGGAGGGAGCCTTGCGCACGGCCGTCCAGCTCTGGGCGGTCGGGTCGTAGGGCGCCAGCAGCGGCGCGAACACGGCCACGAACACCATGAGCAGCACGACCGCCAGCCCGACCAGCGCGCTCTTGCGCTTCGCCAGACGCTGCCAGAGCGGGTCACGGAAGAGGTTCGCCAGGGGATTGGCCGAGGGGGTGGTTTTCGTCATCGTCGACACAGGCGTCAGCTTCTCAGTCTCGGGTTGACGAGGATGTATCCGATGTCGGCCAGCAGATTGAGGATGATGTAGAAGAGCGAGGTCACGAGCACGACACCCTGCACCACCGGATAGTCTCGGGTGAAGACCGCATCGACGATCAGCTTGCCGAAGCCCGGGATCGTGAAGATCTGCTCGGTCAGCACCGCGCCGGACAGAAGCGCGCCGAACTCCAGCGCGCCCAGCGTGATGATCGGCGTCAGCGCGTTGCGCATCGCGTGCTTGAGCACGACGGTCCGTTCGTTCAACCCCTTGGCGCGCGCGGTGCGGACATAGTCGCTGCTGAGCGCCTGCAGCATCGCGCCGCGAGTGTGGCGCATGATCACGCCTGCGATCCCGGTGCCGAGCACGAAGGCGGGCATGATCGTGGTAGCGAGGTTCATCTTCAGGTCTTCCCACGGGCTGACGAAGCCGGAAGCCGGCAGCCAGCCGAGATAGACCGAGAAGAACAGGATCAGCATGATGCCGAGCCAGAAGTTGGGAACCGAAATGCCGGCGAGCGACGCGATATTGGTCGCATAGTCGATCGTGCTGTTATGGCGCAGGGCCGAGATCACGCCGGCCGAGATGCCGACCACGAGCGCGATGCAGATGCCCATGACCGCCAGTTGCAGCGTCACCGGCAGCTTGAGCAGGATCAGGTCGAGAACCGGACGGTTATGGCGCATGGATTCGCCGAGATCGCCGGTCGCGACGCCTTTCAGCCAGTAGAGATACTGGACGATCAGCGGCTGATCGAGATGGTACTGGGCGCGGATGGCGGCGAGCGTCGCCTCGTCCGGATTCTCGCCGGCGAGCACCAGCGCCGGATCGCCGGGCAGGAGATGCTGCAACGAAAAGATGATGATCGACAGCAGCAGGACTGTCGGAACGAGCTGCGCGAGGCGGCGGGCGATCAGTGTCGTCATGGTTCAGCGGCCCGTCATGTTCAGGCGAACGGCCCCGGCTTCGGGAGCGGGGCGCAACCTTGCGAGCATTGGCAGAGGCATTTCATGGATGAGGCGATGTCGGAGGCGGTCATGGCGGCCCCGGGCGCGAATGCGTCCGGGGCCTGAATGGATCGGGGATGGCGTGTTCATCGCGGCCCCGGTGCCGGCTCAGTTCTTGCGGCTGACATTGGTCAGGCGGATGATGCCGTCCGGCGCCGGCTTGAAGCCGGTGAGCGCCGAGCTGTGCGCGAAGATCCACTGCGAGTGGTAGAGATAGACGATCGGCAGATCCTTCTGCAGGATCGCGATGGCCTTGGCGTACTCGGCCTTGCGCGCCTCGACATCACCGAGCGAGCGGGCCTTCGCCAGTATCGTGTCGAGCTGCTCGTTGCAGTACTTGGCGTCGTTCGTTGCGGCGCCGCAGGAGAGCATCGGCGTGACGTTGAGGTCGGGGTCGACGCGGCCGCTCCAGCCGACGAGATGGGCCTGGAACTTGCCCTGCCGGGCGATGTCGAGCAGCGTCATCAGCTCGGTCGGCTTGATCGAGACCTTGATGCCGATCTCCTGCACCATCGCCTGGATGAGCTGGGCGACCTGCTGGCGCTCGGCGTCGGTGGGGACGAGCAGTTCGAGGTCGACCGACTTCACGCCGGCCTCGGCCATCTTCTTCTTCGCGGCGGCCAGATCACGGGCCGGAACCGGGAACTTCTTGTCGTAGAAGGGGCTGGACGGCGGGAACGGCTGGTTGCCGGTGCTGGCCTGGCCGTCGAAGACGACGTTGCTGATCGCCTGGCGATCGATCGCGAGGCTGAAGGCTTCGCGGATCGCGGCCTTCTTACCGGCATCGAGATTGGCGCCGTCGCCGCCGATGCTGAAGGTGATGCCGTAATAGCCGAGGCCGATCACGGGATCGACGGCAAGCGCCTTATCCTTCTTGACCGCTTCGACATCCGTCGCGGCGAGGCGCTCGATCATGTCGAGCTGGCCGGAGCGCAGGTTCAGCAGGCGGACATTGGAATCGGGCATGCCGCGATAGATCAGGCGATCGAAATGATATTTCGCCGCGTCGTAATACTGCGGGAATTTCTCGAGGACGATGCGGTCCTGGATGACGCGCTCCAGGAACTTGTAGGGGCCCGAGCAGACCGGGGCATCGGTGAATTTGTCGCCGAGCTTGGCGCCGGCGGCCGGGCTGATGATCATGCCGGCGCGATCGCTGAGCGCCGCCAGCAGCGGAACCGAAGGCTCCTTGAGATTGATCTTGACGGTCGCCGCATCGACGGCTTCGACGGTCTTGATCGCGCTGATCTCGGCCTTGCGGCGCGAGATGCCGGAGGTGAGCGCACGCTCCAGATTGTACTTGATCGCCGCGGCGTCCACCGGCGTCCCGTCATGGAAGACCGCGTCCTTGCGCAGCTTCAGGGTCAGCACCGTGCTGTCCGGGCTCCATTCCCAGCTTTCCGCCAGCATCGGGATGATTTTGCCGCTCGTGTCGATGTCGACGATCTTGTCGCAGAGCGACTGCAGGACGTGACGGCCGACGAAGCTCCAGTTGGACACCGGATCGAGCGTATCCGGATCGTCCTGCAGGCCGATCTTGAGGACGGACTGAGCGGTGGCGGGAGCCGCCGTCGCGAGGTTACCGAGCGCCAGGGCTGCGGCGAGAGCAAGAAAAGCTGGTTTCATCGATAGTCCCCTCTTCTGTGTTGGTGTGCCCGGCGCGGTCAGCGGGCGACCGCATAACCCTGGATGCCGCGCGGGTTGGCGCCGGCCTTGATCAGTTGCACGTCGCCGTCCATCTCGCGCGCGACCGCCGAAAGGCGCCCTTCGGACCAGGCGTCTCCGACCGTGATCTTGTGTCCCCGCGCCGTCAGGTCTTCGCGAACCGCTTCCGGGAAGCGGGATTCGAGCGTGACGGCACCATGGCTGATTTCGCGCGGCCAGAAGGAGCTTGCCAGATGGTCCGTGTGGAAGGACGGGGCATCGATCGCTTCCTGGAGGTTCATGCCCTTGTGGAGGTGGCGCAGCAGCATGATCAGCTGCCACTGATCCTGCTGGTCGCCGCCGGGCGTGCCGAAGGCCATGTAGGGCTTGCCGTCGCGATAGACCATCGAGGGCGTCAGCGTCGTGCGCGGCCGCTTCGACGGCGCCAGGGTGGAATTCAGCCCCTCTTCCAGCCAGAACATCTGCGCGCGGGTCGTCAGGCTGAAGCCGAGGCCCGGAATGACGGGACTGGACTGGAACCAGCCGCCGGACGGCGTCGCCGAGACCATGTTGCCCCAGCGGTCGACGGCGCTGACCTGCACGGTGTCGCCACGCTGCGCGCCTTCGCGGGTCAAGGCCGGCTCGCCCTGCCTGTCGTTCGGCAGCTTGGCCTCGCGGACGGTCGGCTCGCCGCCGCCAAGGCCCGGCTGCGCGATCGTACCGACCTTGCGCAGCGGCGGGAGGTTGGGATTGCGGCCGTCAGGAGCGCCGGGAAGGACGTCCATCGACGCCGAGCCGGTGATCAGCGCCCGCCGGATATCGGCATAGCCGGAGGACAGCAGCGCCTTCATCGGCACGTCGGAGCTGTCGCCATACCAGGAGTCGCGGTCGGCCATCGCGAGCTTGGCGGTCTCGACGACGAGATGGACGAAATCGGCGCTCATCGGATCGAGATCGGCGATATCGGTGCCCTTGAGGATCTGCAGCATCTGCAGCAGGACGGGTCCCTGGGACCACGGTCCGCATTTGAAGACCTCGCAGTCGCCATAGGTCACGGAGACCGGCTTCTCGATCAGCGGCTGATAATCAGCCATGTCCTGGGCCGTGATCAGGCCCTTGTGGCGGCGCCCCGAAACGTCCCAGACCTCCTCGGACGCGCAGAATTCCTCGATCCGCTCGGCGACCGGCCCGCGATACCAGAAATCGAGAGCCGCATTGATGCGCGCTTCCCGATTCTTGCCGAATTTCGCGTGGTCGAGGATCTGCTGGTAGAGCGCCGCGATCTGCGGGTTGCGGAACAGCTTGCCGGACTGGGGAGCGACGCCGCCTGGCAGATAGAGCTCGGCCGAGCTCGGCCAGTGGGTTTCGAAAAGCTCCCGCATTTCCCCGATCGTCCGGGCGATGCGCGGCACCAGCGGATGGCCCGTGCGGGCATAATAGATCGCCGGTGCCAGCACGTCCTCGAGCTCGGCCGTGCCGTAGTCGCGCAGCAGGGTCAGCCAGGCGCCGAAGGCGCCGGGAATGCAGGCGGCCAGCAGGCCGGTGCCCGGAATGATGTCGAGGCCGAGGCCCTTGAAATAGGCGACGGTCGCCTTGGAGGGTGAGGGGCCCTGGCCGGAGATCACGATCGGCGCGTCGGCGCCGGCCGGCGTTACGATGATCGGCACTTCGCCGGCGGGGCCGTTGAGATGCGGCTCGACGATCTGCAGCACGAAGCCGGTCGCGACCGCGGCGTCGAAGGCCGTGTGCCCTTTTTCCAGGATGGACATGCCGACGGTCGAAGCGAGCCAGTGCGTCGAGGATACCGCCCCGAATGTGCCCCTGAGTTCCGGTCGCGTCGTGAATGTCATGGCAGGTCCTCAACTCCAGCCGTTTGCGCCCCCGAGAAGGCGCCGAAGAGGCCGGATATCGCGCGAGAGAGTTTAGGCAGGCCTCAGAAAGCCGCGCTGCAGGACGTGCGCGGCGGCACCTTTTTGTATATTGTTTGTCCACAATGCAATAGGATTGTGTAATCTTCAGGCTCGATCGCGACGGTGGTCTCTGGAATGGTCGACGTGGGAGCAGAGAGGCGATCAATGTCGGAGATATCCGCTTCCACGCGGAAAAGTCGTAGCGATTTCATCGCCGAACAGCTGGAAGAGGCTGTCATCAACGGCGTGTTTCCAGCCGGCTCGCGGCTCGACGAGGCATCCATCGCCCTCCAGTTCGGCGTCTCGCGCACACCTGTCCGCGAAGCATTGCATATCCTGTGCGGGCGGGGGTGGGCTGAGCGCGAACCCTTCAAGGGCGTGGTCGTCACGCAGATTTCCGCCGAGCGCATCGACGAGATGTTCGAGGCGATGGCCGAGCTCGAGGCGACATGCGGCCGGTTGGCCTCGCATCGGATGACGATGAGCGAACGCGGCGAACTCGAAAGCCTGCACCGCCAGATGAACGTGCTCGCCGAAGAGGGCGAGAATGACGGCTACAACGAGCTCAACACGCGGTTCCACAACCTGCTTTTCCAGGGCAGCCACAACAGCGACCTGATCGCCGTCGCCCAGACCCTGCGGCTGAAACTGGCGCCGTTCCGCAAGTTTCAGCTCAAGGACAAGGGGCGGATCAAGCAGTCCTGCCGTGAGCACCAGCAGATCGTCGACGCGATCCTTGATCAGGACGCCAAGGCCGCGGAAAGCGCGCTGCGCCGCCATCTCGTCTCGGCCGCGCAGGAAGTCCTGACCCGACGGCAGCGACAGGAAGACGAAACCGTCTCCATAACGACCCCCTGAAAGGCAGCTTCGAAATGTCCGACGTAACGGATGCGGATGCCATCCGCACAGTGATCTCCACCATGCAGGCCGCCTGGAACCGCGGCGATTTCCATGGCTACATGGCGGGGTTCGCCAATCCAGATGTGGTCTTCGTCTCGCGCGGGCGTATCCAGAAGGACTGGCAGGCGACGCTGGATCACTACATTGCCGACTATGGCGGCGCGCCCGGTTCGCAGGGACAGCTCGCCTTCACGAATATCCGCATCGAGATGCTGGCGCCGGATGCCGCCCAGCTCATCAGCGACTACAAGCTGGAGCGCGCCGCCGGCAATCAGACCGGCGTCAACACGCGGCTGATGCGCAAGCGCGACGGCAAATGGGTCATCGCGCTCAACCACGTTTCCCAGATCGAGGATCGGTCCGTCACAGGCTGAGGCGGGAGATTGGGCCCGCGAGCTGTGGAAGAGCGCCTCGCGGCCATTCGGTTTGGGGCAGGAGCCGGTCGTCTAGCGAGGCGGCGCGCCCAGGACGCTTTCCAGCCGCGCCGCGGCATCGAGAAGATAGCGATCGGCGTTCCAGCTCGCGACGAGCTGAAGGCCGATCGGTAGTCCGTCCTGGCTGCGACCGCAGGGCAGCGATAAGGCCGGATGGCCCGTCAGGTTGAACGGGAAGGTATAGGGATACCAGGCGCCGCGAATCGTCCCCGCCGGCTTGCCAGCGATGTCGATCTGGCCCAGCGGATCGAGCCCGACCGGTAGCGCCGGCGCCGACAGGGTCGGCGAGGCGATCAGGTCGAAGCGCCCCAGGATGTCCTGCACTTTCGCGAAACAATCCGTCCGCGCGAACTGGGCCTGGCAGAGCTCGGCGGCGCTGTAGCCGCGGCCGGCATCGATTGTGGCCAGCAGGGTCGGATCGAGCTTCTCCGGTGTCTTCTCGGCATGGCCCCCGAGGCGGGCCAGCAGCAGCGAGCGCAGGAAGACGAGGAAATGCGGCTCCAGTGAAACGAGATCGAGTTCGATCGGCTCGACGCTCCAGCCGAGCCCTTCCGCTTGCCTCATGGCGGCAATGACCGCCGTCTCGACCTCAGGGTCCAGGATGTTGCCGCAGCGCAGGAGGAAGCCGACCCGCGGTTTCTCGCTTTCGCCGAGCCGGCGTTCCGGGAAGGCCGGAACCTGGCCGTAAGGGTCGCGCCGGTCGGGACCGACAAGCGCCTCGAACATCAGCGCGGTGTCGGCGATATCGCGCGCCATCGGCCCGACGAAGGAATTGGCTCCGAAGAGGTCCGGGGCCTGGAGATTTGGGATCGCCCCCAGCGTCGCCTTCAGGCCCACGACACCGCAGCAGGCGGCGGGTATGCGGATCGAGCCGCCGCCATCCGTGCCGAGCGCGAGTTGCCCCATGCCGGCTGCGACCGCGACCGCCGCGCCGCCCGAAGAGCCGCCGCAGGTATGGGCATGGCTCGCCGGATTGAGCGTGCGGCCGAAGAACGGACCTTCGGTGAAGGGCTTGTGGCCGAATTCCGGGGTCGTCGTCTTGCCGATCAGGATCGCGCCGGCAGCCCGCGCGCGGGCGACCGCGACCGCATCGGCCTTCGGGATGTTGTCCGCGAACAGGGCGGAGCCCTGCGTCGTCGCGACACCCTCGGTATTGGTCAGGTCCTTGACCGAGAACGGAATGCCGTGGAGGGAGCCCAGCGTCTCGCCGCGCATCACCTTGGCTTCGGCAGCCTTCGCCTGAGTGCGGGCGCGCTCGGCCGAGACCGCCATGAAAGCGTTGAGCTCGGCCTTCTGATCGATGCGGGCGAGGGCAGCCTCGACCGCTTCGACGGGCGATACGGTTTTCGCGCGGATCGCGGCGGCGAGGGCGACGGCGGAAAGATCGGCGATATCGGTCATGGCTGTCCTCAGATCATCCAGCGTCCGCCATCGATCAGCAGCGTCTGGCCGGTGACATAGCGGGCGTCCTCGCTGGCGAGGAAGGCGACGCAGCCGGCGACATCCTCCGGTTCGGCGATGAAACCGGCCGGGGTCGTCGCCTTGATGCGCTCGATCACGGCCGGCGTCAGCCGGTCATGGGCACGGGTGCGGATGGCACCGGGCGCGACCGCATTGACGGTGACGCGATGCGGCGCGAGCTCGCGCGCCAGCGAGCGGGTGAAGCCGATGATGCCCATTTTGGCGGCGGCATAGTCGGTGAGGCCGGCATCGCCGACGAGGGCCGCATCGCTCGACATGTTGACGATCCGCCCGCCGCGCTCGCGCATTGCGGGCACGACGAGCCGGCTCATCCGCATCGCCGTGAACAAGGAGACTTCCAGCACGAAGCGCCAGACCTCCTCCTGCGATTCATGGAACTGCGCCGCGCGCTCGCGCCCGCTCTGGCCGACATTGTTGAAGAGGATATCGACCGGGCCGAAGGTCGCGACGGTGCGGGCATGGAAATCGGCGAGCACGGTCGCATCGGTGCAGTCGCCGGCCATGGTCAGGAGGCGGTCGGCCGGCTGGCCGGCGAAGCTTTCCGCGAAACCGTCGGCCTCGCGATCGATCACGGCAACCTTTGCGCTCTCGGCGAGGAAGCGGCGGGCCGTGGCCGCGCCGATGCCATGGGCCGCGCCTGTGATGGCGACGGTCTTGCCCGTGAAGCGTGCGCTGGTCATGGCCGGCTCCCGCCCGTTGCTAGTGGAAGGTCCGTCCGCCATCGACGGCGATGGCGGTCCCGGTGACATAGGAGGATTCCGCGCTGGTCAGCCACAGGATCGCCGCAGCGATCTCCTCGGGCGAGGCGACGCGCTGGAGCGCGTAACGGGCGCGCACGGCCTCATAGGCGGCGACGGGATCGGGCGCGGTGTCGATGCTGGTGCGGAACAGTTCCGTCTCGACCGCGCCGGGGCAGATCGTGTTGACGCGGATGCCGAACTCCGCAGCTTCCATGGCCAGCGCCTTGGCCGCCATCTGCAGGCCGGCCTTGGAGGCGCAATAGGCGGTGCGGTGCTTCAGCGGCGAGAGCCCGGCGCCGGACGAGACATTGACGATCGTGCCGCCGCCCGCCGTCCTGAGATGCGGATAGGCCGCCTGCGCCACCAGCATCGGGCCGGTCAGGTTGACCGCGACGATGCGGTTCCAATCGGCCAAGGCCATGCGCTCGATATCGGCGATCAGGTCGATACCTGCCGAGTTCACGACACCGTCGAGCCCGCCAAGCGCGGTGGCGGCATTGGATACGGCCGTCTCGACGGACGCCGGATCCGAGACATCGGCCCTGAAGGGCACGAATTCGCTTGCACCGAAACGCCCGGCCAGTGCCGCCAGCGCCTCCACATCGCGATCGAGCGCAGCAACGCGCGCGCCCTCCTTGATGAAGCGCTCGACTGTGGCGAGCCCGATGCCCTTGGCTGCACCGGTGATCAGGATGCGCCGGCCGGCCAGCGCGGCGCTCACCGCCTGGCCTCCGCGCGGGCCTTCTCCAGGCCAGGACGCATGTCGTCGACCATCTCGTCGCAGCGGCCGATCCAGACATTCGGATGCTTCAGGGCATGCTCGATCAGCCCTTCCAGCACCTTGATGCGCGAGGGCTGGCCGATCATCTCGGGGTGCATGCCGATCATCATCATCCGGTCCTCGGCATAGAGCACGTCGAACTCGCTCTTCCAGGCTTCGAGCAGGGCTGAGGGCGCCTGCATGGTGCGGCCGGGCAGCACGATCGAGTACTGGAAGAAGGGCGCGTCATCGAGCACCCAGCGGAACGGCAGCTCGACGAGCCTGGTCTCCTGGCCTTCGACCGTGTGGAGATAGGGCGAGTCGTCGTCGAAGAAGTTCGAGGAATAGTCGAAGCCGTATTCGACCAGCATCGGCATGGTGATCGGGCTGATCTCGGCGGCCGGCGAGCGCCAGCCGCGGGGCGCGCGACCGCTGACGCGCTTGATCGACTGGAAGCCCTTCTCCATCTCCTCGCGCTCCTCCTCGGGCGAGAGGTTCAGGATCCAGGTGTGGCTGTAGCTGTGATGTGCGATTTCGTGGCCGCGCTTCAGGATCTCCTCCATCAGCCCTTCGCGCTGGTCGATGATCAGGCCCGGCACGAAGAAGGTCGCCTTGACGCCGTAGCGGTCGAGCAGGTCGAGCACGCGGCCGGTGCCGACCTTCCAACCATAGGCGCCCTGCGACATCAGGATCGGCCGGTTGGCATAGGCCGGGTCGCGGCCGGTCCACATCGTCTCGGCGTCGAGGTCGAAGGTCAGGAAGAGCGGGAAACCCTTGGAGGTCAGCGGCATGTGGCGATGTCCGATGGAGATGGAACGAGATGTCCCGGGAACCTGTTCGTCATGCTCGCCCTTGTGGCGGGCATCCACGTCTTGAACACCGCTCTCGACGCAGGAAGACGTGGATGGTCGGGACAAGCCCGACCATGACGGGTGGGTCGCAGAGGATGACGGAGGCGCCGATCCATCGCCATCACACGAAGCGGTGGAAGCCGAAGCGGCGCTCGGCGAGGAGGAGCACGATGCCGGTGGCGAGGATCAGCAGCGTCGAGACCGCCGCGACGCTGGGGTCGATGCCCATCTCGACCGAGGAGAAGATCAGCACCGGCAGCGTCGTCTGGCTGGCGCTGATCAGGAAGATCGTGACCGGGACGTTGTCGAGCGAGGTGATGAAGGAAAACAGGGCGCCGGCGACCAGCCCCGGCGCGATCAAGGGCAGCGTCACCAGCCTGAAGGCTTCGAAGCCGCTGGCGCCGAGCACGCGCGCCGCTTCCTCGACGGCGAGGTCGAGCCCCGACAGGCTCGCCAGCGCGGAGCGCACGACATAGGGCACGGTGATGACGACATGGGCGAGCAGCAGCCCAATGAGCGAGCCGCGCAAGCCCGTCATGCTGTAGAACTGCAGGAGCGCGACGCCGACGACCACGGCCGGCATCACCAGCGGCGCCATCAGGAACGAGGTGACGGCTTCAGAGCCCGGCAGCACCTTGCGGAACAGGGCATAGGCGGCGGCCACGCCGAGCACGAGCGAGATCAGCGTCGAGCCGCAGGCCAGGATCAGGCTCATGCGGATGGCGGAAAGATAGGTCGGGTCGCTCAGCACCTTGCCGAACCAGGCGAGCGTGAGCCCCTGCGGCGGGATGGTGAGATAGGAGGTCGTCGAGAAGGCCGCCAGCACCACGACGATCACCGGCAATTGCAGGAAGGCGACGACCGTGAAGGCCGTGGCCGTCAGCCCCCAGCCGGGGCGGTTCTCGCTCATGTCGCTCATGCCATGCCCGCCCAGCGCTTGGTCAATCGGCTCGACAGCCAGATGATCGCCACCGCCATGAAGGTCAGCGCGAAGGAGAGCGCCGAGCCGCTCGGCCAGTCGAGAAGCTGCATGTATTCGTCGTAGATCAGCGTCGCCATCACCTGATAGGTCGGCCCGCCCAGCATGCGCGGCGTCACCAGCGCGCTGATCGTCAGCACGAAGACGAGGATCGAGCCGGCGAGAATGCCGGGCGCCGAGAGCGGCAGCGTCACCGCCATGAAGACATGGGCGCGGCTGGAGCCGAGCGTCGCGGCGGCGGATTCGACATCGCGCGGCACGTTGCGGATCGCCGCGACCAGCATCAGCACCATGAAGGGCAGGTAGATATGGGTGAGCCCGATGAAGAGCCCGACGAAGTTGAACAGCAGCTTCACCGGCGCGCCGATCACGCCGAGCTGCATCAGCAGGTTGTTGATCAGGCCGCGATTGGCGAGCAGCGCGATCCAGCCGAAGGAGCGCACCACGAGGTTGAGCAGCATCGGGAAGATGACGAGCAGGATCAGCGGCACGCGCCAGCGCTCCGGCCCGCGCGCGATCAGATAGGCGAGCGGGTAGCTGAGCAGCAGGCAGATCAGCGTGACGGAAAAGCCGAGGCCCAGCGTGCGCCAGATCACCTCGCGATAATAGTCGTCGCTGACGATCTGGCTGTAGTTCTTGAGCGACCAGGCGCCTTTGATCAGGCCGGTGCCGGGCTCGTAGACGCCGAAGCTCGTCGGCAGCAGCATCAGCACCGGCACGAGGAAGAACCCCGCCAGCACCAGGAGCAGCGGCGCGATCAGCAGCAGCCCCTGCCGCCGCGACATCATGGCTTGGCGCCTTCCGGCGGCATTGCGAAGACGGCGGCGGGGTCGATGGCGAGTCCGACAGGCGCACCGATGGCGAGAGCGGCCTCCGGTCCGTGCGAGGCGGTTTCCGCGACGATCTCGACGCCTTCCGCCAGCCGCACGACATATTGCACGCGGGCGCCGCTGAAGGAGCGCAGCACGACCTCGCCGGCAACTTCGCCGGGACGGGGAATGCCGCTGCGGATCGCGACAGCCTCCTGCCGGATCACGATGTCGACCTTGGCGCCTGCCGGCTGGTCGATGCGCGCAGCCGGGATCGCAACGCCGCCGACGGCGAGCCGCCCGCCCGCTCCTTCCCGCATCGCGACGGAACCGGAGAGACGGTTCGGCTTGCCGATGAAACTCGCGACGAAGCCGGTCGCCGGGCGGTGATAGATGTCCTCAGGCGCAGCGAATTGCTGCATCACGCCCTTGGCCATCACACCGACGCGGTCGGACATCGACAGCGCCTCGCCCTGGTCATGGGTGACGAAGAGCGTGGTGATGCCGAGATTGCGCTGCAGGCGCTTCAATTCGATCTGCATCTCGTCGCGCAACTGCGCATCGAGATTGGAGAGCGGTTCGTCGAAGAGCAGCACGCGCGGATGCGGCGCGAGCGCACGCGCAATGGCGACGCGCTGCTGCTGGCCGCCGGAGAGCTGCCGCGGATAGCGCTCGCCGAAGGTGCCGAGCCGGACCATGCCGAGCGCTTCCTTGACGCGTTTGTCGAGCTCGGCGCCGGCGACCTTGCGGCGGCGCAGGCCAAAGGCGACGTTCTCGAACACGGTCATGTGCGGGAATAGGGCATAGGACTGGAAGACGAGGCCGAGACCCCGTTTGTTCGGGGGCAGGGTGGTGACGTCGTCGCGGCCGATCAGGATGCGCCCGCGGCTTGGCTCCACGAGCCCTGCGACCATGCGCAGGATCGTGGTCTTGCCGCAGCCGGAGGGCCCGAGCAGCGAGACGAACTCGCCCTCCGCGATCGTCAGGGAGACATCCCTGACGACTTCGACCTCGCCATAGGACTTGCCCAGCCCTTCGAAGGTCAGCGAGCCCATTGCCAATCCTCTCCCGCTGCCCTGCGCTTCAGCGCGCGACTTCGCGCTGCCAGCGGCGTGTCCAGGTCGCGCTGTTCTTGGCGATCACCTCGGGATCGATGAACCAGGCCTTCTCCAGGCTCTCGCCATTCGGCACGATGCCCTTGAGCTTGTCCGAGAGCTTCACCTTGGTGTTGACCGCACCGATATAGGCGCGCTCCGAGAAGCAGCCCTGGCCCTCGGCCGACAGCACCTGGTCGAGGAACTTGTAGGCGAGTTCGGTCTTGGTCGAGCCCTTCGGCAGGACCACGGCCGGCAGGATGCCGACCGCGCCTTCCTTGGGATAGGCGACGGCGAGCGAAAGGCCCTTGTCCATGGCGACGCCGGCGCGGTCCGGATACCACGGCGCGATCGCGATCTCGCCGCGCTCGAACAGCGACAGGAGCTGGTCGGCCTGGGTGTAGAGCACGGCTGAGCCCTTCGCGATCGGCTTGATCGCCTCGATGCCGGGATCGATATTGTCGAGCGTGCCGCCCTTGAGCTTGTTCAGTGCCAGCAGGAATTGCAGGCCGGAGGTGCCGCTGATGTCGCCGATCGCGTATTTGCCGGCATAGTTCGGATCGGCGAGGTCGAGCCAGGAGGTCGGCGGCGCCTTCACCAGCTTGGGGTTGTAGACCAGCGTCGTCGCGCTCACCATCGCGACCACATAGCTGTCGTCCTTGCCCCAGGCGGTCGGGATCACGTCGGCGGCGTTCTTAAGCTTCGCGCGGTCGATCTTGTCGTTGAGCTTCTCATTGGCGGTCTGAGCCGCCAGCGAGTTGTCGATATAGACGATATCCATGTCCGGCTTGCCGGCAGTGGCGCGCAAGGCCGCGGCGAATTGCGAGGAATTGCCGAGCTTCAGCGAGACGGTCGCGCCCGTCGCCTTCTCGAAGGCGGCGACATGGCAGGCCTTGACGTTCTCGGCGAAGGAGCCGCCGAAGGCGCCCACGACAAGCTCCTCGGCCTGGGCGGTGGAGGCGAGAGCGGCGCCGAGGACGGCGGCTGCGGTCGCATGACGAAACATCTGGCGCATGGTTGCTGGTTCCCGTCTGTTGGCCTCAAGGCGCACCGCTGTTGGCGCGGCTTGTCCCTCGGTCGACGGAATTCCCCTCCCATCGGCCGAGGGAGAGCATGACACGGCTCGATTTGTCTTTCAAGAAAGATAAATGAAAGATATCTTGATGCCGAGACGGTGATCATGGGCGCTTGCATCGCGCGCCCCGGCGTGGTCGGAAAGACCGTCCTGGAGGATTGGAATGCGCAACGAGGCCGCGCGAAACCTGACGTTCGAAACGCCCGATGCGCTCTGGCAGAACGACCGCGTCGGCGCCGGCATGCAGCGCTGGCGGCGCGAGTTTCCGGATGTCGATTGTTCGGGCAAGGCGATCGTCGGCCGGCTGCTTCACCTCAACGAGGTGCTGCAAGTCGCGATCAACCGGACCCTCGCACGGCATAAGCTCAAGTATCCGAGCTTCGCGGTGCTCGCGACGCTGCGCGTGCAGGGCGCGCCCTACCGCATGTCGCCGAAAGCGCTGCTCGACACGCTGATCCTGACCTCGGGTGGCCTGTCGAACCTGCTGCGCCGCCTGGAGAAAGCAGGCCATGTCCGCCGCATGGCCGACGAGACCGATGGGCGCGGCGTGATCGTCGAACTCACCGAGAGGGGCCGTCTTCTGGTCGAGCCGGCGATGCGCGATCATGCCGAGACGGAACGGCGCCTCGTCGCCATGCTGCCGGCAGCCGAGCAGGCCATGGTCGCCGGTGCGCTCGGCAGGATGATGTTGGCCGGTCGCTGACGAGGGCTGGTTTGCCATGACCAGCCGCAGGCGATGTCGAGGGGGCGGATGAGCTCTGTCAGATCTCGATCTCGACGCCGACCTCGACGACCCGGGTGGCCGGGATGTGGAAATGGGCGGCGGATCGCTCAGCGTTGCGCTGCATGAAGGCGAAGAGCGATTCGCGCCACACCGCCATTCCCGCGATGTCGTCACGCGGAATGACCGTCTCGCGGCCGATATAGTACGACATTTGGTCGAGATCGATGCCCGGTAGAAGACCACGGTCTGCGCCGCAGCGCAGGCCGTCGGGAATGTGTGGTGTCTCCATGAAGCCGAAATGCAGGATCACACGCGTCACGCCGGGCATGAGGTCGACGACCTCCATGCGATCGTCGTCGGAGACGCGCGGCACCTCCTCCAGCTTGCCGGTGATGAGCAGGATGCGTTCATGCAGTGCGTGGTTGTGGCGGACGAAATGGGAGAGCGAGAGTGGGACGCCCCGTGCAGCTGAGGCGAGGAATGCAGCTGTCCCGGGCAGGCGCATGGGCGGCTTCGTCGCCAGCATGGCCAGAAACTCTTTCTCCGGCTCGCGCTGGCGGCTGCGCGCCGCCTCCACCAGCGCCAGACCGCGCCGCCAGGTCAGCATGATCACCACCAGCACGAGTGCCAGAACCAGCGGATACCAGCCGCCCTCGTGCAGCTTCGGCAGGTTGGCGGAGAAAAAGACGAGGTCGATCAGCAGGAAGAAGCCATTGACCGCGGCGACGAGGATCAGGCTGTAGCCCCATTTGAGAGCGATCAGCGCCGCCAGCCCGGTGGTTATGGCCATGAGCAGGGAGACCGCGATGCCATAGGCGCCGGCCAGGGCTTCGGACGAGCGGAACGCGAAGACCGACGTCAAGGTCGCCAGGCACATCAGCCAGTTGACGATCGGGATGTAGATCTGGCCCTGCTGGTCATGGGCCGTGTGCTTGATGTGGACGGCGGGGAACAGCCCGAGCTGCACGGCCTGGCGTGTCAGCGAGAAGGCGCCGGTGAGGATTGACTGCGAGGCGATGACGGCGGCCGCCGTCGCGAAGGCGATCAACGGATAATGGGCCCAGTTCGGGGCGAGCTGGTAGAACGGATTCTCGATCGCCGCCGGATGGACCAGCAGCAGCCCGCCCTGGCCGAAATAGTTCAGCATCAGCGCCGGCAGCACGACAGCAAACCAGGCGAGCCGGATCGTCTTCGGGCCGAAATGGCCCATATCCGCATACATCGCCTCACCGCCGGTCACGGCCAGAAAAGTGGCCCCGAGAACGGCGAAGCCGACGACGGGGGAGGTATGGGTGATGAAATACAACGCGTTGAACGGGTTGATCGCGGCCAGGATACCCGGCGCCATCAGGATGCCGCGGATGCCGAGCAGCGCCAGGGCGAGGAACCAGAGCAGCATGATCGGCCCGAACAACCGGCCGATGAAGCCGGTGCCCTTGCTCTGAACCAGGAAGAGGCAGAGCAGGATCGCGGCGGTCAATGGTACCACGGCCGGCGCCAGAAACGGCGCGTCGACCTTGAGGCCTTCGATCGCGCTGAGCACCGAGATCGCCGGCGTGATGGCGCCGTCGCCATAGAGCAGCGCGGCGCCGACGAGGCCGACCACCAGCACATAGGCCCGCGCCGAGCCCGGCTTGGCATGGCGCGCCTTGAGCAGGGCCAGCATCGCCATGATGCCGCCTTCGCCACGATTGTCCGCTCGCATGATCAGCAGCGAGTACTTGATCGAGATGATCAGGATCAGCGCCCACAGGATCATCGAGACGCAGCCGGTCACAGCCTCCGGCTGCAAGGCGCCGCCGGCGCTCGCGGCCCGAACCGCTTCCTTGAGTGCATAGAGCGGACTGGTGCCGATGTCGCCATAGACGACGCCGAGCGCGCCGAGCGTCGCAGCTCCGATGGCTTGGCCGTGGCCATCGGGTGCCCCTGCGTCACCGTTGGGCCGTGACCCTCTTGCATGGGACAAGGATGGCCTCCCGATATTTTGTTTGAGAGTAGGGCACACGCGAACGGCAGCCGCAAGGGCTCGTTCGCCCAAGCTCCTGACCTGCTTCGCGAAATCGGGTCAGCCTCGCTGCCTTGCTGGCCCTGAACCGCGACAGGAAAACGGGCCTCGATGACCGGGAAGGAGCCTGGGCGCCACGCCGGGCGGTGGCATGGAAAGGGGGCTCGCTTCCCGCAAGGGCAGGCCGGCCGGACGGAATGCCGGCACAGGACCGCGTGTCGGCGTCGAGCCGCTCCGTCATGAGAGCGAACGCGGCCGCCTCACCGCCGCGCTCACCGATCGCACCGGCACTCAGGCCCTCGCCGACATTCTGAACTCCGTTGGGCTGATGCCGGTCGTCTTCTTGAAGGTCCGCGCGAAATGGGCGGAATCGCTAAACCCGCAGGCGAAGCCGATCGAGGTCAGCGAGGCCGTGCCGCCGAGCAGCATCAGGCTCGCCTGACGTATCTGGGACAGGCGGCGCAGCCCCTGCAGAGACAGGCCGTCATCCGTCAGTCGCCGTTGCAATGTGCGTGGCGAATGGCCGAGCTGCCGTGCCAGCAGCGCCAATGACCAGATCACGAGCAGATCGCTTTCAACCAGCGCGATGATGTCCCGCGTCGGCTTGCTGAGGCGCTGGTCCGGCGGGGCGTAAAGCACGGCGTGGGGTGCCGGAGGTTTCGCACTCGGTCTCCAGTTGAAGCGCCAAAGCCCGGTTTGTGCAGCGACCGGCGGGATACCCTCCATGACGGCGCCGGCTTCGATGACGACCGTCGGCTCCCGATCAGGCCCGATCGTGAGCCGGAGCTCGCTGCAGCCGACCGCTGCAAGAAGCCCGGCGAACAGCCCCGACAGGAGGTAGTCGACCGCCGGTCCCGGCGGATCATCGGGTTCGCCGCGGTGATCGAGCAATGCCTCGGTCTCGCTGACGGAATGGACGATGACCGGATGTCGGGTATGAACGTAGCGTTCCAGCCGGCGCCAACGCCCGATCAGGTCAGGCCCGCTCCGCGCGGCCAGAAGTGCCGCCCCGAGCGGATCGAACGCCAGGCGGGACACCGATTGGCCGACTTTCAGAAGGGCGGACGGTCCATGCCTGGCCAGCACGGCTTCGGCCAGGGCCGTCTTCTCGCTGAGCGAAGCATGGGGCGTATTGAGGCGCGGCCTTAGCTCGCCGTCGCCCGGGCTGATTCCCTGTTCGGCAAAGGAGAGCTGCATGAGCCTGACCAAGGCCGCTCCGGTCAGGTCATCCTTTGCCCGCTTCATCGCGTATCGGTCCTTGGCACAGCATCGAGCCAGCTCGACGGGGCCTCGCCATGCCGTCGACCAAGCTCGAACAGGGCCCGCATTTCGGCCGGTTCGAAATCAAATGGGCTCGCCGCTTCCGGGAACCCGTCCGGAATGCGCTGGAGCCGGAAGGCAGCCCTCTCTGCCTTCGCCAGGGCCGCTGCCCGCTCCACGGCGCCGAAGCTCAGGCTCCGCAGGAGCTGCGAGACGCCGCGGCGGGCGAGCGTGCTGGCGTGGTATCCGGCTGCCCGTGTCGTGGCGGCGGTGCTGACATGGCCGTTGGCGATGACCCAGAGCGTCTGTTTGCGCGCGCCGCGCAGCATGGCCGGATCGACCAAGATCGGGCGCATCACCCCGCCGTCGCCATGCAGGACCGTGATGCCGCTCGTCGGATCAGGCAAGGGGATCGGCTCGACCAGGCCAGGGGGAGCTGCCGAAGCCAGCATGATTTCGATGAAGGCCCGTCGCGCATCCGGCCGCTCGGATGCGGCCAGTCGGCCCATGTCCCAGGTGATCGCCCGGCCATTCGTCAGGTCGGTGGTGGTGATGTAGAGCCTTCGGCCCTCGCGATGGGCATCGGCGATCTCGGCGATCATGCGATCCGTGATGATGTCATCGAGCCTGCGGCGCAGCGGATCGGCCTTGCGCAGGCCGGCTTTGACGAGAACGCCGATGCCGTTGCCCTTGAAGATGTCGGCCGTGCGCGTCGTCGTGTAGACCTCCTCGAGCAGGGCATCGTAGCGGGGTCCGAGAAAGGCGAGCGGCGCCTGCAGCGCCCCCGTCGAAACCCCGCTGACCAGATCGAAGATCGGCCGCGAGCCGCTTTTCGTCCAGCCGACGAGCACGCCCGCCCCGAAGGCTCCGTCGGCCCCGCCGCTCGACAGGGCGAGCATATGGCCGACCTCTCCGCGCGGCCGGCGCGTCTCTGTTTGCGGAGCGGCCATGCGCAGGATTTGCGGATCGAGAGCCTGGCCGACGGGCGCGACGGCACAGCCGCCAAGGCTCAGCACGCCGCAGGCGAGAGCCAGGCGGATGATCTGCGCCGGGAAGATCATGCCGCCCGATCGGCCTGCCAGGGCAGGCGCAGAACCGGCTTGCCGGTCATGGCGGCAATGGCGTTGGTGATCGCGGGCGCAGCCGCCACGATGGCGGTTTCAGCGGCGCCGGTCGGGGCCTCGCCTTCGTCGATCAACTCGATGACCATCTCCGGAACGTCGGAGAAGCGCGGCACGGCATAGTCGGCGAAACTCGTCTGCGCGACGGTCCCTTCGGCAAGCGTGAGGTCTTCGAAAAGAGCCATGCCGATGCCCCAGACGAGGTTGCCCTCGACCTGAGCCTGGACCTGGCCCGGGTTCAGCATCAGCCCGCAGTCATGGGCGCACCAGAGCTTCGTGACGCGCATCTGCTCGCCCGCGCGGGTCACTTCGGCGATGACCGCAGCATAGGACATCTCCTTGTAGACACCGCAGGCCATGCCGTAGCCGCGCTCCGGTGTGGATTGCAGCGCGCCCCACCCCGCCAGTGCGGCCACCCGATCGAGCGCCCGGCGGAGGCGGGGCCATTGCGGGGCGATGATCCGCCTGCGGAAGGCGAGGGGGTCCTCACCCCGCAGACGCGCCAGATGATCGACCATCGTCTCCATCGCCCAGATGTTCGGCCCGGCACCCAGCCCGCGCCAAGGGCCGGTGTGGACGGGCAGGCGCACATCCTCGAATTCGACGCGCTGCCGCGCAGCCGCATAGGGCGGGATCGCGCCGCGCAGCACGCCGGGATCGCCGAAAAAGCTCGTGGCGAATTGCAGGACCGGCCCCATCGCGGCGGAGGTGAACATCACATGGCCGGAACGGAACGCGTGATGCCATCCGTCCGGTGTGCCGTCCGTGGCGAGGCTCGCCCTGATCCGGTGCGAGGATGGCGGGCGATGGAACGCTTCGCGGAACTCGTCGAGACGGGTCCATTGCACCTTGACCGGGCGCCCGAAGGCTCTGGCCAGCAGAGCCGCCTCCAACTCCACCATACAGAGCGTCTTTCCGCCGAAGCCGCCGCCGACCCGGCAGCCGATCACGGTGACGAGATCGCGTGACAGTCCCAGTTCCTGGGCCAGCGCCGCCCGGATGAAGGTCACGTCCTGCGTGCCTGTCCAGAGTTCGAGCTTGCCGGCTTTATCGAAGCGCGCGACCGCCGTGCGCGGCTCCATGCAGGCATGGGCCGCCATCGGCACCTCGAGACGCAGGTCGACGAAGGCCTCGCCGGGTGCGAAATCCGCGTTGCGCGCGACATGCTCGAGAGCGCCTGTCGACAAGCCACGGTCGACATCGATCAGGGCGGCGATGTCGGCATCATCGGAAAGCCCGCCCGACCATTTCGGCACCAGAGCGGCCAGGGCGCGCTCCAGGGCCCCGCGGCTTTCGGCAGCGACAAGGGTGCGCTCGCCGACCCGGCGCAGGCCGAGATAGCCGGGGAGCGCCCGGGCCTTTGCGTCATCGACCTCCGACAAGATAGCGCCCAGACGCGGCGAACGAAGGACGGCGCCGAAGACCATGCCCGAAAGACGGATATCGTCGGCAAAAAGCGGTGCGTCACCGGTGACGATCGCACGAATGGCGTCGGTCGGCTCCGCGGTACCGACGATGCGCGTCGGCCCGACCTTGAGCGAAACGGGCTTGGCTTCTCGAATGGCTGCGGCATCGATCAGCCGAGGGGCGGTTGCGAGCACGCGAAAGCCCACGAGCGGGGGGGCGCCGTCGACACTCCCGGCGCGTTTCAGAACGACCGCCAGAGCGGCGGCGGCAGAGGCCAGCAGCGGCGCGAAATCCCTGACGGAATCCGAACCGACCGTCGCTCGCGCCGGAGGCAGCAGATCGGTGCGCGGTAGGATTGCCCGGATGCGGTCCAGGGGGAAGCCGGTCTCTTCCGCCACGACCTGCCGGAACGATATGGCAATGCCCTGGCCGAGCTCTGCGCGCGGCATTATGATCTCGATGACGCCTTCCGGCGTGAGGCGCAGCCAGGCGGATGCATCCTGCGGCGTCGGCGCCCCCCGATAGGGCAGAGCCAGGCGCCGCGAGACGCCATAGCCTCCGCCGGCGGTGACGACGAGGCCGGCCGTCGCCCAGCCGAAACCCTTGAGAAGGGAACGCCGTGAGAGCGCCATTACGTGCGCACCCGCAGCATCTGCTGCGCCAGGTCGATCGCCGCCGCTATGCGCCGTTGCGTGCCGCAGCGGCAGATGACGCTGTCCATGGCTGCGGCGATATCGGCGGACGGCGCCGACGGATTCGTGTTCAGGAGGGCGGCAGCGGTCATGACCTGACCGTTCTGGCAATAGCCGCATTGCGGAACCCCTGCAGCGATCCAGGCCTGCTGGACCGGATGAAGGCCCCCGGCAGCACGTGAACCAAGGCCCTCCAGGGTCGTCACGTCACGTCCTTCGATGTCTTTTGCCGTCAAAAGACAGGCTCGCTCGGCCACGCCGTCGACATGGATGACGCACGCCCCGCAGACGCCCACGCCGCAGCCATATTTGGGGCCGTTCAATGCAAGATGATCGCGCAGGACCCAGAGGAGGCGATCGTCCGCCATGCTCTCGGGGATCGCTGCGGTTCTGCCGTTCAAGACGAAGTGCATTACGTTTCTTCCGCCACGCTGGTTCGAACGACGGGTTAGCACGGCCGGCATCCTTCGAATTGAACGATGGCGCCACAATCCCGATCGACCTATGCCAATTCAAGGACAGAAACACTGGCCTTCCCGCTGAACAATGGCCCTCCTTGAAGTAGGCTTTTTGAGCCTTTGGAGGATGCCGGCGATGCCGCAGAAGAAGCACAAGCCTGAAGAGATCGTCGCGAAGCTGCGGCAGGTCGACGTGCTGTTGCCCTAGGGGCACCCGGTCGCGGAGGCGATCCGGGCCATCAGCGTGATGGCGTTCACGTATTCGGCCGGCGTGTGGGCATCATCGCCCGCATTAGGCAGATCATCGCGGTCTAAACGCCGGACGATGTCGCCGGGGGCGACGCCTCGGCTTCTGCCGAGCAATCTGAGCAGGCTCCTGAACCCGAAGCTGGCTGAACCAGGAGGGGGTGTCCTTGAAAACTCAGGGGAGGCTGTTCATAGACCTGCCAAGTCGTTCGGGCGGGCCGCATTCTCGATGAGATCGTTCAGAACCGGTTGCTGCCGTCGCTTCAGGATGCCCCGTATTCCTCGCGTTCAACGTATATCGGCCAGGCTTTGCTCCAGGATATCATGCTAAAAAATGCTCTGCTGAATCAACGCTATGCGGCATTTCTCCTAGCCGTGCTCGCTTTTGCCGCTTCGCTTGTCGGAGGGCTCTTCCACAGCGGGTGGTTGCTCATCCCGACGGCGCTTGCGGGCGCTCTGGTCCTTCTGGGCGTTCATGATATGCGCCAGCGCAAGCATTCGATTCTGCGTAACTACCCCGTGATCGGACATCTGCGCTTCCTGATGGAGAGCATCCGGCCGGAAATCAGGCAATACATCATCGAAAGCGACCATGACGAAGTTCCATTCAGCCGGCAGGACCGCGCACTGGTCTACCGGCGCGCCAAGGGCGATGAGGACAAGCTGCCTTTTGGCACCTCCGAGAATGTCTACGGCTCCGGCTATGCGTGGTTGACTCATTCGGCTTCGCCGACGGCCATCGTCGACACCGATTTTCGCGTCCGGATCGGCGGGCCTGCCTGCAGGCATCCCTACGAGGCCAGCATCTACAACATCTCAGCCATGAGTTTCGGAGCGCTCTCCGCCAATGCCATTCTGGCGCTCAACACCGGCGCGCGGAAGGGCGGCTTCGCACACGATACCGGCGAAGGCAGCATCAGCCGGTATCACCGGCAAGGCGGCGGGGACCTGATTTTCCAAGTGGCGTCGGGCTATTTCGGCTGCCGCAACGAGGATGGCAGCTTCTCTCCCGAGCGATTTGCGGAGCTGGCTGCTGATCCGCAGATCAAGATGATCGAAATCAAACTCAGCCAAGGCGCCAAACCGGGCCATGGTGGCATGCTGCCGGCTTCCAAGATCTCACCCGAGATCGCGGAGGCGCGAGGCATTGCGATGGGCGTGGACTGCCTATCGCCCGTGGCCCACAGCACCTTTTCCACCCCGGCCGGGTTGATGCAATTCGTCGGTGAATTGCGGGAGCTTTCCGGCGGCAAGCCGGTTGGCTTCAAGCTTTGCATCGGCCATCGCCGCGAGTTCATGAGCATGGTCAAGGCCATGCTCAACACCGGCGTCGTACCTGATTTCATCGTCGTCGACGGCGCGGAGGGTGGCACGGGCGCCGCTCCCGTCGAATTCGCCAACCGCGTGGGCATGCCGATGCTGGAAGGGCTGACGTTCGTCCACAACACGCTGCGAGGCGCCGGCATCCGCGAACAGGTCAAGATCGGGGCAGCTGGCAAGATCGTGTCAGCGTTCGACATCGCCCGCACGCTGGCGCTCGGGGCAGACTGGTGCAACGCGGCGCGCGGCTTCATGTTTGCGATCGGTTGCATCCAGGCCCAGTCTTGCCACACCAATCGTTGCCCGGTCGGTATCGCGACACAGGACCAGCGGCGCCAGAGCGCCATCGATATCGGTGACAAGAGTGACCGCGTCGCGCGCTTTCATCGCAACACCATGCACGCGCTCGGCGAAATCGCGGGGGCGGCGGGCCTCAGCCATCCCAGCGACTTCATGCCCTATCACTTCATGTTCAGGCAGAAGGACAACGAATTCCTGGATGGCAACGAGGCTTTCCCCTATCTGCCGGAAGGCTTCCTGTTGGGTGGAAACGAGTTTCCGGAACTCGCCGATTGGTACAGCCGCTGGGATCGGGCCAGTTCCGACAGTTTTGCCCCGCCGGAGATTCCACACGGGCCGTTCCAAACGCGTCGGGTCGCGAGGGCGGTGTAGCGCGTCGCTCAATCGCCGCGACGTGCCGCCTGACGGCGATCGACGTCATCGACGTGCTCTCGGACCTGTTCATCCTGCGCGGCGTGCCGGGACATGTTCGGTCAGACAACGGCCCCGAGTTCGTCGCCAAGGCCGTGCAGGGATGGATCGGCGCGGTCGGCGCCAAGACGGCCTACATCGCGCCCGGCAGTCCCCGGGAGAACGGCTTCATCGAGTCGTTCAATGCCCGGTTGCGCGACGAACTCCTCGACGGCGAGATCTTCTACACCCTCGCGGAGGCGAAGATCGCCGTCGAAAGCTGGCGGCGGCACTTCAACACGCTGCGCCCGCATGGCTCGCTCGGATACAAGTCTCCCGCGCCGGAGGCCTTCATCCCCGCCATGACCGCGCGGACAGTTGCGAAACCCGGAAAAGCAACGTGCCCTGCTTGCCAACTCGCCGGACTTAGGCGAGATCAGCAGACGGAAAGCGACGGGCAGTTGGCGCGATTGTCGTTGCGGCTCAGCTAGGGCAATTTGTGCCCTGTCATGCAAATCCTTCTTGTCGATGACCATGCCCTTATTCGCGACGCACTTCGCGCCATCCTGGCCGAGATCATGGCGTGTGCTGTCATCGACGAGGCGGACTCCGCCCGTAAGGCCATGGAGCTTGCCGAAAGCAATCCCGAGACCCAGCTCGTCATCCTCGATCTCGGCCTGCCGGACGGCGATGGTCTCCAGCTCCTGAAGACAATCCGCGCGCGCCTCCCGGCGACGGCGGTGGTCGTCCTGTCGAGCAGCACGGAATCCGATGTGATGGCCGCGGCGCTCGATGCCGGCGCCGTCGGGTTCATTCCGAAATCGGCGCCCCGCTCGGTCATGGTCGGTGCGCTCGGCCTCGTTCTGGCTGGCGGTATCTATATCCCGCCGGAAGCCTGGCCGTCCCGGCCGAAGGATGCGCCCGCGGCAGCGCCGGAGCGGCCTCCGACACCGGCCGAGCTCGGCCTCACGGGGAGGCAACTCGATGTACTGGCGTTGCTGATGCGTGGCCGCAGCAACAAGGCGATCGCCCGCACGCTCTCGATCGCCGAAGTCACGGTGAAACATCATGTCACTGCGCTGATGCGGGCGCTTCAGGTCAGAAACCGCACCGAAGCGGCACTCGCGATCGCCCGCTACGGTTGGCAATTGCCGGATATCGCCTGAGCATGCCGTCTCTTGTCATGACCCGGCCATCACCTTTGTGATGGCGGCGCGCAGGGCAATCGGTAGCACGGGTTTGCGCAACACATCGGCAGCGGCACCGGAATCACGCTGCTGCAGAGCTTCCGGCTGCCCACTGAGCAAGATGACCCGCAAACCGGGCCGCCGTTTCCGCATCGCCGTAATGGCCGCGATCCCGCCGCCTGTGACGATGTCGTCGTGGTCAGCGACGAGGAGATCGATGGGGGTATCGTCCAGTTCGGCCGGCGATACTGCGTTCCAAACCTCGAAGCCCCATGAACGGAGCAGGACAGCGGTCGCGTTCCGCGCGGCCGGATTGTCGCCAAGCACCGCTGCATGACGCCCCTGACCGAAGTAGGCATGGCGCTGGAGATCGGCCATCGGGAAAGGCTCGGCGATCGGCGGGGCCACGGGCACCCGTATCGCGAAGGTAGAGCCTCGACCTGGCGCCGAAACCAGGCTGATCGGGTGGTTCAGCAGGCGCGCGAAGCTTGCGACGATGAAGAGCCCGAGCCCGAGTCCGCGCTCGCCGCTTTGGCCGGTTGTCGGCGCTCGGAAAAACTCTCCGAAGATGTCGGACTGCATCGCTGCGGGAACACCAGGGCCGGTATCCGTGACCGCGATCGACAGCAGGCCGTCGCTTTCGCTGCAAGAAAGCGCGACGCTGCCCTTGTCGGTGTAGCGGATCGCATTCGCCATCAGATTCTGTACGATGCGTTGCAGGAGCAAGGCATCGCTCTCGACCCAGAGCGTGCTGCTGCCGATCTCCAAATCCAGGCCCTTGGCCGCGGCAGCCGGCACGAAGAGCACTCGCAGGCCCTCGCAGAGCGGGGCGACAGGAAAGCGGGACAGGACTGGCTTGATCGCGCCTGCCTCGATCTTCGAGGTATCCAAGATCGCGTCGAACATGCTGTTGAGGCTGCCGACGGCTTCGGCGAGCTTGCCGTTAAGGCGCACCCGCCGGTCTCTTGTCGGATTGGCATGCAATTCGTCGATGAAGAGGCTCAGGGCATGCAGAGGTTGGCGCAGGTCGTGGCTGGCGCTGGCCAGGAACCGGGACTTGGCCTGATTGGCGCGCGCCAGTTCTTGCGTCCTCTGCGCAACCTTGTGCTCGAGCGTCGTCCGCTCGGCCTGGAGGCTGTCGGCCATCTCGTTGAAGCGCTCGCCGAGCTCCGCGAATTCGTCGGAGCGCGCGATCGCGATCCGGTGGTCGAGGGCTCCTGCGCCGATCCGGGCCGCGCCGGCCGTCAGCGTCTCGATCGGCCGGATCATGTGCCGCGCGATCAGGACGCCGCAGACGACCGCCGCCACGAGCCCACCCAGCAAGGCGACGAGCGACAGGCGGATGGAGGCATAAACGGGCGCCAGCACCTCGGCCCGCGGCAGTTCGGTGATGACGCTCCAGCCGAGCGACGGCAAACGGGCATGCGCCGACAGGATCTCCTGCCCGTCGAGATCGCGGCCCGCGACGAGCACCGTTCCCCCGCCGGATCGCGACGATGCCAATGCCGCCCGGACCTGCGGCAGGGCCGAGACGTCGGCGCGCCGCAGGACGAGACTGATATCGGGATGCGAGATCAGGCGCCCCGCATCGTCCACCAGCAGCATGCGGCCGGCCTCGCCGATGCGGCTTGCCGCGACGATGTCCCAGATCAGCTTGAGATTGACGTCCGCGACCACGCTGCCTTGCCGGGCAGAGGTGCCGCCGAGATAGATAGTGACGTAGGGCTCCGAGCCGTCCTGGAAATAGACCGGGCCGACATGGCGCCCCTCTCTGCGCGCGGCGAGATAGGCATCCGTCCGACCGAGATCGGCACCCGAGGCGACGACATCCGGCCCCAGGCGCGACACGCGCAGCTGCTCCAGGCCTTGCGGATCGAGTAGCCGCAGCGTGCTGACCGGCGCCAGGCCCCGCAAGGTTCGCAGCGCATCAATCCGCCGATCATCCTCGTTCGTGCTCGACCAGGACGGCGCGATCAGCCAGCGCAGATGCGCTTCGAGCTCGTCGACGAAACGCAGGATGCGTTCGGCCGCCGTCGCGGCCTGCAACTGATGCAGCGCTGTCACTGTCCTCATCTGGGCGCCGAGGATAAGCCACAAGCTCATGCCGCCGGCGCAGACGAGCACGAGCGCCGCGACGCCCGCGATCGCTGCGGCGACCTTCATCGACAATCGACGCCCCAACCTCCGGATAAAATGTCCGGGATGAGCCAAGCTGCGCCGACTGGCTGGCCTCACTCGATCACCTCGTCAGCGCGGGCCAGAATCGCGCGCGAAAAGGCTAGGTTGAAGGAGCGTGCTGCCGTCTGGTTCAGGATGAGTTCGAACTGCGTCGGGCGCTCCACCGGCAGGTCGCCTGGCTTGGCGCCGGCGAGGATTCGCGCCACGAAAAACGCGACGCGACGGTAGATCAGTGACAATCGCGGGCCGTAGGTACAGAGCGCGCCGGCCTGGGCGAAGACCGGCCAGCCGGAGATGACGGGAATGCGTTCCTCGTTCGCGACCGCCATGATCGCCTTGCGATGCGCAATGGCGAAACCGTCGGGCAATAGCGAGATCGCGTCCGGCCGAAGACGCGCGAGATCGGCCCGCGCCGCCAGCACCGCGTCGCTGTTCGGCGTGGCGATAAAGTCGATCGCGATCCCGAGGCGATGCCCGGCTTCTTCGGAGGAGGCGCGCTCTATATCCGAGCCCGCGTGACGCGGGTTGCCGAGCACGGCGACGCGATTCAGTTTCGGGATGATCTCCTTCAGCAGTTCCAGCCGCTTCCCGAGCAGTTCGAAAGCCATGAAGGTGACGCCGGTGCAATTGCCGGAAGGCTGGGAGAGGCTTTTCGCGAAGCCGGCGGAGATCGGATCGGCGCTCGTGACGAAAATGATCGGGACGGGTAATCCGAGCTTGAGCACGTCCGGGATCGCGGCACCCTGCACGATCAGGAGCTCGACGCCACTCTCGACGAGCTCACGCGCCAAGGCGGGAACACGCTCCATCCTGTCGTCGCCGTAGCGATAGAGGATTTCGATGCTTTCCCCGGGAACAAGCTTCTGCTCCACGAGCCCCTCGCGCAGTGCGTCGAGATAGGGCGAGAGGCTTGCCGCCAGCTGGGCCGTCAGCCAGCCGATGCGCCTGATCCGGCCTGGCGTCGCCGCGATGCTGCGAGAGGCAGCTGCACAAGCTGTCATGACCAAAAGTTCGCGTCGATTGCGCATGTCGACCTCCCCCAAGAACGACAAGAATGCCGTAGCGGAGGGCCGATGCCTAGCGGCTGATACCGAAGTTCTGGCACCAGCGTTGCTGCGTCGGTTTGAAAAATTCTCCTGTAAAGACAAATGTTTGCTTGTTGGCCCACGCTCCCGCGAGGAGCTCGCCGGTGGCACCTGCGGATAATGTCGCGGCTCGATGCCGGCGCCTATCGTCCTGGCGATCGGGGCATCTGCTCCAGCAAGCGAGGACGACATCATGAAAATCGGGATCGCAGGCGCTCTCGTCGCAAGCCTCTGGACCGCGATACCGGCCGCCCAGGCGCAGACCTTGGTCAAGGTCGGCATCACGCCAGCCGGCCAGCCGGCATCCGGCCTGAACCAGGAGACCAAGGCGCCAGAGGGGTTCGCCGTCGAGATCATGCAGGCGGTCAGCGCCGATGCCGGCCTCAGCCTGCAGTTCCAGGCGATGCCGTTCGGTGAACTGCAGCAGGCGCTGATCGAGCGGAGGATCGATGCCATTGCGGGATCTTTCGGCATCACGCCCGAGCGTCAGAAGATCGTCGATTTCACGCATCCCTATGGCAGTTATCGCGACGTCCTGATCGTAAAGGCCTCGAACAACGCTGCCTTCAAGTCTGTCACCGACCTCAAGGGGATGAAGATCGCGGCATCGCGCGGCAGCTCCTATGTCAAGCCGCTCGAGGAGGCCGGTGCCGACATCTCGCTTTCGGCCACGCCGCCGGAATCGATCGCCAAGCTCCAGGCTGGCAGCGTCGAGGGGATCATCGAGAACGGCTTGCAGGCCAATTTCCTGCTGCGGATGAGCGGAGACACAGGACTGCGGACGGTCGCGAGCTATCAGCCCATCCTCGTCGGTCAACTCGCTTTTGCGGTGCGTAAGGGCGATGCCGACCTGCTGATGAAGATCGACCGCTCGCTGTCCAAGCTGGAGGCGGCCGGCACCGTCGCTGCGATCAAGACGAAATGGGGCCTCGACTGAATTCGAGGCGTCCAATCCTGCCTCCGAACCCGCAACCCCAAGCGCCGAACGGCGCCTGCCGGAGCCTGTCCCATGAAGACGACATCGTTGGTCGCATTCGCTGCATTTTGTCTGCCGATGGCAGCCCATGCGCAAGCGCCTCAAGTTGAAAAGAACGTCTCGATGGCGATGGCGCAGGCCATCATCGTCGGTGCAGTCGAGGAATGCGCCAAGACCTCGTTCCGGGTTTCCGTGGTCGTCCTCGACAAGGCGGGGCAGCTCGCTGCGGCGCTGCGCGGCGACGGTACTGCGCCGCACACCATCGAATTCGCCCGCATGAAGGCCTACACGGCCCGGACCCGCAACCAGACCTCGCTGGAGTTCGCCGCGGCGACGGCCAGCGGCGATGCCGCGGCGCTGCGCCAGATTCCGGGCGTCATCGCGATCGGCGGTGGCGTGCCGATCAAGGTCGGTACCGAGACGATCGGCGCAGTCGGGGTCTCCGGGGCGCCTGGTGGGGACAAGGACGAAATCTGCGCCAAGGCGGGGATCGTCAGGGTCGCGGCGGCACTCAACTGATCTTTCCAAGGCCGGCCGACACTACTGCACGAGGCGCAGGTGGCCGGCCATTCCGGCGTCAACACCGTCAAGAAGGGAAACGATCATGGTCTCCGCATTAAACGCCCACGGCACGTTTCGGTGCTCCGGAAAAGCCAGCCGCATCGCAACCTGCCTGCTCAGCCTCCTGTCGGCGCCGGACCTCTCTTTCGCACAGGGGCCCCAGGACGTCTGCCCCAGGGGATATTCGATCTTCCAGACGGTCTGCTTGAACGAATCGACGGGCGATGTGGTCAATCAATTCCGCAAAAGCGAGGCCGGAGGAGTTCCATCGCCGGTGTCCAATCCTGACAAGGCGCCAGCTCCGGCCAAATCCGGCGGCTGAGCATCGGTCGCGCGAGACAGGTTCAGGAGATATGCCATGTCCGCCGCTGCCGATCAGGGTTTCGAGGTGCGCTTCGTGACGCCGCCCGGGGAACAGGCTCAGGTCGATTTCGCCCAGTTCCCGGTCGTCTTCATCGACGAGCCGACGACGCCGAGGATCGTCTGGCTGTTCTCCATGGTGCTCGGATTCAGTCGATTGATCTGGGCACGCTTCGTCGTCCATCAGGACCTGCCGACGGTGCTGCGCTGCCACGTCGCCGCCTTCGAGGCGTTGGGCGGCTCTCCCAACGAAGTGCTCTACGATCGGATGAAGACCGCCGTGATCGGCAAGGCCGAGATCGGCGGCATCATCTACAATCGCGCCCTCGTCGACATCGCGCGGCATTATGGCTTCCATCCCAGGGCCTGCAACCCCTACCGCGCCAAGACCAAGGATGAGTTCGAGTAGCCCATTTCGACCGGATCGTGCTGGTTTTCCGAGCCCAAGGGCGACCACGCGGCGAACGGCAGGGTCTGAGGTTAAAGCCCTGCGGCGCCGCCTGATCATTGTCGCTCCTCGCTTGTGGCGCCTGTGGGGGCCAGGTGTGGCCCTGTTTTTCGCCACCCGGTTGTCATGAGCCGATATGCATTTTCGGCCATTTGAGCCTGGTTGCATTCGTCGCGTTGGCGCTGCGCCTTCTCGTTGAGCTATGGCAGGATGCCGAGCTGGCCGGCGAAGAGAGCAGGATGAATATCGCCAAGATGGGCGGGCGGGGATTTGAGCGGGATGGAGAGCGATGCTTTCTCGCGCCGGGCGTGTCCCATCCCGCGCTCGCGGTGTGGAGTTCTGCGACGGATTAAGCGGCAGTTCTGGAAGAACACACGTCGTGCAGCAAGAGCTGCTCAATCCGGGGGGCCGCTAGACATGAAGCTTGTCGACTTTAGGATTGGTGTTGAATTTCAAAGCGGTGGCGGCGTCTGGCGCTGCGCCGATGTTGGTACGCGCATCGTCACCGCGATCCGCATGGATCGGGTCGAGAAGGCCAGCAAACAAGGCGACGCGATTGTGAAGGGCGTGCTCAACCGAAACCAGGCGGGAGCCGAGGGGGCAGGGGCCGCCCTATGCCGTGGCAGAAATCGTATTCGACGAAGACGACTTGGAAAGCTGCGAGCCATACCGCTGATCGTACTGGATGATACTACGGCAATGCCGTATAAGATCGCATGCATAGCGTCCTGCTGACTTCGGTGTTCGAGAGGCAGGCCAAGGCGGCAGGGCGTGGGCGAAGACAGGAGGCCAGTGACATGACGAAGTTCGGCGAGGAACTGCTGGAGAGCGCTAATGAGGCGCTGGCGATTGCGCAGGGCAAGGCGAAGCCAATGCGCACGATCACGGTGGACGCGGTTGACGTCGTCGCCATCCGCAAGCGCCTCGGGCTGTCTCAGGACGTCTTCGCGAAGAAGTTCGGCCTCAGCGCCGCAACGCTCCGGGACTGGGAGCAGGGCCGGAGGCAGATGGACCGCACGGCACAGGCGTTTCTCAAGGTGATCGACCGAGCGCCGGATGCGGTGGAGAAAGCCCTGAAGGCGGCGTGACTGCCAGACGGGTACGGGCTTCCGGACAACACCCTGACGATGAGCCCGAGCGAGGCGGAGAGCAGGAAGAGCGCGGCGGAGCGGGCCGTCAACATGCCTCCCGGCCGGGCCTCAACATCATTGTAGATCGATCCGCCGGAGCCGGCAGAGGCGCAGTGCACCGCCATGGCCGCCGCCACCGCACCGTCGATCGAGGCATGGCGCTCGGGCGGCTTGGACCCAGGCTCGAAAGGCGGCTGCCGGGGCAATTTCCTCAGGCTGTCGTCGCGGTCACATTGTCCAGCATCTTGGGCCCGCGCTGGGTGGCTGGCCCGGAGTGATTGTGGGGCGGGCGCCGCGATCGCCGACACCGCGCTGTCGACCGCGCGGCTCGCAATGCGCAGCCAGACGGGAGTTCTGTCCAGACAGTGCTGGAGCCGCGTGTGAGCAAGTGTGGCCGCTACGGCGGCCACACCATTGCGATCAGATTCTTTCGAGCGCGGCCGTAATCCTGTCCTTCAGTGCGAGGCGCTGACGGCGCAGCGTCGCTTCAGCTTCTTCGGAAATGGCGTCGAGACGCGCCTCGGCCCGATGAATTCGGTCATTGACCTCATCGTATTCCGTCAGAATATGCGCAAATTCCGGGCTTTTCGCCTTGAGGGCATGAATAGCGTCCATCTGTTCCGGGAACTCATCGCCAAGCGTATGCGGGGTATTGGACAAGGTTCTGCTCTCCTTTGTACAACAGCGGTCCGGCGTCAGGGCTTTTCGACGCGCGCGACCTGATAAGTGTGAAACTCGTGTCCCCGCCCGATCGAGACATATTCTCCGAGGCGGAAACATTCCTCGCCCAGGCGGAAACCGGTCTCGGTGTCCCGGTCACCCTCCTCGTAATCAAAATACCATTGGCCGCCGGGCTTGCGCCGCAACCGACCGACCCTGACCGTCTCGCCCTTCTGAAAATACCGGACGCGACAGGATGCCTGGGATTTCTTCCATTCGTGAGGATCGAGGAAGCCTTCCCGGTCGAGCGGCAACAGAAGATCGTAGCCTTCCTCACGGTCTCCGTCCGGATGACCCTGGTCGCGCGCGCGAAGCAGCCGCACATGGCGGAAGGCTGGGGCGAGTTCCCTGGTTTCGACCAAGATCCATGTCCTCCATTTCAGTCTTCCACAGAACCCGGAGGGGTTTCGGCGGATTTTGCGAGAGATCTGTGTCCCTCTTACGCTATTCGTGCTGCATCTTTCTTGATCTAGCGCAACCGGGGTCGCGGCAGGCGTCGGTGGATGCTCCTATTCACAGGCGGAACTCCTGATCCTGCCGTGGCACGACACCCGGCCAGCCCAGTTCGCGCTCGATCCGGACGCGGAGCGCCTCGGAGGCTTCCGGTTCCCCGTGGACAATGAACACACGCCGCGGCGCGCGCTTGAATCCCGAAAGCCAACGCATCAGTTCGTTGCTGTCGGCATGGGCCGACAGCATGTCCAACTGTGCAACCTCCGCCTTGATCGGCACCCAATCCCCGTGAATCTTGAGATCCTTCGCGCCCTGCTGCAGCGTACGCCCGCGTGTTCCGGGAGCCTGGAAACCAGAAAGCAGGATCGTGCATCTCGGATCGGGGCCAAATGTCTTGAGATGGTGCAACACGCGCCCTCCGGTTGCCATGCCGGAGGCAGCGATGACGATCTTCGGATACCTGCTCGCCGTGATCGCCTTCGACGCTTCGACATCGTTGGCGTACTGGGCGATGCCGAAGGCTTCACGGCATGTCGCGTGATCCAGTTTATGGTCGTGCGGATGGCGGCACATCATCTCGGTTGCGTCGGCTGCCATCGGGCTGTCCAGGAAGATCGAGATGGAAGCGAGGCGCCCGGCCAGCTTCAGTCTCCAGAAATAATAGAGAAGCTGCTGTGCCCGGCCGACGGCAAAGGCCGGTATGACGAGCGTGCCGCCGCGTTTCACGGTGCGTTCGGCGATCGCGCCGAGCGCCTCGGCCGGATCCTCCGCCGGATGAACCCGGTCGCCATAGGTGGATTCGATCACGATGTAGTCGGGCTCTCCGCCCGATACGGGATCTGGAAACAACGCATCGTTGTAGCGCCCGATATCGCCTGAAAACACCAGGCTGCGGCCTCCCCAGTGGATCTCCGCATGCGCAGCGCCCAGAATATGGCCGGCGTGGCGGAAACGCAGCGTCAGGCTGCTGGGCAGCGTAATCGTCTTGTCGAATGGCACGGTCGAAATATGTTCAAGAGCCCGCCGTGCATCGTGCACGCCATAGAGGGGTAAAGCGGGGGTGTGCTTCGACAAATGGTGCCGGTTGAGGAACTCGGCATCCTTCTCCTGCAGGAAGGCACTATCCGTCAGGATCAGTTCGGCGACGTCCCGCGTCGACTCTGTCGCGTAGATCCTGCCGCGGAAGCCGTCCCGGACGAGCCGGGGCAGGTATCCGGAGTGATCAAGATGGGCATGCGTCAGGATGACGGCCTCGATCGTCTCCGGTTGGACCGGGAGCTTCTCCCAGTTCAGTTCACGCAGGTTCTTGAGCCCCTGGAACAGGCCGCAGTCGATGAGGACATGATGACCCTCGTAGGTGAGGAGGTGCTTTGATCCTGTGACGGTTCCGGCCGCGCCGAGCGATGTCATCGTAAGCATGTGCGATCTTTCGCGGGTTTCCGTGGCAGGAGAAGATCTGGCGCCCACGCATTCGCTGCCAGGCTGCGTCATGATGCGGTGGGCGATGTTGTCCGCGATGGGAACTCTGGGCGCAGTGAGGTCGGAGGATCGGGCTGGCGTTGAACGGGAGCACTCCCATCACCACCGCGTATCCCGTCCGACAGGAGGCGCAGACCATTCAGCACGACCAGAACGGTCCCGCCCTCATGTCCGATCACCGCGAGCGGAAGCGGCAGATCGAAGAACAGGCCGCCGGTCACCAGCACCAGCATGGCGCCGATCGCGACGACGAGGTTCTGCCGGATGATCGCAGCCGTCCGGCGTGCCAGACGGTGAGCATCGGCCAGCTTCTTCATGTCTTCTGACAGCAGGGCGACGTCGGCGGCCTGCAGTGCGACGTCCGACCCCGCTGCCCCCATCGCGATACCGACATCGGCACGAGCCAATGCGGCGGCATCGTTGACGCCATCGCCGACGAAGGCGACCTTGCCATCACGCGCGAGGTCGCCGACCTGGAGCACCTTGTCCTGCGGCAGCATCTCGGCATGAACCTCATCGGGAGCAAGGCCAAGTTCCGCACCGATGCGCAAGGCCACCGGCCTGCGGTCACCCGTCATCATGACGATGCGGTTGACGCCTCCGGCGCGAAGCGCAGCCAGCGCCGGAGCAGAACTGGCTCTTGCTTCGTCCGCGACGCTGACGGCACCCAGAACAGTCGCGCCGCGCCCGAGGTAAACCACGGTCTGGGAACTGTCGGCGAGTTCACGGAATGCGGGATCATCGACGGAAGCGCCCATCTCGGCGGCGAGGTGGGCGTTCCCGGCCCATATCGGGCCAAACGCGTCGTGGCCAATGATACCGGCGCTCGGGCGGGAGCTGACGTCCACGACCTTCGTCGGCTCGATGCCGTTCGCAACAGCCTGCCGGCGGATGGCCGCCGCGACATGATGCTCCGAATGGGCTTCCAGCCCAGCCAGAAGAGAAAGAAAGCGGCGTTCCTCTCCGTCCAGGGCAACGATGAACGTCACCGCCGCTCGACCATTGGTCAGGGTTCCGGTCTTGTCGAAGGCAAAGGTATCGACCGCGGCGAGAGTTTCGAGCGCGCCGCCCCCTTTGAACAGTACGCCGCCTCGCGCCGCGGCGGAGAGGGCCGACAGGATCGCGGCGGGAACCGATATGACGATCGCGCAGGGGCTGGCCGCGACCAGAAGAGTCGCGGCCCTGTAAAGGGCCTGCTCCCAGTCCCGGCCAAGCCAATAGAAGGCCGCGAAGGCGAGACCGGCTCCCAGCAGGACAGCGATGGTATAACGCTGGCCGAACCATGCGCTGAAGCGCTCGGACGGCGCCTTCGCTTCCTGAGCCTCGGTCACGAGCTGGATCATGCGTGCGATCGTGCTGTCGCCGACCGTCCGGGTGACGGTCACGTCCAGGACCCCGTCGAGATTGACCGTGGCCTCGAAGACCTGTTGCCCCGGTTCCTTGGAGACCGGCATGGACTCGCCGGTGATATTGGCCTCGTCGATGCCGCCGCGGCCGTGCAAGATCACGCCGTCGGTCGGCACGCGTGCGCCCGGGCGCAGCACCACCACATCGCCGACGACCAACTCGGAAGCGGGAACCTCCACCGTGGTCCCATCCTCTCCTTTGCGGAAAGCTGTTTCCGGGCGTAACGCCATCAGGGCCTCGACGGCACGGCGTGCACGCCCCAAAGCCTGGTGTTCAAGCGTGGTCGACACGCTGAAAAGCGTCAGTAGCACGGCGCCTTCGAACGGCGCTCCAACGGCAGCAGCGGCTATGGCTGCGACCACCATCAGCAGGTCTATGTCGAGGACGTGCTCGCGCCACAGCGCGGACAGGGCACTCCAGGCGGCGGGGATACCGCCGGCAGTATAAACCAATACAAGGCCGGGCCATCTCAGAGCGGAGATCCCTTCGGCCGGCGGCCAGGTCCCAATGACCGCCAGGATCATTCCCAGGATCGCCAGGCCCGACATGACAGTCTCGAAATCGAACGACAGACGTTTCATCGTCACACCGCCCGGCCGATGAGAGAGCCGATCATCGCGGTCGAGGCCATCGCGACGGCGCCCCAGAACACCACCCGGACGGTGGGCTTCCAGATGCTGGCGCCGCCAGCTCGGGCACCGACCGCGCCAAGCACCGCAAGGCCGATGAGGCAGGCTATGGATACGGTCCATGCCGCTGTTCCAGCGGGAGCAAGCACGGCGACGATCAGCGGCAGAGCAGCACCCGCCGCGAACGTCACCGCCGAGGTGAATGCGGCCTGGACGGGCCTCGCCATCACATGGCTCGCGAGTCCGAGTTCGTCCCGTGCATGCGCTTCGAACGCATTCTTCGCCATCATTTGTTTGGCGACTTGCCGGGCCAGCTCCGGAGCCACTCCGCGCTGCTCATAGATCGCGGCGAGCTCGGCCAGTTCAGCCTCGGGCTGCGTCGCCAGTTCATGACGCTCGCGTGCCATGTCGGCTTCTTCGGTATCGGCCTGCGAGCTGACCGACACATATTCGCCCGCGGCCATCGACATGGCTCCCGCCACGAGCCCAGCCACGCCGGCAACGAGGATTTCATGCGAGGCTGCGGTCGCGGCGGCGACGCCGACGATCAGACTCGAAGTCGAGATCAATCCGTCATTCGCACCCAGCACCGCCGCCCGAAGCCAGCCTATGCGTTCGATGAGATGGTTTTCCTTGTGAAGGGCGCGCATGGGCACAGCTTTCGAACAGGCGTTGCAGGATTGAACGATCATGCTTGGTCGGCGAAGGCGTCGGTTCGATAAAACCCGCCCGTCACCTGACAAGCAGGCGTCGATCAATCAATAAATTGGAATAATTCTAAACTACAGAATGTCTGGTGGATTTGCGCTGTGTCAAGGACCGGGCAGCCTGCTTCAGAACGACACGCCGCTGTTGCAGCTTATCCATCCGAGGCCACCCAGCAGGTTGGCAGGCTTGCGTCGAAGCCTGCCTTCAACGCCTTTGCAGTAGATCGGATCACGTTTGCGGCCATGGCGTCGAAAACATCCGGATCGCAAAAAGCAGCTCGCCTCGTCGGTCGTGCTGCCGCAGAAGATCTGGGACCCGGCTTGCCGAAAGGAACAGGCCTTCTTCGACAAGCCGACCGGGCGGCAGATGCGGGTGGTGTATTGTGTGTATTTGGTCAGCGGCACGGCGATGCAGCCCGCCGACAGATCGACTTCGACCAGCTTGGCGCCGTCATCAGCCTCGCCGCGGGCAGCCAGGGCGTCGCCGACGAACAGGGCGGCGTGGGACCACGTCGACTGCGTCATATACTTGATCACAGTCGATACGCGCTGGTTTCCCTCGATCAGCAAGACGTCGCCCGGTTGCAGGCTCCGTCGTAGTGCCGCGGGGCCGGAGGGCGTGAACGGCTCGTAGGCTTTGGAAGGCTTGGCGATCACCTGCATGATGGCCCGGCCGGTGAGATCACGGATCCGTTCCCGAACGCCCATCTTCGATCTCCAGCACGGCTGGCGGGAGGGCTATCACCTGTCAGCAGCCGGCGGCGATCATGAGCGCCGCGGCGTCTCCCGCCAACACGCTCCGGACCCATACAACCCGGGATGGACGGCGTGGTTCCGCGGAGATCGCGTGAACGCGCGTCCCGGCCTATCCGAGACCGACACCGATCCGCAGGGCGTCCTCGGCCGCGCTGATACGGCGGGCCAGCGGCATCGCGCTGGTTTCGCTCGGCGGCGGACGCAACGCGCGCAAGGTCAGATCACAGACGCTGTCAGCCAGGTCCGACAGCGAAGCAGCAGCATGAAGAGGCAGGATTGCCAGCGCAGTCTCGACGAAGAGATCGCGCACATCGACGACGTGCTCGGGCGCCAGTTCCGGAAACGCCTCGAACAGCGCCGCCAAGCCGCCGCCATGATCGCCGGTGCGTGCGCCCAGCGCCGCGATGAAATGCGTGAGGTCGTGCTCGAATTCGGCCCAGCGGTTGCCGACGACACGGTCGAGCGGGCGGCGCAGGCGGGGATGCGCACGCAACCGCTCGCTCAGCGTCGCGACGACGTCGTGCAAGCTGTCTTCGTCGAGGCCGAAGGCTTGGTCGAATACCAGTCGCATCTTATGGCCGCTCCTTCCTGCCGCGCGCCACACGGAGCGTTGCCACAACGCCTCGCCTCAAGCCGCCGGCGCGAGGCCGAAATCCACCGGGTTCAGCATCAAATCGGCCAGGGTGTAGCGATCGATCGCGGCGAGGAAGGCGGCCAGCGCCTCATGAAGGACGCCCTGAAGCCGGCAGCGTGACGCGATCACGCAGTCCTTGCCACCGCCGAAGCACTCGACCAGCGCGAAATCCGGCTCCGTCAGGCGCAGGACCTCGCCGATCCCGATCTCGGACGGCGCTTTGGCCAGAGCAAGTCCGCCGGAGCGACCGCGGACAGCCCGGAGGAAACCGGCCCTGGTGAGCTGATGGCAGACCTTCGTCAGATGCGCGCGTGAAATCCGGTAGGTCGCGGCCGTCTCCTCGATCGTGATCAGGCGCTCATCCCGGCTTGCCGCATACATCAGGACCCTGAGTGAATAATCGGAAAATCGCGTCAGTCGCATGAGCCATCCCGCGTGTTCCGGCCAATTGCCCCGACAGACCGTTCCATCCCGACGAGACGAGCCCTTCGCCGCAGCCGCCCGCGGAAACCGAGCGATCGCTATACGAAGAGCATGACGAAGGCCATTCCGACAACGACCAGAACAAGTCCCCATATCAGCATCGGCACCAACGTGCTGTCGGTGCCGGTACCCTGCTGCGGACGGCCGGTCATCGGGAGTTTCCTTAAAAGATATATTCGGGATGTATCTTATGACTTAAAATGAGCATTGTAAATTCCAGTTTTGCGTCGAACAATCATGGCATGGTGCCGCCGCGGCCAATCTCCCAATGGGATTGGGCGGGCGGAGGTGAAGTGCGGCATTGCTCGAACGGGCGTCCGTGGCGGGAGGTTTGAGATAGCGCAACGAACGACGCTGCCGGCGGGACGATAGTCATGTTGGGGGCGTGGAGGTGGCCATGCAGATCGTCGAAGCGGTTCGCCAATGGTGGCGCGTTCAATCCTACCTGAGAAAACTGGAGGCGCTCGGCCCGGCGGCGATGGCCGAACTGGCCCGGGACAACGCCATTCCCGAGGCCGACCTGCGCCAGCTCGTATCTCGTCGCGACTCGGACTCCGCTTTGCTTCCTCGCCTGCTGGAGCGCTTGGGTATCGACCCCGAACAGCTGGCTCGCCGGCAAGCAAGCGTGATGCGGGACATGACGATCGTCTGTGCGGGGTGCGCGATGACGCGCCGGTGCCGCAGCGAGCTCAGCCAGCAAGACGCTCCCCTGCGACACGGCCGGTATTGCCCGAACATGGAAACCGTCAGGGCACTGCGCCAGGATGCTCGGGCGATATCGTAACCGCGCGGGTTCCAGGAGCATCGCGGATTGAGGGCAGTGATTCTGGGGGCTTTGCGCCGGCAAAGAACCGTGGCCAGTTGTCGGACCCTGGTCCGCACGGCGGCGGAGGGAGGGATTGAATGGAAATGGAGCGGTGCGCGGACGCGATGGGGTCGGCCCGGAACTGGGTGGACCGCGCGATTGCCGCGATCGAAGCGGACCAGCGCCGCTCCGCCGATACACATCTCTGGAAGCTTGATGTGCCGGCGCTGGCCGGGATCGACCTGTACCTGAAGGATGAATCGACACATCCGACCGGCAGCCTGAAGCACCGGCTGGCGCGCTCGCTGTTCCTCTATGCGCTGTGCAACGGCTTCATCCGGGAAGGCACGGCGGTGGTCGAGGCCTCGTCAGGCTCGACTGCGGTGTCGGAGGCCTATTTCGCCCGCATGATCGGCGTCCCGTTCTTCGCCGTCATGCCGCGCTTCACCTCGCCGGAGAAGATCGCCGCGATCGAGCATTACGGCGGCCTGTGCCATTTCATCGACGATGGCGAACGGATCTATGCCGAATCCGCTGAATTGGCGGCGCGCCTGTCCGGCCATTTCATGGATCAGTTCACCCATGCCGAGAGGGCGACCGATTGGCGCGGCAACAACAACATCGCCGAGTCGATATTCCAGCAACTGGCGAGCGAGCGCCACCCGATCCCGTCCTGGGTCGTTATGAGCGCGGGAACAGGCGGCACCACCGCGACGATCGGCCGCTACATCCGCTACAAGCGCCACGGGACGCGGCTTTCCGTGGCCGATGTCGAGCGCTCCGCCTTCTTCGAGGGTTTCTCTACGCGCAATCTCGGCTGCCGCTGCGATCGCCCCTCGCGCATCGAGGGCATCGGAAGGCCGCGTGTGGAGCCCTCCTTTGTGCCGGGTGTGATCGACACCATGCTGCGCGTGCCGGATGCCGTCTCGCTGGCGGCGATGCGGGTGCTCTCGCGTTGGCTCGGGCGGCGCGTCGGCGGTTCGACCGGCACGAACTTCGCCGCGATGTGCTTCCATGCGGCGCGCATGGCGAGTGCGGGCGAGGCGGGGTCGCTGGTGACCCTGATCTGCGACTCCGGCGACCGCTATTCCAACAGTTACTACGACGATGCCTGGCTGGAAGCGAACGGGCTCGATCCCTCGCCGTTCGAGCCCGCCATCGAGGCTTTCCTCCAAGATGGCAGGCTCGACCTCGATCTCGCGGAATGCCACGGCTGAGCGCGAGGGAGTTACAACGAAATGAGAGCGATATCGTTGGCGACGCGAGAGCCGGATCGGCGACTGCACCGGTGGATCGCGTTACGATGCGCCCTGCGGCGACAGGTCAGGCTGAGGCGTGCCCGCCCGCGACATGACGGTACGGCGTCTGAAGGAACCGTGGTATCCGATCGCAGTCCCGGAGGCTTGTCGTCTGTCGGGCAGAAGAACACGATCTCCTCGCCGTACGGGTGATGGGCTGCTTCTGTAGGCGAAGCCCTCCGGGGTCCTGATGTAGGTGATGTCCGTCACCCACGCCTTGTCCTGCGCATCAACATCGAACTGTCGGGCCAGGGTGTTGTCGACCACGACCGACGGCTTGCCGCCATGAGATCCCGGCCGGCGCCGATAGCCGATCTGGGCCTTGATTCCGGCCAACCTTGCCAGGCGGGCGACGCGGTTGGCGCAACTGATCTCGCCCTGATCGAGCAGGTCGTCATGTAGCTTGCAGTAGCCATAGACCCGGCCGCTCTCCTTCCAGGCCTTATCGAGAAGCTCGATCTGGCGCGCATCCTCCTGGGCTCGCCGGCTCAACGGGTTCTTCAGTCAGGCATAGAAACCGCTGGGCTGGATGCGCAGGCAGCGACACATCGCCCGCACCGGGAATTGGCGGCGATGCTCGGCCACAAACGCGTAACTCGCTGCTTCGCGCGGCCCTTCGGGTCACTTTGCATCCTTGGCGAAGTACGCGATGGCTTTTTTTAGGATGTCGCGCTCCTCGGTGACCCGCACCAGTTCCGCCTGCAGGCGGCCAGCCCATTGCGCGCGCCTTATGCAGAACCCAGGTGCTCCGGTTTCTGACGCATTGCTGACGTCAAGCGTTGGAAGGCTTCAGCAACGCGTCAGCTTCGCAGCATAGGCTTTTGCATCGACAACCTGAACCGAGGAGCAGGACATGCAAAAGATGTTGGCTATGATCGCCCTTCTTGTGGCGACACCGACAGCAGCAGCCTTGGCTGACGATGGATGCCGGAATCCGGCAGAGCCAAGACAATCCTTGGTGGCCGTGTCGAAACTCGCAGACGAATTCGGCTGGACCATCTCCAGGGTGAGGATCGGAGACGGATGTTATCGGCTCCAGGTGACGGATGTTAACGGGAACATCCTGCGGGTCAGAATTCACCCGGTGACGCTGGACGTCGTCGGAGGAACGGTCAAGAAGTGGGGGGTGACTTAAACCCCCGCCTCGTTCACAACGACGCGAGAATACCGTCCGCAGCCATCACGCGGGAGCTTTCTAGAATTCCGCCCAGCCGGCGGCATGGTGCTTGCCGGCATTGGCGGCCTTTCTGGGTGCTGCGGTGAAAGCCTGCTCGGCAAGCTGCTGAAGGAGCCTCGGCCCGCCGGCCGGTATCAGAGCGGCTGAGCGTTGATGGGGCGTGACAACCGGCGCCGGGACCCGGCGAATGGTCGGGTCTGCGTCGCTGCCGGTCCTGAAAGCTACGACGAATTCGTTGAGCTGCCGACGAGTGCGGTGCGAATGTAGAAGGAACGCTGAGTCTGCTTGTCCGAGAAAACGTCCAGCCAACGCCGGCTTCAGTTCGCCCGCCGAGGTAACCCATAAACATTCATTAAAGATGCATATTTTGCGATGACGTGGTTTGCGAAGCAAAAGGTCGCAGCCTCCCGGCCGGATCAGGCCAGTCGGCCGATCCGGAGCCGCGCCTCGAAGCCGTCTTCGCGTCCCTCCATCGGGGAGATCAGCTCGAGACTGCTGCCGGTGCCCGTAGCGATCGCCTTCGCGATGGCTAGCCCGAGGCCGGCGCCTTGCGCCCGCGCATGACCGCGCTCGAACGGGTTGAGCAGGCGGGCGAGCAGATCTTGCGGCACGGCCGGCCCCGCATTGGTGACGCGCAGCAGGCCGTCCATCGACAGCGTCACACGGACCGGCTCGGTCTGCGAGCCGTGCTTCAGCGCATTCTCGATCAGGTTCCGCGTCAGGATCGCGAATGCGTCCGGATCGATGCGGGCGAGCACAGGGGCATCGGGCAAGGCCAGCTCGGCTCGCCCGGCGCCGCCTACGTTGGCGCCCAGTTCATCCACGATCATCCGGAGGATAGTGCCGGTGTCGACCGGTTCGGCGCCATGGAGGCGGCCTCCTTCTGCCCTTGCCAACTGCATCAGCTTTTCCGAAAGGCCGGAGAGCCGTCGCAAGGCGACTTCAATGTCGCGAGCGCGCTTGCGTACGGCAGCGTCGGTCGTTTCGATGATCAGTCTCTGCGCCTGCGCCAGCGCGGCCGCCACCGGCGTGCGCAATTCATGCGCGGAGTTGGCGGCGAAACTGCGCTCAGCCTCCAGGGCGCGCCTGAGGCGCTCCAGCAACTGGTTCACCGCCTGAGCGACCGGCTGGATTTCCGAGGGCAGGTCGCCGGCGGGGACTGCGGTCAGGTCGCCCGCGCCCCGGCGCTCGATCTCGGAGCGGAAGCGCCGCAGGCTCGTCGTCGACAGGCGCACGACGGCCCATACGCCGATCAGGCTGAGCGGAACGATCAGGGCGAGCGGGCGGGCCAGGCCGACGAGCACCTCCCGTGCGACAGCGCGGCGGCGGGTCTGCGGCTCGGCGACGGTGATTGTGATCGTGCCCTGCAGCGCGGCATCCGAATAGAGACGGTGGGTCGGCGTATCGGAGAAGCCCATGCCGCTGAACGGCGGAAAGATCGCCGGGTCGGCTCTGTGCGAGCGCAGCAGCGTCTGTCCTTCGGCGTTCCGCACGACATAGGTGAAGTGCTCGTCATGCTCGCGCATTGTCGCGACGCTCTGGCTGGCTGAGTCGTCGCTATCGCGCCCGATGATGTCGCGCACCGCCAGTGGCAGCAGACGCTGCCCGGTTTCCGCAAGCTCGCTGTCGAAGACCTCATCCATCTGATGGCGCAGATTCTGGGCCGTCACCGCGGCGGCCACTGCCCAGACCAGCGCGATGCCCAGGCCCAGCGAGAGCGACAGGCGCCATTGCAGGCTCTTCGGCGCGATCATCGTGCGCTTCCCAGCCGATAGCCGATGCCTCGCACCGTGTGGACGACATCGGGGCCAAGCTTCTTGCGCAGGCGGCTGACATGGACCTCGATCGTGTTGCTTTCGACTTCGGCGCCGAAGGCATAGAGCCGGTCTTCCAGCTGGGCCTTGGACATCACCTGGCCGGGGCGCTGGACGAAGGCCTCGAAAAGCGCCCATTCGCGCGCGGTCAGGGCGATGAGTCGCCCGATTTTCATGACCGTCCGCGCCGCTAGGTCGATCTGCAGGCCGACGATCTCGACGAGCGGATTGGGATTGCCGCTGTAGCGGCGGGCAACCGCGTTGAGCCTTGCGGACAGTTCCGCAAGGTCGAACGGCTTGGTCATGTAATCGTCCGCTCCCGCATTGAGCCCCTCGATGCGGTCGGAGATCTGGTCCAGCGCTGTCAGGATGATGACCGGCGTGACGCAGCCCTTGCGGCGCAGGTCGCGCAGAAACGCGATCCCCCGCCCGTCGGGAAGCATCAGATCCAGCAGGACCAGATCATAGGCTGCGCTGTCGAGATGCTCGGCGGCTCGGTCGAGGCGGCCGACCCAGTCCACCGAATGGTTGTCCCCGAGGATATGGTCGCGCACCGCGGCTCCGAGGATCGTGTCGTCCTCGATCAGAAGAACTCTCATGAAGTCGCAATCCCATCTGTCCGAGACCTGTTGCCTGCGGAACCTGTCAGCTTCCTGAAGGGCCGCGCCCTTCACGCTTCAGCTACGCGTCAGGAAAGACTGCCATCATTTCGGCATGTGAACGCTGATCAGGGACAAATGCCATGGTAAAGCCGTTCGTCGCGGGCCTGCTGCTCCTTGCCATCGCAGGATCAGGAGTTGCGATGGCCGATGACGATTGCGACGTCCCCCTGGGGAGGTGGCAGCCCCGCGAGGCCGTGCAGGCGATGGCGCAGGCACGGGGCTGGCAGGTGGACCGTCTCAGGATCGACGACGGTTGCTACCAGATCAGGGGCACTGACGAAGCCGGGCAACCGTTCAAGGCCAAGATCGATCCCGCGACTCTGGAGATCGTCAAGATCAAGCGCAGGACCCGCAGCGACGGCGGCCACCGTCATGAACGGCGCTCCTCCGCCGCCACCGGCTCGGTCGATCCATCCAGCCCGGCGTCTCCGAAATCCCCGTTCGAACGCGGCGAGCCACCGAAAGCCACGGTGAAATAAGCGGGCTGGGCCTCCCTGTCCCGCGACGCTGCACCCTTCTGCCCAATGCTGGAGAAATAGCCATGTCCGTCGCAACCGCGCGCTATTCGAAAACTCTGGTCGTCATTCACTGGGTAACCGCCCTCGCCGTGCTTGGCGCATGGCTGACGGCAGAAGGCGGCCGGGAGGTGGTCCGCAATCCGCCGCTGCTGCATTTCTGGCTGGGCCTTGCGGTCCTGGTTCTGGTCGTTCCCCGGCTGATCCTGCGGCTGGTGGAGCCTGCGCCCGATGGCGGCCCGCAGCATGGCTGGCTCGCCATCGGCGCCAAGATCGGACACGGGCTGCTCTATCTGCTGCTGATCGCCTTGCCGATCACCGGCTGGTACGCCGCCTCTCGCATGGGCGTATCCGTCTCCTTCCTCGGCCTGCACCTGCCCTCGATCGCGGCGCCTGTGCAGGGACGTCCCGGCGTGATCGCCGAACTTCACGAGAATGGCGGCACCTTCATTCTCATCCTTGCTGGGCTGCACGCCCTGATGGCGATCTGGCACCAGTTCGTCATGCGCGACGGGACGCTGCGGCGGATGAGCCTACGCTGAGAAGGCAGGCGGATCGTTCCTTCCGCCTCTCCGGCCCTTCCCGCATCGGTCCAGGCGGGGAGGGCAGGAGAGGCGTGGTATTTTCCATCCCTTCCAATGCGGGAGGGCCGCCGGGCGCAATGCGATCCCGACGTTTCCTGACAGCTGGCTGAAGCTGAAACCGCCACCGCGTCAGGAGGCTGTCAGCAGGTCGTCCCAGGTTGATCGTACCGGATGGCAGGGCAGTGCCTTTGCCGGTGCGGTTCGATGCTGACCGGCCGGAACATGCCGTTCCCGCTGTCGGGCAAAGGAGGTTCAGCTACCATGAAGAAGATCATGCCGACCATCGCGTTGGCCGCGGCACTCACATTGCCCTGTCTTGCCCAGGCCAGACCGCTCAAGCTCACCACGACGCTGACCAACTATGGCGGCGATGGCGCCTATCTCGCGATCTATCTCACGAATGCCCAGGGGGGCTATGCCGGCAGCCTGTGGATGGCCGGCCGCAAGTCGAAATACTACGCGCATCTGTCGGGCTGGCATCGCGCGACCGGGGGCAACTCCACCGAGATCAACGGCATTACGGGCGCCAGTGTCGGCGCGGGGCGCACACTCGAGATTTCGCTCGATCTCGCTGATGCGCTCTTCGATGCAGGCTATACCCTGCATGTCGATGCTGCCGTGGAGGACATGCGCGACAGTCCGAACGAGGTCGCCGTGCCGCTGACGACCGCCGGCGCGAAGACGCCGGTCGGTGGCCGGCGCTATGTCTCGAGCCTGGCTTATTCGTTCTGAGCGGTGGCCGGCATGATCCGCGTTGTTCATCGCTGGCCGGGTCTTGTGGCCGGCCTTCTGGTGCTGGTGCTCAGTCTGAGCGGTGCGCTCCTCTCGATATTCCCGGTCGTCGAACGCCTCTCCTCGGTCCAGCCGGCCGCGCTTTCGACCGCGGAGCTGGTCGAGCGCATCCAGGCGGTTCATCCCGGGGTCGAGCAGATTAGGCGGAAACCTTCGGGCCGGATTATCGCCTACTGGTCCGAGAACGGCGTGCCGCGGGCGGCGGTCATGGACCCGGCGACAGGGCGGGACATCGCCTCTGCCGATCCGAATCCGTTCGAGCGCTGGTTGACCAGGCTGCATCGCTCGCTCCTTTTCGGCGACGGGGGCCGCATGGCGATGGCGGCCGGTGCCGCCGCCATGCTGGTGCTGGCCGTTTCCGGCGCCATGCTCGTCGCGCGGCGGGCAGGGGGCTGGCGGCGCTGGTTCTCGCCGTTGCGCGGGCCGTTCGCGGCGCGCCTGCATGTCGAGCTCGCGCGCATCGCTGTCGCCGGCCTGCTCCTGTCTTCGGCCACGGCCTTGTGGATGACGGCCTCGACCTTCGACCTCCTGCTCGACGGGCCGTCATCGCCCGTGACGGAGGTCGAGGGAAGCGGCCGGACAGGGATGCCCGTCGCAGGCATGGATGTTCTGAAGCGCACATCGGCTTCCGAGCTGCGCAGCCTGTCCTTTCCCGATCCGGCCGATGCGACCGATGTCTTCACGCTCAAGACGGATCGCGGCACCGGCCATCTCGACCAGGGAACTGGTGCGCTGCTGGCCTGGAGCGATCCAAGCGCATGGCAGCGCGTCTCGGAAGCCATCTACATGCTGCACACCGGACGGGGCGCCGCTGCCCTGGGGCTGGTCCTCGGCTTCATGGCGCTCAGCGTACCCGTGATGGTCGGAACGGGCTTCGTGCTGTGGTTCGCAGGCTGGCGTGCTCGTCCGCGCATCCACGGCAATGCTGCCGCCGGGCGCGCCGAGACGATCCTGCTCGTCGGGTCTGAGGGCGGCAGCACATGGGGATTCGCCACGACGCTGCATGCGGCGCTCTCGGCGGCCGGGCAGACCGTTCACGCCGCGCCGATGTCGTCCTTCGAGCCGGCCCGTTACCGGCAGGCGCGGCGCATCCTGATCCTGACCGCGACCTATGGCGACGGCGCTGCGCCTGCCTCGGCGCGCGGATTTCTCGACCGGCTGAAATCCCTGCCTGCGGCCCCGTCGGTCGCGCTGGCGGTTGTCGGCTTCGGCGATCGCAGCTTTCCCGGATATTGCGCTTTTGCGCAGGCCGTCGCCGATATGGCGGAGGCGGGGGGCTGGCGCATGCTGGTTCCGTTCATGACGGTGAACCGCCAGTCGCCGCAGGATTTCGCCGGCTGGGGCCGGTCGCTGGGTGCGGCGATGGGCATTGCGCTGGAACTCGTCCACCACCCGGTCCGGCCGGCGGCCTTCCCGTTGACGCTCGTTTCGCGCCGCGATTATGGCGCCGACGTGCAGGCGCCGACCGCCATCCTGCGCTTTGCGCTGCCGAAGCCGCCGTTCTGGCTGCGGCTCATCGGTCGCGGTTTCGGGCGCTTCGTGGCCGGAGATCTCCTCGGCGTCCTGCCGGAACGCTCTGCCATTCCCCGGTTCTACTCGCTGGCGTCCGGGTACCGTGACGGCTTCATCGAGATCGTCGTCAGAAAGCATCCCGCCGGCCTGTGCTCAGGCCAGCTTTTCGAGCTGCAACCTGGCGATAAGGTCAACGCCTTCATGCGGCAGAACCCCGGCTTCCATGCCAGCCGCGACACCGCGCCCCTCATTCTCATCGGAGCGGGGACGGGCATCGGGCCGCTGGCAGGCTTCATCAGGGCAAATGTCCGCCGCCGCCCCATCTGTCTGTTCTTCGGAATGCGGCATCCCGACAGCGATTTTCTCTATGGCGAGGAGCTGAAGGGTTGGCAGCAGAGCGGGCAGCTCCTGCGGCTCGCGACGGCCTGCTCGCGCTCGCGGCAGCCCAGCTATGTGCAGGATGTGCTGCGCGAAGAGGGAGGCGAGATCGCACGCATGGTTCGCAAGGGCGCTCGGGTCATGGTGTGCGGCGGGCGCGACATGGCAGCCGGCGTCTCCGCGGCTCTCACCGACATTCTCGCCCCCGTCGGGCTGACGCCGGCTCTGCTCCGGGCGGAGGGACGCTATGTCGAAGACGTCTTCTGATCCGGGCCGCCAGGCGCTGAGCGGGCCCACGATGGGCACGCGCTGGTCCGCGCTGTTCTACACGACTGGAGCCTTCGACCCGACACCGGTTCGCAGCGCGCTTCAGGCTGCGGTGGACGAGGTGGACGAGCAGATGTCCAACTGGAAGCCGCACAGCGACCTGATGCGCCTCAACGCTGGCCCGGTGGGGCAATGGATAGGCGTGCCGGAACAGCTGATGAAGGTTCTGGGGCTCGCGCTGGAAATCGGCCGCTCCTCGGCTGGCGCCTTCGACATCGGCATGGGCGACGCCGTGGGCGCCTGGGGTTTCGGCCCGTCCGGCGCAGATCGGGCCCTGATCCGCAAGGCGCTCGAAGCCCCGCGACAGGCCGCATACGAGGTGCTGGAGCTGAATGTCGAGGGCGGCGAGGCGCGCAAGAGCGCTCCCATCGTCCTCGACCTCAATGGCATCGCCAAGGGCTATGGCGTCGACCGGCTGGCCGAGACGCTGCGCGGATTCGGCATCACCAGCGGGCTGGTCGGCATCGACGGCGAGATGCGGGCCCTTGGCCTGCGCCCCGACGACGAGCCGTGGACGATCGCCGTCGAGAAACCCGACCCAACCTCCCGTGCGCCGCATTCGGTGCTTGTTCTGCAGGACGCCGCGGTAGCCACTTCGGGCGACTATCGACACTGGATGGACGTCGGAGGTCGCCGTCTGTCGCATACGATGGACCCGCGCCGCGGCGCGCCCCTGACGAGGTCGCCGGCCTCGGTCACTGTGGTGGCGCGGACCTGCGCCGAAGCCGACGCCTGGGCGACTGCGCTGATGGTCTTCGGTGCCGGGGAGGGGGCGGAGCTCGCGCGGCGGCTCGGGCTCGACGCGTTGTTCCTGGTACGCGAGGGCCAAACCATCCGGCCCCGGGCGGTCGGTGCCCTGTTCGCAACTGGACGGTTCGAAGAACCCCGCCCTTTTGGTGTGCAGGCATTTTTGGCACTGCCTGAGGCCGTAGAGGCGACGTGATCCTGGGTGCGCCCGTCAGCCCGGATGCAGGCGCTGGCCCCGTGATCCCGCTGCGGCGGACTACGCTGCGGCGCCCCGCGTGAGCCAGGCCAGCCGGCGGATGTTGTAGGCGAGAATGGCCATGCCGATTTTCGTCTTCGCCCTGGCGATGCCGACGGTGCGCACGAAGAGGCCCATCCTCGCCTTTTGCTCAGCGAAGACATGCTCGACGCGGGAGCGGATTTTCGCTTTCGCGTTGTTGGCCTTCCGCGTCGCTGCCGGTATCGGCCCGCCCGTCGCCCTGTCTCGCTCCGGCTCGGTGCCAGAGAAACACAAAACGCCGAAGGCCGCGAGGTTCTTCGAACTGTCCAGCTGGCCCGCTCAACCGAGCCGCGCGCTGATCTTCACGAAGCGGCGCTGCTGCTTCTCCAGGCCGTTGCCGCAGGCGTCTGAGTTCGGCGCACGCTGCTTGGCCGCGTTGTGCAGGCTGGACACCGCAGCGGGAGTGTTCGAGGCCTGCTAGTACGCGCTCTTAGACCTCATAACTATACGCTATATGAAATCGTATAATGATTGGCGGTGAGAGGGCGCCGACGATGCTGCCGTGAAGATCGCCGACCGGCTGACGGTCGCCAGCCGCGCTAGCCAGCCGACGAGCGTTGCGCTGGCGGCGGGCCGTCAAATCCACCGACGAAAGTCATCAAGAACGACCCGGACAAATCCCCGCAGCTGCCGGCTTCAAGTCGAAATCTCTCCCTCATGCCCACCATAAACTGTCTCAAAGACGCCGGCAGCGGACGCTTTTCTGTTTTGCCCATGCCCCGCGAGAACGATCAAAAATTCCGCTGAAAGGCTCTCCGTATGCGGCCATAACATTCGCATGCATGGTTCTCGATAATTCCAGGATCCAGCACGGTCAGGTTTCCACGCGCGTACGCGATGGCCCCTTCTTCCATCAACCGCGAGCAGGCCCCGTTGACCGTCGCCCGGCGAAGTCCGAGCGCCTCGGAAATCGCGCTCTGGGTAAGCTGGAAGGAATCGCCGACAACCCGATCACGCGCATCCAAAAGCCAACGTGAAATCCGCTCTTCCGCATTGTGGAGGCTGTTGCAGGCAACCGATTCCAGCAACTGGATGATGAGGCATTTCGCATATCGCAGCATGGCGTTGCGGACGCAGGGAAAGCCGGCAATCGCCTCATCGAGGTCCCCTATGGAAAGCCAGGAGGCATAGCCGGGCACCACGACCGTGGACCTGCTGAGCGCTCCGCCGCCGCCCATCACTAGGGCCATTCCGATGAATCCTTCATAGCCGATCGATGCCTTCTCGACGCTGCGCTTGTCGCGCATCTCGGCCTGCAGAGAAATCACGCCCTCATGTGGAAACACCGCGTGAGTAAAGGATGCCTCGTTATCGTATATGACCTGGCCCGGCGATAGTCGTTTCGTGATCAGGCGAGGCTGTAGATACGCGCATGCTTCAGGGCGCAGGGAGAGCAGTATTCGATTTCGGATCTCGAAATCGCCTTTTAATTTGTCCGCCAAGCAGTTCTCCCGGAAAGGTTGATTTCGGTGCCCTTTGGGCAGCTTATCCCTTTTTTAACTCCGACTATGTACGGTATCGGACAGTGCATGTTCGGTTGCGATCACTCCTCCTCGCGGACCTTGCACGTGACGATGAATGCGACGCCGGAGCCTTTATCTCATGAGTCCGCTTAGGCCGGAAGAGTCCGAAAAGACCCGCAGCCGTGAAGCTGTACGGGGCCCTCCCCTCATCGTTGCGCGCCCCTTTGCACGAGCGCAAGCCGCACCCGACTGCTCCTCCATACTCTCCTGTTCCGGCCCAAAGCCACGCTCGAGGGATATCGCCAAACGGCGCGGCAGCACTGAAATCGCCAGAAAGCGCCACGAATTTCCGGGACGTTGTGCATTTTCAAATCACAAGCCGTCAATCAGGATGATAAATCGAATTCTATTTCAGAAAAAAATATGCATCCACGAATTGAATTCTAAATTCATACAAAATAACAGCGATACCTTAAATTCAATTATAGAATTATATAACCGCAAGCGCCATTGACTCAAGAATACGCCGAAATCGGCACAGCAATACCTTTCTTCCTTCCCCTAATCGCCAGACAGACTTTCCATGCCGCGTTCAGAGCTCTCAAGGCGCCTAGCGGTTCCCACCGCAGTTGCGCTGCTGATGCTGGGTGTCCCGCTCCTGTGGATCGCGACCGGCCATTATCGCAAATTTACGCAAGGCCAAGCCGTTCAAGAGCATGTCGCGCTCGCCAAGGCGGCCTCAAGCTTCGTTCATGAACTGCAAAAGGAACGCGGCCTTTCTGCCGGTGTTGCGGCATCCCACCGCGACCCGAGCCAGGAGGCGCACCTCAAGGACCAGTTTCCTATCACGGACGCGGCATTCACCGCCTACCAGAAGGCTGCTCGACACGCATTTGGCCCGGATCAGGAGAATGCTCTGGCCGGCCAGCTCGGCGCGATCGATGCGGCGTTCCACCGGCTGTCCCCATTCCGAGATGTGGTCCAGCATCAAGCCGCAAAGCCTCTTGAGATCGTCGGAGCGTATGGCCAAGCCATCACCCCTCTGTTCGAAGCAATGGCCAAGCTGAGTTCTTTCATTGATGACGCCGAGCTTGTGCAGCATCTGCTGGCCTACCGGGCCTTGATGATCGTGAAGGATACGGCCGGCATCGAGCGTGCGACCGGCGGCGCAATGATCGCGGCGGGGCAGTTTGAGCGGGATCTTCACCAGATCCATGTCCATGCGGTCGCGCGCGCAGCCGCCCAGATGTCGGAATTTGAGGCGGCGACGGGCCCCCATCGGGCCCGATATGCTGCCTATGCGGCCCGCGAAGCGGATAGCCGCGCCATCGAAGAGATGCGGCGCGCTTTCCGGGATCTGCCGCTGACGCGTTCGCTGGAAAGTCTTGATGCCGGCGAATGGTGGGCGAAGACGACGGCGCGGATAGATCGGCTGAAGGTGCTGGAGGACCAATTCGCGGACGATGTCAGCCGGCGTGCGGCAGACCGCCTAAGAGTCCGTCCCGGAACTCATGACGCTCGCGCGATGCGGCGGATAAGAACCATGGCGGCGGCTGCGTAGAGGAAGGCCGTCGCGGAGGCGATGGTGGCTTCGGCGTCCTTCCAGAGCCGTCTATTTC